>JAEEGL016929811.1_pt1 | contig 75635 bp, 72 predicted proteins | sample 9134231 | NCBI WGS metagenome assembly JAEEGL01 (sample SAMN16246548, study PRJNA631951) | gut metagenome | biome: gut microbiome; feature: rumen; material: fiber-attached | host: Bos | place: Iran: Karaj | collected 2018-10 | reverse complement strand
CTCTGAATAAAGAGGAAAAGTCGGTGTCTATGACGGCGAGGATCCACCCGTTCCCATTCCGAACACGGTAGTTAAGCTCGCGGGTGCTGAAAATACTTGGTTGGCGACGACCCGGGAAGATAAGTCGATGCCGACTCTCCTCTTTTTTAATATTCAAATATATTTGCACCTTTAGCTCAGTTGGTAGAGCAACTGACTCTTAATCAGTGGGTCCCGGGTTCGAATCCCTGAAGGTGCACCATAAGAGAACACCTTGTGATACAATGGGTGTTCTCTTTTCTTTTTGAAATCACTTAATGCTGAAAACGTTGATATTACCAGCTTTTTAATGCATTTTGCACACGAAACAAATAAACAACAAACCCCTCTGTTAAGTGATTTTCAGAGGGTTTTTGCTTTTATTATCATTTTCTACATAAACTGCCGAAAATAAATCGTGTGCGAGATAGGGCATTTCGTGTGCGAGATGGGTATTCGTGTGCAAGATGGGTGAAGATTTTCGCCCATATAAAAAATCACCTCCTGTAAATTATACAGGAGGCATAATTAGTATTAACATTCATCAGGCAATGTCGTCGGCTTCTAAAGCATCAAAATCAATGTCATCATCCATTTTGAATTCGTTTTCAGATTCCATGTTCTCTTCTGCTTGCTTACGAGCTTCTATCAGCCTATGTAAAAATTCACGTTTCAAACATTCGTTGTTTGTATACATAGCGTATTCTCCTCTTCTTTTTTCTTTTATTTTACAACATTATCAAGGATAATACAATGGACATTAATCAAAACAAGCGGACATATCCGAAACACTGGTGTACAATTGTATTTCGAGATGATTATATATATTCGGCAGAGAAAATGTTTAACCAAATTATTGACATTTTATTTAGCCTGGTGTATAATGTATTTGTATATTTATACCCATTTTACAAAATGAATTATAAGGAAACAGAAAATGAGTATAAGGAAATAACGGACTGGCAGGCGCTGTCGCCTGAAGAAAAGAAGAAACAACTTTTTCTGAGACAGAAGGTTTTGCTCGATGCGTTTCTTGCACGCAACGCGATTTCTAAACAGGAATACGACAAGAGCCTGAGCGTGATGAAAGAGAAGATGGGAATTTAAAGTTTCTTTAGGCTGATTTATCGTATACAATCTATGTTGCTATATTTATCCGTTGTAACAATGCGAATTTAAATAATAGCAATTAACTGACTAAAACCAAGAAATTAGGGTGACTTGATGGCAAGAGATTTTTCTTTCAAAGATGCTAGACGCTGTATTGAATCATTAGACAGTCTAATTGAAGAATTAAGTGAAACTTCCGAGTACAGAAAAATAAAAGCAAAAGAAATCAGGGAATTGTTTGACGCATTAGAGAATTCTGGTTTTTTTTCTGATGCTGTTAATTCAGAGTTATCTGGAACTCCCTTTTCTCAAAAGAATAATAAGTACGACAGATTGCTCGTCAACATCTTTCACTGTATACAAAGTCGTGATTCAGTTTCCCGTGCTAAAGAGTTACTTGCCCAGATTGATGAAGAAGTCTTAAGCGATATAACTATACTTGAGGCAAATTCTAACCCGGTCTTATGGATTTTCTCGTCCAAAAAGAATAAACAATTAGCTAATATTGCTTTTGAAAAGCTGTCAGCATTTATAGATTCATCGGTTATAAAAGAAGCAAATGATACTATTCAGCAAATCGATAATTTATCGTCAGTGACACTTGATGAAATTAAGAACCATTTTTTGGAAAACAAAGGTGAATATGAAAAACTAATAAAAAAGATCATCAAAACACCTGATTATGATCTGGCACCCAAGATAAGAAGAAACTTATCTAACAAATACCAGTTATTGAAAAGAGAGATTGATTCGGTCAAGCAAGATTCAACCCAAATAACGGAGGAGATAATAAAAGCAATCGACCGGTTAGTTACTCAAGAACTTTTGAAAGTTTTACGAGAGGCTTCTATAGAGGAGGTTAACAGAGACAAGAAAGGTATCCGAGTTAAAGCATTAAGGGATGCTGGATATACGAGTATGGCTGATGTGGTTACTGCCGACGTGTACAATCTTTCTTCAGTATACGGCATCAGTCAGGACAACGCGTTTACAATAAAAAGAATTGCCGAGGATTATGCCAGACAAGCAAGAAAAGCAATAAAGATAAAACTATCTTATGATGATCGGAATAAAGCGGCAAATGAAGTTATTAAAAGGATTTATGTCTACAGGCAGAAAAGGGAATGCATAACAGAAATCGAAAGGGTTGAAAAAAAATATAACGAAAAAATCAACCAGTCTGTTTCTGCACTTAATGAAATCGGTTCCGGTCGGTTCTGGACATTTTATACTGATAACCATAAAAATCAAGTCAAGGAACTGATTAATGACTTTGGTTCAGTGCTCAGTGATGAGTACGGCACCGTCATTTCAAATGCAACAAACAGATACAACGGCCTGAGTACTGCTGTATCGCTTGACACGGCATGGAATGATTTTAAAACCAATTCAATTGATTATTACACTATAATTGAAGAGATATATCCCGGCGTTTTAGGTACAGATGATTCATTGTATGGTCTTCCGGAAGACTTGGCTCGCGAGATACAGGATGAGTGCTTTTTCCCGGACGGACTCCTTTGTACATTAAGAAGATATCAGGAATGGGGAGTTAAGTATATTTTACACCAGGAAAGGGTGCTCTTAGGTGATGAGATGGGGCTTGGAAAAACAATCCAAGCCATTGCTACGATGGTTTCTTTAAAAAACACCGGCGCGACTCATTTTGTTGTTGTCTGTCCTGCCAGTGTTATTACAAACTGGTGTAGGGAAATTGTTAAGCACAGCAAGTTGAAAGTGATGAAAGCTCACGGAAGAGAAAAAGATTCAGTCGTAAAAGCCTGGATAAAAAACGGCGGAGTAATTGTAACAACATATGAATCAACTTCTGCATTTCAACTCGACCCTTATTTTAGGTTTTCGCAATTGGTTGTTGATGAGGCGCACTATATAAAAAACAAAGGGGCGGCAAGAACCACCAGAACTGTAGATCTTTCGAAGCATGCAGACAGAGTGCTTTTAATGACAGGCACCCCTTTGGAAAACAAAGTCGAAGAGATGATATCTCTGGTTGATATTTTAAATCCTGACATGGCGCGCCAGATATCTTCCATTGCTTTTATGTCTGCAGCACCTCAGTTTAGAGAGAGAATTGCGCCGGTTTATTATAGAAGAAAAAGAGAAGATGTATTAACCGAACTTCCTGATAAAATCGAATCCGAAGAGTGGTGCACGATGTCAAAAGAGGAAGAAGAGGTTTATAAAAATACGCTTTTTTCTTATAACCAAATGGCAATACGTCAAGTTTCGTGGAATGTCGGTGATATACATCTTTCCTCAAAAATGAACAGACTGAAAGAAATCATTGAAGACGCAAAAAACGACGACAGAAAGATTTTGGTTTTCTCCTACTTCTTAGATACGATAAGTAAAATAGTTCGAGAGCTCGGTCGAGTATGTTTAAATCCAATTAACGGTTCAGTCAGTCCATCCCGAAGGCAGGAAATCATAGACGAATTCGAGAAGGCTCCGGCTGGAACAGTTCTGTGCGCCCAAATACTGGCTGGCGGTACCGGTCTTAATATACAGGCGGCAAGCGTTGTTGTTATTTGTGAACCGCAACTAAAGCCATCTGTTGAGAACCAGGCCATTTCAAGAGCATACAGAATGGGACAAGCTAGGAATGTGCAAGTTTTCAGACTCCTATGCGAAGATACAATAGATGAACGGTTGTTTAACGTTTTAAAAGAGAAACAGGCTATTTTTGATGCATTTGCAGATAAATCCGTGGCAGCTCAGAATGTCGAGATAGACGATAAGACAATCGGAGATATTATCAAAGATGAAATCGAACGTATAAAACAAAAGCAAGCTGAACAAGGCGAAACCGACGGTGAGACTAAAAAGGTGGAAAAATGGGAAAAGGCCAAGGATACATACTGGGGTTTGCCTGTTTCAGTTACAACAAGAATGAAGCAAGTATCTCAACCGTATGGAGGATATATTAATCCCAGAGATATGGAAATAATCCATTTCCCAACCGATATAGCGCTAAATTCAAGAGAAAACCTTGCGCCGTCTTTAATTGGAACAGCAGTTGATTATTTAACGCGATATATGTTGGAGGAAGATGCCTATAAAGCATTTGGCATCCCTATTAATGGCGCTTATACCGTAAATGAATGGGATGTGGCACAGGGTCTTCTCGCCAGTATATCAGGGTTGGATGATACATCTATTATATCTGCCGTTAAGATGACTGGATTTGACTGTGTAGTTAGGGCTGGAATAGACGCGTACCGCCCGGTTGAAGATATAGACCCGGACGATGCTACAATACATAATGTTCGCACAATGGTGAAATGGTCGAATAACTTTTTTAAGTCCTATGGGCAAGCTGTAAAGTATAACCTCACATTTGCAGGTGGATATACGAAAGTTATAGGCTCTGGCGACGGAGACTATATGACATCAGATACATTGTGGGATTTTAAGGTTTCGAAAAATGAACCGTCAAATATGGACACTTTCCAATTATTAATATATTATATTATGGGTTTACATTCAATACATCAAGACTATAAAAACATCAAATATCTAGGGATTTTTAACCCAAGAAGAAATACAGCCTATAGGTATCCTGTTGATAAGATCGATGCCGAAAAAATAAAAAGAATAGAAGAAGAAGTAATTGGGTATTGATTTAACTTTGATTAGCGTTCTAATATAGCAGAAGGCTCTGCTCGACGCGTTTCTTGAACGCAACGCGATTTCGAAGCAGGAGTACGATAAGAGCCTGAGCGTAGTGAAAGAGAAGATGGGAATGCAGTAAATGTCGCCTGAGGAGCGACCAATTTAAAACTAAACTATATATAATATACATAAAACAGTAAATATCAACTGACGCTTAACTGGGAAATAATAAGAAACTGGCGAACGGGGTGTTTTAACCAATCATGATGATAAGTAAAAAGCAAATGACTGAAGAAGATATCAAGCTTCAATATATTACTCCTGCACTCACGGAGAAATGGGATAGAAAGAAAATAACCATGGAGACACAGATTACCGATTGGTATTTCAGAACGGACGATGAAAGAAAATGTGTGCCAACCGAATATGCGAGAAAAAATGGGGCGAACACCGCAGAAGAATACCTCTCCGATGGCGGAGAAAACGATGAATACTATGAGAATTATTACCTGGATGGAAGAGCAACTTGCTGGTGGTGGTTGCGATCGACCGGCGAATATCGCAGCCAATATGTCACCCGCTGGGGCGGTGTTTCCAATATAGGCAGTTATGTTAACTATGATGAGTTCGCCATACGTCCAGCAATTTGGGTTGACATAAAATCTTAACTTAACTTTTACTGCTTCATCCAATTTCTATTCAAAAAAAACAAACTGATATTAAATTGCACCCAACCCTTAAAATGCACCTTGACTCTTTTATTGGGTGCAAATCGTATCAAAATAAGTGTTCTTTGCCAAAAAGCCGTATTGCTTACGGCTTTTATTTTTATATAGTTAAAACATAAAAAAGGGATTCGAAGCGGAACAGTAGTGAATGGCGCTCCAGTGAAGCGGCAGAGCTGTTCCGTGTCTGAGGCCGAAGCCGAGAGCGAATCCCTGAAGGTGTGCTGAAAAAACCGTATCGATTACATATGATCTTCTCGTGACTCCGACAGGGGCGTTTATAAAAAATCCTCCTGCCCTTGTTTCACAGTGACCATATCGTATATTGAATACAAGGGAAGCTGTCGCCGTTCATCCGCTGATAATATACGGTCAGAAGACTGCCGTCATCAAGTTCCACCGTTGCGGGATAACCAAGGTCGCCTTCAGTGGCATCATCCCGAAGGATATAAAGATCTTCCCACGTTTTGCCGTTATCGCGGCTGACTGCCGCCTGTTCTCCGAAGGGCTCCTCCCGGTGTCCGAACGTAACTATTAAGGCTCCGGAGGAATGGCGCATGACGTGAGGTGGGAGTCCGTGATACGGAAATGCCGTCGGAGATGACCACGTTTTTCCTCCGTCGGCTGATTCTGTCTGATATATCATGGAGTGATAAGGATGGTGACCGCGTATCATTCCTATCAGCTTTCCGTCGGGCAGTTCGAGAACATGCGGCTCGTGAAGATGATTCCAGACTATGCCGTCGACATCCGGAAGAGGCACGCGTCCCAGCTCATGCCACGTTTTACCAAAATCTCTGCTTTCCATGGCAATAATTACGTCGTCTTCCGGCTCTGCACCTGCCTCAGGCATGCCGTGAACATACATTTCCTTGCCCAGATACAAAAGAGAGCCGTCACTTCTCATAACGGGACCGTGCGGGGATGAAACAGGTACCTTGACCGTCTCGCCCCACGTTTCGCCTCCGTCATCAGATATTCGGAGGAATGAACCGCCTTCGCACTCGGCGGGCAGAAGAGTTCTGTACTGTTCAAGAACACTTTCCGAACCCGGCCATCTTCTTACAAGATCATCTTTCCAGCCAAGATATTTTTCTCTGCTGTGTGAAAACCACGTAACAAGGAGCCTGCGTCCGCCGAGAGAAATTATGCCGGCATCGCGGTCATCCATCCAGGTATCGTTGATCACGAGCGGTATGCTCCATGTTCTTCCTTTATCATAACTTCGGCACATACAAGTCTTCCCGAAAGGGCAAATATGGTCTGCTCTGAACCCGGAATAGACCGCATACAGCGTCCCCTCGTCATCTCTGCAAACAGATGGCCATCCGTCGTATCTGAAAAAGCTGCCGCTGTTTCTGTGAACTATACCATTATGTGTTTTCGGGTATTTTATCATATCTAAACTCCCTCAAGCTGCGCAAAAGCGCTGATGACGTCAGATTATTCCGACGCTTTTCAAAATAAATGAAGAGGATTGCAGAAGCTCGGCTTCACTTGCGAAGAAGGTATCTATCCTTATTTCGCAGGCGCGATCTTCCCCTCGGCGTAGCCGATAAACTCGGCTCCGTTTCCTCGTCCGTTATACCAAAGGCGATACGTCCCGTCGTTTCCCTGCACCACGGTGGGCTTATAGCAGGAATCCGCATCCCATGTGCCCGGCGTAGGCATCACCAGCGGATTTTCAGGCACGCGCTCCCATCCGGTAATCCCGTTTTTTGAGCGGGCGGCGCAGATGCATGCGGTGTGGATGTCGCGGTAACCGATATAAAACATGAGATATCCGCCGTTTTCCTCTTTAAGAATGTCGCACGCCCCTATCCGCTCCTGCTCATACTCCTTTTCAGGGTTCGAACGGAAAACAGGGTTTTCGGAATACCTTATCCAATTGATTCCGTCGTCCGATTCAGCATAGCAGATCACGTTCGGCTCGTAGGTTTCTCCGGCGGCATACCACATCTTGTATTTGCCGTTTTCAAACATCACGAAGGGGTTCATGACTGACTCTTTCTCAAAGTCCGCTTCGGGAACAAGGACAGGATCCTCGCGGAAGCGTTCAAAATGAATTCCGTCGTTTGAGCGGGCGATACCTATTCGCGATTTTCCGTGACCGCTCTCCCAGACCTGACCTGTGTACCACATCAGCCAGCCCGTTCCCGCCGGATCGGGAAGGATGCAGTTTCGGTTCACTATCTGCTCCCAGCCTGACGCAGGGTTCGGACCGAGGGTGATAACGGGGGCGCTCCAATGAATTCCGTCATCCGAAAACGTTACTGCGAAAGATTCCCGAGGACGCCACGAGACGTCCATTCGCAAACGCCCGTCTGCCTGCTTTCGGACGAAGGCATCGAACATTGTTCCTGTTTCAGGTCCGCCGAAGACCGGAGCAGGGTATTTTTTGAATGATCCTGTTGTCGTCATGAAGGTTCACCTCATTTTCCGATCTTACCGATCGGTTTTTTTATGCTCTTTTACGCTGACGAATTTGATTTTCGTAATTCTTTGCCGCAAAGTGAATATTGCCTGCCGCGCCATTGATATCGGCAGGCGTTCTGTCCGGGGCATATGTCCTGACAGTCGTAAATCCGTCGACCCAGATACGCCCAATGTTCGTTACAGTGTTATTATACATGTTTTTATCGCGAATATCAAGGGTAAAAGCACAAAAAAACGGGCAAATAATTCGAGAAAATGGTGTTGTGACCGTATTCAGCTTGCAGAGATAAATCAGACGAATAACCGTGCGCTTAAAAACATTCAGACAACGGCGTCATCGTTGCTTTTTCTTGACAAACACGGTAATATCGGTTATAATAAACGAAACGGTGCGCAGGCACGGTCTGAAATATCGGCAACGGCGCGCCGGAGGGAGGGAATATGAAAAATTACGGTATAGAAAGCAGGCTGAAACTGAAAATATACGTTTCACCCGGAAGCGGTTGCGGCGGAGACGGAAGTAAAGAACGTCCGTTTTCAGACGTAAAAACGGCGCAGAGCGCAATGCGAAAGGCGATAAATAACGGGCTTGACGGCGACAGCGGTATCATTTTTAAGGGCGGAGTTTATTATCTTCGCGAAAAAATCGTTATCGGCAAAGATGACTGTGACGAAAAACACAGAATATATTATACGTCTGAAGACGGTGAGAACGTAACGCTTATCGGCGGAGTTCCCGTCACAGGCTGGAAAGAGTGTAATGACGGCGTTTTTTATGCCGATATCTCTCAAATCGGCGATTTTTACACACTTTTCTGCAACGGAAAGCGTCAGAGGGCCGCAAGAAGCGGCGATATGAGCGGAAAAGGGATAAAAGACCCGTCTCATTTGCAGGCGGTCTGCGAAAACTCTTCGGCATGGTTCGGCGAAATACTTAAAGTTAAAAGCATTTCGGAAAACGGTATTAAAACGTTTATAAGAAAATGCGACTGGAGCGGCAACTTTACTTATCTTTGCGGCGCCCGCGAATTTATAAAGGACGCCGGAGACTGGGCGATAGAGGAAAACAAAGTTTATTTCAAGCCCGAAGACCCTGAAAAAATAGGTGAGTCGGTAATAGTTGCGGGAACGCTCGACGAGATATTTACCGTTTGCGGCGAAGATGAAAAACCGGTGAAAAACGTTGAAATATGCGGCTTTTCTCTTATGATGAACGCATTCGGCGAAAATCTGGCGGCTCAGTCACGCCCCGGAAACATTCTTGCGGAATACGACGAAAATCTGCGGGCTCTGGTTTCTTTGCAAAACGCCGAAAACTCTGCGGTCACACGCTGCGAGATGAAGTATGCGGGATACGTAGCCGTTGCGCTGAAGGGACACTGCCAACACAATCTTATTTCGTCAAACAGCATAGAAAGCCCCGGCTTTGCGGGTATATTCCTTAAAGGCGAAAACCCAGGAAGCCTTAATTACTTAAGTAAATGCAACACCGTTTCAAACAACAGGATACTCAATGCCGGACAATTCGTCTCGCACGGCGCGGGAATGTATCTTATAAACAGCGGCGAAAACCTGATCACTCATAATGAGATAGACAACGTGCCCCGTTACGGAATTTCTTTGAAAGGAATGCGCTACGGCGTTTTTCACGACAACGGGATAGACGGGGTTCCTTTTGAGGAACACTGGAAGTATAATCAGACGACGAAAAACGTTATTTCTTACAACAAAATCAGCAATACAGGCATCCGCTCGGCAGACGGCGGAGGCATAGAGGGCTGGGGCATGGGCAGAGATAACGTTATAGACCATAACATCATCTGTGGCGCATACAGAGGCAAGGCAACGGAAAACTGGCGCGGCCACAGCATTTTCCTTGACGACGCGGCGCATCACGTTACGGTTACGAACAATATTATTTACGATGAATCCGCTCCCGCGGTCAATGCAGGAATATTTATAAAAAGCATAGACAATTATGTTGTCAACAACGTTTTTGACGTTTCTTTCGAAAGAAACGGCGCGGCGGATATTCAGCCGTATATCTGTCCCGCAGGGGGATCGGTATTCGAAAAAAATATCGTATATGCAAACGGGGACGGCGTTATCGAACGCGACGGCAGCAGGAAAGACGGCAACGGCGACAGGATAATGCTTTCTTTCGGCGACAGCGCAAACGGAACGGGAACAAAGTCTCTAGATTCTCTCGTCCGCATGGACGGAAACGTTTATTTCAATAAAAAAGGAAGAGCGCTGATAGATATCGAAAGCCGTATGATGACGTTTGAGGAATGGCAGAGCGCGGAGGAAAACGTCCACGGCTACGATAAAAACAGCATATGTGCCGATCCGCTTTTTGTCTGTGCCGAAAAGCACGATTACCGCCTTTGCGAAGGTTCTCCCGCAAAAAAACTCGGAATAGAAACGATAGATACGTCCGAAATAGGGATTACGGAAGATTTTTTGTTCTGATTCAGACTCTGTATAGAAAGAGGAAACCGCATGGAATACGCCTACTCAATACTGATGGGCATTTTTGCCGCCGTTCTGCTTATTTACGCAGGCATCATGGCTGTTACAAAAAACTATAATATGCTTCCTGCTCGTGCAACGCAGGCCGTAAAACCGAAAGATCCGAAAAAATATACGGTAAAGCTCGCGAAAATACTTGCGCTTACCGCTCTTTCTCCTGCGCTGAGCGCTCTTGTAGGACTTTGGAACGTTGCAGCCGCGCTTTTTGTGCTCGTTGCCGCGGCAGTCCTTTTTATCATTCTCGGCATTAAGCTTACGGGCGGTGCAGAGTAAAAAATATTTGAGAGGGAAATATCATGATAAAAATATCTGAAAACAGAATAACCGTTGAAACAAAAACGTTAACAGCAGAAATAATTGACGGCAATCTTGTAAAACTTGCCGACAGACTTTCCGGCAGCGTTTATATAAACGATGCGCGCAGCGACGTCCGTCCCCCGCTTTCGCTTGTATATCCGCAAAACAGAAGGGTTGACCTTGATCCGACTGTCAGAGGCGGAAGCATGGAAATATACGGCGTGAGCGAGACACGCGCGGATATCTATATCAATTCATGGTTCGGCTCCGGTATTATTTCCGTTTGCGAAGACGTGTCTTCAGGCGATCTTATCATAGAGCCTTCAGCTTTTTCGTCAATGCCGGGCGTTCAGTCCGTTCGCTGGGATATTGCGGGAATATGCGAAAGCGCCAAAATGATCCTTCCCGTTTTTCAGGGCTGCGTTACCTCGATGGATGATCCCATGATCCGCGGATCGCGGTTCCAGTATCCGTTCAGATGGGAGTCTCCGTTCGCTGTCTTTCATTTTCAGCACGGCGGAATGTGGGTAAGAACCGAAGATTCTTCGTATTTATTCCGTTCTATCAGCATCGGCGACGGCAGTGAATTCAACCGTATAGGTCTTGAGACCGAAACGTGCGGTCCGATAAAAAACAACCTTTCGGCAGGCAGCTGCGCATGGCGGATAAACGTATACCGCGGCGAAAGCTCAGTACCGATCGAGCATTACAGAGCTTTTCTCTATAAAAAACTCGATCTTGACACGAGAGAAAAACAGATGCCCGACTGGATGAGAAACGTCCGTCTTGCTTACAGCTGGTGCCCCACAGACAGAAATATACTCACGTCTCTGAAAAAATACATCGACCCGAAAAAAGTGATCATTCATCTTCCGCGCTGGCGAAACGACGGATACGATCAGAATTATCCCGACTATACACCTTCCGCAGAGGCGATAGCTTTCTTTAAAGAGGCTTCCGAAATGGGATATCATGTTTCGCCGCATTTCAACGCGTTTGAAATAGATCCGACAAGGCCGGAATTCGAACTTGTGCGAGACTTCAGATACCGCGAAGCGGATACAGGCGTAGCGAAGGGATGGGCGTGGGATAAATCATGGTATCCCGTTCCCGAAGACAATCTGATACTTCGTTCGTCTCAGCGATATAACGTTATGACGAAAATACATCCCGGCCACGCCATGTGGCGTTATCTGCTGACAAAAAACATAAGCAAGGCGGTTCAAATGCTCGATACGGATATCGTCTTTATAGACGTTACGCACGGCATATTCAACCTTGAAACAGAATACGTCAATAATCTGACGTGCGGTGAGGGCGTTGTAAAACTGCTCAGAAACATTGCGGAAATAAAGAAAGTTGAGTGCGTAGGCGGCGAGGGACTGAACGAGGTGACGGTTCAGGGTCAGTATTTTGCGCAGGGGCATGCATTCAGCCCGCAAAACGGCGCTCCCAAAACGACAGTAGATGCAAACAAACTCTGTCCGGTAAACGCGACGCTTTACAAGGACGTTTGCAAGCTGATAGGATATCACTCACACGTAAATGACAGAGAAGCCATGAAGCTTACTTTTGATCTTGACTGCGCGAGGGGATTTCTGCCAACGCTTATCGGTATAGGCTCGAAAGACCTCGAAAGTCCGGACGAAACGGTCCGCGAGATACTTGACAGGGCAACGGACTGATTTATAATTACGACAACCCGTGTTTAAAACGGTATTACAGTGTATAAAAGTCAAAGGAGCTCATAATGAATAAAAAAATAACACAAACGGCGGGCAGGGAGCAGCTCGGTTCCTTTGCTCCGACATTTGCACGCCTCAACGACGATATACTTTTCGGAGAGGTCTGGAACGAAGAGGCGATAGACGTTAAAACGAAATGCATCGTTACCGTCGTATCGCTTATGGCATCGGGGATCACCGATTCATCTCTTTTATATCATCTGCAAAACGCAAAGGCTCACGGCGTAACAAAAGAAGAGATAGCCGCGCTGATAACTCATGCGACCATGTACGTCGGCTGGCCGAAAGGATGGGCTGTTTTCCGTCTCGCAAAAGAGGTCTGGAACGAGGAGACGCCTGCGCTCACCGAAAAAGACAGATATCAGAATACTCTGTTCTTCCCGATCGGCGAAAAAAATCCGTACGGAAAATATTTTGTCGGTCAAAGCTATCTTGCGCCGGTATCAACAGAGCAGATATCGGTCTTCAATGTAACTTTCGAGCCGGGCTGCCGCAACAACTGGCATATCCATCATGCAAAAAGCGGAGGCGGACAGATGCTGATTTGCGTCGGAGGCAGAGGATATTACCGTGAATGGGGCAAAGACCCTGTTGAAATGACGCCCGGAACTGTCGTAAATATCCCCGCAAACGTTAAGCACTGGCACGGCGCGGCGCCGGACGAATGGTTTTCTCATCTTGCAATAGAGGTTGCCGGACAAGATGCTTCAACGGAATGGTGCGAGGAAGTTTCGGCGGAAGATTACGCAAAACTTGATTGAAAAAGGCAAATTCTATATATTTTCAGGCATAAAAAGCTCCCGCCGATCAGCGGGAGCTTATATCATTTTTATTTATTTTCCGCAGAGCTCAAGAGTATCTCTTGCGATCATAAGTTCTTCGTTTGTGGGAATAACGAGGAATCTGAGCTTTGCGTCGTCCTTTGAGATATCTATCTCTATGCCGCGCTTGCTGTTTTTCTCGGGGTCTACGGCAGCGCCGAGGAAGGCGAACTTTTCAGCGCAGCGGATACGGTAGCCAGCATTGTTTTCGCCGATACCGCCAGTGAATACGACAGCGTCAACACCGTTCATTTCTGCGGCGTAAGCGCCTATGTATTTAACGAGCTGATGAACGATTATATCTTCGATAAGCATGCAGCGTTCGTCGCCAGCCTTTGCGGCGTCTTCGATTTCGCGGTTATCGCTCGTTTTGCCGTGAAGACCGAGAATACCGGATTTTTTATTCATAAGATTATCGATCTCGCGGATGGAAAGTCCCTCTTTTTCCATAAGGAAGGGAACGATAGCAGGGTCTATCGAACCGCAGCGGGTTCCCATCATAAGACCTTCAAGAGGAGTGAGGCCCATAGAGGTATCTATGCACTTTCCGCCCTGTATTGCGGCTACGGAAGAACCGTTGCCCAGATGGCACGTTACTATTCTGAGGTCCTTCGGGTCTTTGCCAAGCATTGCGGCGGCTCTCATGCTGACGTATCTGTGAGAAGTGCCGTGAAAACCGTAACGGCGTATTCTGTATTTTTCGTAAAGCTCGTAGGGAAGGGGATACATATATGCGTATGCAGGCATCGTCTGATGAAAACCCGTGTCAAAAACGGCTACCTGGGGAACGTTGCCTATGATCTCTTCACACGCGTGGATACCCGTGAGGTTGTGCGGATTGTGAAGCGGACCGAGAACGCAGCAGTCTTCTATCGCTTTTATAACGTCGTCGTTAATAAGAACCGAGCCCGAGAATTTCTCGCCGCCGTGAAGAACTCTGTGTCCTACCGCGTCGATTTCCTTCATAGAAGAAAGAACGCCGTGTTCTTTTGAAACAAGAGTATCAACTATAAGCTGGATCGCTTCGCTGTGGTTTTTCATCTGAACGGCAACTTTAAGGTCGGGACGGCCCGGAACCTTATGCTTGAAAGTTCCGCCTTCGATACCTATTCTTTCACAGATGCCTTTTGCGAGCACGCTTTCGTCTGTCATATCAAAAAGCTGATATTTTACGGATGAACTGCCCGCGTTGATTACAAGAATTTTCATGAGATCTCACCTTTTAATAATAACTTTTACAGTATTATATACCAACTGCTCGGGTTTTTCAAGTTTTTTCGTCATTGTTTGGAAAAAAGTCGATTATTCATCCGTTCCCGTATATATCCACATTGCCGGGCGCGCCGCGCGGTAATCGTCCGAAATAACGTTTCCGGAATTGTTTATCTGTCCGTCGGGATATACGCTGATCGCTGTGTTTTCACCTGTGCCGCAGCTTCTCAGCCACCAGTTGCACGTTGCGGGGGCTTCTACCGTGCGTCCGTATTTATCATACACTTTCGCGATTTTTTTACTTACGCCGGAAACAACTGCCTGGTCGGTAGCCTCGCATATCCTGTCTGTTCTTTCCTTCATGTATTCTTCCGCTTCCTTTGCGCTCAGAAGAAATACGCGGTCAGCGGTCGCATATGTTTTGCCGGAGTCGTCTTCAAGAAAAGTTTCAATGACCCTTGACTGCTCAACAGGGTCGAAAGAAAAAAACAAAAACGATTTGTTGAGCCAGCGGCGTATCGCGCTCGACTCCCAGTCCGAGGTTCCCGAAGGGGTATCGAAGGGCTGCGCTTCAAGCGCGTATTTGCTGATAACAAGCACGTCTTCTCCCCGCACGTCAAGAACGAGCCATTCTATTTCTTCCGGACCGTTTGAAGTGTTCCCGTCCTGCTCATATCTGCCGAAAAATAACGTCTGTCCTTTATTGAGAGCGCGGATGTTTTCAAGAAAAGTTTCATCGTATATCCGTTTGGCATACACGGCGCTGTCAGAATAATCGTATATTTCGGTAAACATTTTATATGCGCCTTTAAGATCGCCGCTTTCATACATCGAAACGGCGTTATTATATGTTTCTTCCCTGTTCTTTCCGGAAAGCGCAACCGCGATTATTATACCCGCCAGAGCAATGGCGGCAACTGCTGCAAGCGCGATCTTTACGGATTTTTTCATATCGGGACCGCTCCTTTACGGTTTCTTCCTTCCTATTATACATCAAAACAGTCGATTTTGCAAGACGTTTTACCTGTCATCGAGAAATTCTTGACAGTGATTCGGTCCAATATTCCGCAGGGCGGACATACTGCTCTGCCGCATCAGACATTTTTGCCGTGACAGAATAGGTGAAGGCGAGTTTTTTCTCTCCCGTCGGTCTGTCCGTCGCCGCGATTTCGGTCACAGTAAACGGCGTGAGTCCGTAAAGCCCGAACTGCGGCGCGTTTATACTTATGCGGTCAAAAAGCTCAATTCCGTCAGTATTGGTCGTAAAAACCGCCCTGAAAGAGTTTTCCTCATATGAGCGTAATATATTGGCAGCTGCCGCGTTCGCTTCCGCCACCGTAGAAACAAGCGGCACGGAGACCGCGTTTTCATATCTTCCGGTTCCGCCGAAGCGCGACATCCTGCTTATCTCTGCGCTGTTTGTCGCTTCGCCTGTAACGCCGTTTCCGGCAACGAACTGAACGTTTCTGTAACCGTCTGCGGAAGTTACCGTTTCAAAGGACGTTATATCGGTAAGCCTTCCGCTTTGAGTTTCGGTAAAATCAACGCAGAAAGACGACTGGGTGACAGGTATTCCGCTCATAAAAAAGAAGGTTCCGTCAGGCAGGATCCACCATCTGCTTCCGTCTGCGGCCCCAAGCTCGTCAAATACCCTGGCAAGAGATTTACCGTAAGCTGAATACCCCTGTATCGCCGCTCCCGTCGTAAAAAGAGCGGGATTATAGAGAAACCCTTCGTCTGAGGCGTTCGACAGATAAAGTAAAAAAACTGTTTTTGCCGCGTCACCCGTAGTCCGAGCGTCGGTCGAAAACGAACCGACTGCCCGGCGCGACAGTATCGCCTCAGGTCCGCCGCATCTGACTGACGCCGTAAACCCCGTGTCGCTTCTGTATTCCCGGGTAACGCTCGTTACTACCCCGCTCCACACCGTCTGCGAAAAATCGTTTATCATGTATGCGCGCATGCCGTGCTCTGCCGAAAGTCCGTCTGTGAACAGCGGTTCGAGTCGAAAAGAAAGATCTGAGCGAAAAGCGCCGTATCTTCGCCATCGAACGGAGTTTTGAGCGATCCTGTCGGTAATATCGGAATTATTCAGATATATCCTCAACCCGTTATCACCCTTTCTTCCGTTATTCCGTCTCCGTTAATGTAAAGATCAGCCTCAAATCCGTAAAAAGGCGCCGAATTTTCGGTCTCTCCCGATATTTTTGTTACCGCCGCCGTTACAGGATACCTTTTCCCGAAAAAACTGCCGGGGATCGACCCTGCATCATCTATGCGATAAAGAAATATCTCGGTTTTGCATCCCCGACCCGCAGATTCCGCAAGAGAATAAAGATACTCGCACGCCGCGTCGCCGAAAACAAGGTCTGCGGATATTTTTACCGTTTCAGAATATCCTGTAACTTCCGTTTCGCTTGAAGACGAAAAAATGAGACGGTATGTTTTTGTTTCGGGTCTTATTATTCTTACAAACGATTTTACTCCCGCTTCAAGAGGGGCGAAGGTTTCGTATGCCACCCTAATGGCGATCTTCATATCGCCAGCTTTTGCCGTATTCATTTGCAGCCCTCCGTATATACCATGTAAAACACGCCTTCATATTCGCAGTCGCCGTTATCCGTTCTCTGAACCATAGAAGGATATTCCGTTATTCCCGAAAAGCAGCCGCATATTCCGTCAAGAGCCGAAAGCGAGCTTTCTATGATCTGTCCCGCGGTGTAAAGGATTTCCGGTCCTCTTCCTCTCGTGTTTGCGTCGTAATCCGAAACGCGTACGCGAAGAGCAAATTCGCATCTGAGCACGGCGCCGCCGAAAACGTATCTTCTGACAGTTTCAGGCCCTTTCTTTATTCTCAGCGAAAGCTCTCCGTTTCTTTTTGGCAGGAATTCCGAATTCACCCTGGGAAGAGCGGAAAAAGAAGAAAGCCACGCGGAAAGCTTTTTTTCAATTGATTCCGTCATGTATAAAACACCCTTCCTCTTCCGCTTATTTCCACTATCTTTTCAGACGAAAGAGCGTCTTCAAGCACGGAATTTACGGTAAAGATCTCGCATTCGCTCTTTATATCGTCAGCGCTGTCTTCACCGAAAGAAAAAGACGTGTTTCCCAGCGTTATCACGTCGCCCTCCGCAACTGTCCAGCAAAGCTTTCTTGCGGGAGGGGTCAAAGCCTCGTAATCGGCTTTATTTGCATAAACAGGTCTTTCTTTTCTGCCCGCCCTGACAAAAAGCTTGAAGCTGTTATAAGGCAAAAGTCCCGCGGCTGTGGGTCTCACTCCCTCTTTTCGCTCAAATCTTGCGGATCTTATGAAAAATCTTTCGTATTCGCCCCGTCCGTCTGCGTTCTCTCCTGTTTTATGGTATACCGTGACCGGGCTTTTCATTATTTTATCAAACATTTTACCATCCTTTACAGACTGCGAACGGAAAAAGCACAGTTTTCCCGTTCGCGTGATTTTATCTTTGGTCGATAAGACCGGATTCTATCAGTATTTTTACTATTTGTCTGCCTATTTCTTCGGCAAGATCGCGTATCCTGTCTTTATATTCCGATCCGGTTTCCGCCGGACCGGAAATAAGACCTCTGATTATTTTATCAAAATCTTCCATCATAACCCCTTTGCGGTAAGTCCGCCGCAGGCAAGATACATCAGCGCAAGACCCGAAACGGGAACGCCGAGATAAGAAACGCCTTTTTCGTGCTTGTAGGATATCGCCGCGTTGCCTATTTCCTCTCTCGAAAGCTCTTTTCCCGTTATGCCGAGATATTCCGTCCCGCCAAGAGAATAAAGATATTCCGTCTGAGCGCACGCCGCCTTCTTTGCTGCGGAAATCATTTTTTTGCAGCCTTTTTCCGCTGCTTTTCCGGCGCGTCCCGACGTTATACAGTCTATGATATCGCACGCCCTTTCGGCAAGAAGCGCAAAATCTTCGGGAGGGATCGGAGTGCCGATATATTCGCCGATATAGTATTCATAATCTATAAATGCCATGATCAGCCCAGAACGCGGACAGCAAGCTCGGGATAAAGCGTTTTAAAGCCGTAAAGAGTGTCTACTGACATGGTCTGCTTTTTTGTGGAAATATCGTAGGCGAAAGTAACTCGCAGAGATATTCCGTCAAAAGAGGTCACGTAGCTTTCTGCGCCGCGCGCTTTTTCGAGCGGACGTGAAACAAAGCCGAAAGCGTTTTTGTGAAACGCGAGGTTCGCCGCATGGTCTCCCATAAGTGATACGGGGGACTGCGCCGCAAATCCCGATTCGGGAACGCACGGATATATTTTTGCCGTTACAGACGACGATGCTGCTGCCGCGTCCTGCAAAACGACGTATTCTGAATCATTTATCACAAGGATATCTCCCTTTACGAGCGTTCCCGAAGTGCACGATATCTTTATAGCGTCCGAACCTGCCTCTGCGGCTTCCGCGATTTTAAGAGTACCTGAAAGAGTTCCCTTTGTATGTGTGCAGACCTGCTGGGACATATAATTTTCAAGCCCGATAAGTCTGCCTATCGAACCGTTTCGAAGAGCCCTTGTCGTTCCGCATTTTTCGGCGGAAATTATAGCGGCATCACTCTGAAAAGACGCAAGGGCTGCGCTGTTCCATACGCAAAAACGGTCTGAAAGAGGCGCTTTTGCATCGTTGAGAGCCTTTGATACGGCAGCGAAAGTTTCTATCCCGGAAGGGGTAGTGCCGGCGGTGCCGCAGGTGTAGGGAATGTCTTTATAAAGCGCAAGACCGTCGGCGTTTATCTTTTCCGCAATAGCCGCGGCTGCTGGAGCTATGACCTGCTTTGTAAAATCCTCAAGATCAAGCGCCATTTCCTTCGCGGTAAGCTCTACGGAAACGTCCGCTATTTTGTCAAGCGTGACAAGAACGCTGTTTTCCTTTATATCCTGAACGGATATTTCGTTTGTAAACTCGTCTGCGGAATATACCGCCGGCTTTTTTATCTGCACAACGTCTCCCTTTTTGCCCATTCCGCCGCAGAATTCCTTATAGGAAAGCGCGGGGAATACAAGATTGTCGTGAAGTATCGGCAGCGCCGCGCGGGCGATCTGCTGAACGGTAAGAAATGTGTTTGCCATTATTTGTTTTCACCTTTCATTATGTTTTTATAATATTCATCGTCACTCATCTGCGACGGATCGCGAAGAACGGCGCGTGACTGCGGCAGAAAAGTTGAAACGCTTTTTGCCTTTGGCGCGTCCTCTTCAAATAGCCACGGGTTTTCCTCTCTGAGGCGCTGCGTCTGCTCGCTCAGACGTTCGTCGCTGAGCCCTTTTTCGTCGAAAAGCTCGCTTTCATCAAGCATAGCTCGTGCGGCTTTTATGTTTTTTGCTCTGTTTCTTGCAAGAGACAGCTCGATTTTCCACTCGTTTCTGGTATATTCAAGCTCTTTTTCGAGCGCGGACCTTTCCTCGGCGTTGATCTCCTCTATACCGAAGCCTTCTTCGCCCAGTCTTTTTTCAAACGTTTCATAATCGATGCTTTCTCCTGAAAATACCGATCTGATAATGTCAGTTTTCATCTGCATTCCTCCGAAATGATCAATTTTGCCGTCTTTTCGTCCTCTCCGAAGTATTTAACGCGAAATTCATACGGCGCCATTATTCCGGCTCTGACAAGCTCAAGATCTCTTGCCTGAGCTGACGCCTTATCTTCTATAACGCTGTCGTCGAATATAACGTTAACGCCTGAATTTTCGCCGTAATCTTTCCCGAGAAAAGCTCTGCCGATATAAAGGGCTGCGTTCACCGCCTCGCGGATCGCCTTTTCGAGAATTATCTCATGTTTTTTTACTGAACGGAAAAGCGTGGAGTTTTCACTGTTTATCTGCGTAGCCGTAACAACGTTTGACGAATCGAACCTGTAATACCTTTCGCCGAAGCCGCATTTTGACGAGAGATAATTCATCTGCTCCTGTATGCATTTCACATGGTCCTCCACACGAAGAGTGGGATTGAATTCCTGAGGCAGCATATCTCCGTCAAGCGCTTTATCGCCAAGATACATAAAAAGCTGTCTGTTTGTATCCTGCGGCGCATAAAAGTTTCCGTCATCGTCTTTATCAAGAAGATCTCTCCGCAGAAAGACCATTTTTTTGCCGAGCACAAACTCCATATTCAAGCTGTCATAACAAAGATCTATGCCTTTTATTACGTCCGTTGCGTCTGCAAAAACAGAGATCCCCATAGGGGAGGACGGAACGAGATGGTTGACGGTGTTGGGCTTTATAACAGAAAACCACGGCACAACAGAGCCCGTTCTGAGAACGCCGGCCATTCCTTCCGGCAGCGGCTCTTCACGCAGCCCGTCCCTTTCGGAAAAGCAGCGGTTGTAGATAACGTATTCGCCGTTTTCGATAAGATGTGCCTGGATATAAAGGAGCGTTTCACCGTTTTCGACCGAAAGACGAGTAAAAGCCGCTTCCGTTATGTCGTCACCGGACCATGAAATCGGGAATATTTCTCCCGCTTCTGCATAGTCAAACCTTACCGACGCGTTTTGTGACTTTTCCGCATTCCCGCTCCTGTCTGTAAAAATACCGTCTATGCCGCAAACGACTGCGCCTGTGCCGAGAGCAAACGCTTTTTCGACAAGACGGTTCATCTGCGAGGCAAAATCAACGCTGCGTAAAAGCCCCGAAGAGCCGTTTTTTCCGTTGATAAATTCCGCCGCCTTTTCGTCCGACACCGAAATCAGGGTCTTCTCGTTAAGAAGAAGGTTCGCCCAGTCTTCGCAGACGCGCTTTGCCATATGCAGAGAGAACATCTTTCTTGACACCGTGGAAAGCCCGTTATTGATAAAAACTTTGTGAAATCCTTCCGAATTGCCGGAATACCATTCACGCCATCTGTCGATAAGCGCAGCCATGCCGTCGTCGCGGGCTTCTGCGCCGAAATATTCTTGCAGGCATTTTAAAATTGTTGAGTAGTTCAAGTTTTCCTCCCGGTTTGCGGGAACGGCTACCATCTGATAAACCGTTCCCATGCATATTCTTCAGCGTCCGCAGTATCTATGTCGCACGTGCCGTTGTCAAGCCTTCTGTCAGGCTCGTGCATATCCCACATCTGTGTTGCGGTGCTTGCGATAACGTTTGCGCAGTCTTTATAAACCGACCACCTGTGCTGGGAAATCAGTCTTGACTTTATCGAAATACGCTCTGCGATCGGCTTTTTCAGACTGTCTGCTATCGCAATTTTCAAGCCCGCTTTTCTCGCGGCTTTAACGACGCCTGCCGTAAGATACTGCGCTTCGCTGTCCATAAAAGCGTATGTAACGGGAAAATCAAATTCGCTGACGAGGCTTTTGACAAACGCAATAAACTCGTTTTCTATCATATCCGGCGAAATTTCGCCCTTCCGTCCTTTTATTCTTCTGTCTTTCAGAATAACAACGCCGTTTTCGCCTTTTCTCAGTCCGACCGCTACAAAGGCTGAGGCGGAGTTGTTTCCGCCGTAATCTGCCCCTATGATAATCTGCGAAACGTCGTCTGGCACAGAAGAGACGATCCATTTATCCGGATCGGCAGCGAACAGGGGAAATATAAGACCCTGCGCAGCGGCGCGCTCACCCAGGATAGCGCGTTTATAAAGAAAACTTCCCGGTTCATACTGAGCCTCGATCTCCGCGCGCCTTTCGGCGGAAACGGAAAGATTATCGCTGATACGGAATTTTTCGTGATTCACGTCAAGACCGGAAGCAATATACCTGTCAACGTAGCCGGAATAGATCGGATGCGTTGGGTAATCGGGATTGAAATCCCACAGCACGCGCCGCATTTTCGCTGCAAGCTGACGGTTGAAAGCTTCGTCGATAAAGCACCTGTCATCCCCCGATATGAAGTGCTTGTTTACCTCCGTAGCGATCCATATCCCGTAAGAATTGCCGCGTATCCGCTTGTAGCTGTCCGCCTTTCCGCCTCCCGCGAAAACAACCGTTTTTTCTCCTGACCGTGTTTTGACAAACAGCGCCGTATTGCCTTTATATCTTCCCCATCGGCATCTTCCGCGGAAAATATGCTCAAGCCCGAAACCGTTGCAGTCTCCGATATTAGTAAGCGCGGCGGAAAGCGTAGTTCCCGTTGCAAGATGAAGCCTGTCAGGCGATTTTTCGAGAAGAAACGAAAATGCGAGCACGTTTGCTATTGTTTTGCCCGAACGGACGGCGCCTTCGGCAAAATTGAAAGTGTGGCTCATGCAATTGCGGATATAATTTTTATGCTTTGGCGAAAGCGGCTGCCACGGTATGGTTTTTCTTTTTTTCACGGACAGAGTATTTCCAGCTCGTCAAGATCTTCCGTCTCTTCTTCAGGCGTCCGCTTCCAGAGCCCGAGATAGTCGCCAAGCTTCAGAAGCGCCTGCTGCTTGTTGTAAAGCTTAAAGCGGAATCCGGACCTTGAGTTTGTTATCTCTGCCACCGCGCGCGTGTCAAGACCGTCGCTTTGCTTTATCTCTATCTTCGTTTCACCGTTTTCGTCGCAAAAAAACGAAAGATAATTCGTGATATCGTCGAAAGCTATCTTCGCAAGTTCCTGAATGATCCTTTCTTCCGTGATCTTTTCTTTTTTCTTTCTGATTTTTAATTCCCTCTTTCATACGCTTTGCGGACTGCGCGGTACCTTTCGCATATCCGCATATATATAATACCACGATTTTACCCGCAAAATTATCAAAGTTATCAACAAAAAAACCGTTATGGCGTTTTATTGTGCCATAACGGTGATATTTTTTGATATTCAGTTGTTTTTCAGATTTTCATATACGGTCTCAAAAAGCGTTCCCGTTTTGTCGCTGCCGTGCTCCCAATACATCATTCCGCCAAGCTTTTCGCGAATGACGTATTCGCACTTTGCTTTTACCGATTCGGGATCGTCGTATGAAATAAAGTCTTTACCGTCAAAAAGCCACGGGGCTTTCGCATCGCTGTCGTAATACTTTCTGAATCTGCCGCTCTTTTCGTGAATAAGACGTATTTCGGTGTATGACGGACCGAAGCCTCCGCCGGTGGGCGAAAATGCGTTTAGCCCGTTTTCCGTTCCTTTAACGTTTTTCCATATTCTTGAATAAAATGCAGCTCCGAGAAGCAGTTTTTCTTTCGGAACGCCGATATCCGCAAGCATTTTTACCGATCTGTCCGCGCTGAAAACAACGGGAGCGTCCTTCGGGTCGTAAAGACATGTGTGATGTCCGGAAGGCTGATCCCACCCTCGCAGATCGTAAGTCATAAGATTGATGAAATCGAGATATTTATGCGATATATCTATCTCCGTTCTGTCTATATACCACTGTCCGCACGCCGCCGCGGTCGTAAGCCAGCATTTTCTGCCGCGCCTTGACGCATATTCGTCAAGCGCTTTTCTGTATTCCGCAAAAAGACGCGTATGCTGATATTTTTCTTCAAGTATGCCGTCGTCTCCGGGGAATTCCCAATCGCAGTCTATACCGTCAAACCCGAACTCCTCCACTATCGTCATGGTTGAATCGACAAACGTTTTCATATGCTCTTCGCTGTCCGTCGCGGGACCGTGACCGTGCTGATCGCCTCCGCCCGTTGAAAGAAGAATATTCAGATCGGGGTTGTATGCCCTGATCCTTTCAAGCTCGCCAAGATACGGACGCTGTCTTTCGATGCTTATCCTGCCGTTTTCAACTACTCCGAACGCAACGTTGAGATGAGAGAGCTTTTTTGCCTGATCGGGCGTTACATCATAAAGCGATCTTCCGGTGCAGTAGCCGGAAAAATAATAATTCAGATCAGTCATTTGCGTCTCCGTCAGTTGCACATGCTGCGCGCGGTCTCAGCCCATCTCCAGAGCCTTGTCGGGTCGTTTCTTACGGTAGTTATGTCTTTCAGGATGAATTCTACCGGGCATCCGTTTTTCTGAGTAGCATTCAGCGTTTCCTTGAACTCTTTTATTACGTTTTCTTCGGGATATATATCCCACGCAAGATTTGAGGGATTGGGTTTTCTTGAAAAAACAAAGTCCTTGCCTATTTTCTCCGCGCCCAGCTCTACGTTTACCCACGGGCTCATGGATATCTTGCGCAGATTCGGCAGCTTGCGAAGAACGTCTACTTTTATGTCATCAGGTTCGCAGCAGCCGTAATAACCCAGTCCGAAACGCTCGAACCACGGGATGATATACTGAACGTCGAATTCGTCGTGCATTTCCGGTGAAACCATAGAGAAAAGCTGCGCTGCGCTGTACGTCCAGCTGTTTTTCGCTGTGTGGCAGTCTGCCTTTTTGTTTTCTTCCGGGTCGTCACTGTATCCTTCCATAACGTCATTGTATGCGCCGGTGCAGTGGACAGTGTCCATACCTGTGGTCATAAGGCCCTGCTCTTCAAGCTGATCAAGCATGCACATATGCATTGCTATCGTTTTTTTGAGCAGTCTGTGGATGAAATCGGGATTATCCGCAATATCATACATTATCGCCTCAACGCCGCGCCACATTGATATTCTGTCCCAATAATGGAAATAGCCGTCATAAGCGGTCATTTTAACGCCTAAAATGCCGTCAAGTATCTCGTTGCAGGTTTCCTCTGTTTTTTTCGTTGCCTCAACGTCATGCTTTACAACGGGCATTTTCAGCTTCGTTTCAAGAGCTTCGTCGTCCGGAAGCTGGTCTACGAAAACGTGAGTCTGCGCTCCGTTTCTTCCTCCGTCAAGGGTGATCGCGGGAAGACTTATGTTTTCAACGGTGAAGCTTTTTCCCGCAACGATATAATCTCTTATCGGTCTGTCGTCCGCCATGTGCTTGTTTCTGTAAAGTGTTTCTCTGAGCTGCCACTCTATATTTCTCAGAAGGGGATCCTGACAAACGAGAGTAAGCTCGTCTTCATAGTTCATCTCGTGCCAGCAGACCTGATCTATCATAAACATCGGTCTTTCGGGATGAAGTCCGTTATGCTTCTTCCAGAGACGGATCCTTTCTTTCTGTATCGGCAAAGCAGCAAGCTCCGCAACTTTTTTTGCAAGCTCTCTCACAACGCTGATCTCTTTTTTATCCATTTTCGGCTCTCCGATTTCATATGTGAATATATACTGTAATTATACAGTAAATGAACAAAAATTCTTATATAATAATACTATAATATCTTCATGTGTTTTCCGGACGTTCAAATATGTCTTTGCTGTGAATATAATACGAACAAGATTATACAAAACTGATAATTGCTTGACTTTTTTTTCATTTTATGATAAAGTTCTTTTGTTAAATTTTTACCCGGGTGGTGAAGCCATGACTGCGGAAACTTACCTTTCAAAGATCCCTGCGCATATAGCCGAAACGGTAAAAGCAAGGGGAACGGATATAGCCGGGATCATTTCCTACGCCTATACCGATATGGATAAAGACGGCAATTTCGCAGACTGCTGGATATTTTTTGATAAAGAGAATATTTATTTTTTAACGGGATATGACAGGGTTGAAAAGATAGGCGGAAGAAAAAAACTGAAAACAGTTTTTGATTTTGTTTCTTTCGATATCATCCCGCACGAAGATATAAAATCGCTTTCAATCGAGCGGTATGTTTCCACCGCTCGTCTTGTTGCGGCAAATAAAGACGATAACGAGCCTGTGAGAGAGCTGATGAAATTCTCTCTCGGCATTGCTAACAAGCTTGAAGCCTTCGTTCGCCATTTCAATGATTTCAAAGAGGGCAAACCCGTTGAATACAGCGAGAAGCGCGACGAGGAGCTTTTCTGCCCTAAATGCGGAGCGAGATACCCTGATCCCGAGCATAAAGTATGCCCGAGATGCATGGACAAAGGTTCGATATTCAAACGTCTTCTCGGATTTTTCAAATTCTATAAGAAAAGGCTCATCGCATATTTTGCGATGCTTATAATCAGCACCGTTTTTTCCGTTCTTTCACCTTACGTGGGCACAAAACTTTTATACGATAACGTTCTCACGCCGGGAGTTGACGATAATCTTTTCGGCGAAGTTGGCCTTGTTTTGCTGATAATCATCGCCGCAAGGGTGCTTTCGCTGCTGATAAACATCGGTCAGTCATACGTCGTGGGCGGTATAATCCCGTGGGTGGTATACGATCTTAAAGTTCGCATCTTTTCCGCAATGCAGCGTCTGTCCGTCGGTTTTTACACGTCAAAACAGACAGGTTCGCTTATGACGAGGGTAAACCGCGACTCAAACAACATTTACTGGTTCTTTGTTGACGGCGCGCCGAGCGTTGTTGTGAATGCGCTGATGTTTGTGGGCATACTCATTATCATGTTTTATATGAACTGGCAGCTTTCTCTCATAGTGCTTGTTATGATACCGCTGCTTCTGTTCCTTTACAGGATAATACAGCGCGCATTCCGCAAACTCCACCACGTCCGCTGGATAAACGAAGCGAATATGTCCTCTTATATAAGCGACTCTATGAGCGGACAGAGGATCATAAAAGCGTTTGCCAAAGAAAAAGAGGAGGGCGAGCGGTTTTCGGGCTACTCGGGAAAAAGCGCCGCTGCGGATAAGCGTGTATCGAATGCGGAATCCACGATCTTCCCTCTTCTCGGTCTTATAATGATGCTTACAAACCTTGTCGTTTTGTTTGTAGGCGGCACAATGATCATTTCGCACACAAACGGAATGACTCTCGGCAAACTGATGACTTTCACCGCATATATGAATATGCTTTACAGCCCGCTCGATTTTCTTGCGTGGGTATCCAACTGGTGGGCAAGATGCGTAGACTCTGCGCAGAGGATATTTGAGGTAATGGATGCCGTTCCGGACGTTGAAGAGCCTGAAAATCCGGTCCGCATGCCCAATATGAAGGGCGATATCGAAATGAAAAACGTACGTTTCGAATATGAACCGGGCCATCCCATAATCAAAAACCTCAGCCTTTCCGTAAAAGCGGGACATATGGTCGGAATCGTCGGCAAGACCGGCGCAGGAAAAAGCACGATAGTAAATCTTATGGCGCGTCTTTACGACGTTGCCGACGGCTCTATAACGATAGACGGCGTAAACGTAAAAGATATTGCGAGCGTGGATATGAGAAAAAATATCGGCATCGTTTCGCAGGAAATATATCTTTTTATAGGCACGATCGCGGATAATATCCGTTACGCAAACCCCGGCGCATCGATGGAAGAGGTTATAAGAGCGGCCAAGACCGCTTCTGCGCACGACTTTATCATGCGCCTTCCCGACGGTTACGAAACAAGGATCGGCGCGGGCGGTCAGGATCTTTCGGGCGGTGAAAAGCAGCGTATCTCGATAGCGAGAACGATCATACAGAATCCTAAAATACTTATACTTGACGAAGCTACCGCGGCTATGGATACGGAAACCGAAAGAAATATCCAGCAGGCGCTTTTCAATCTGCAGCAGGGCAGAACGACCGTTGCGATAGCTCACAGACTTTCCACTCTGCGTGACGCTGACGTGCTTGCCGTAATAGACAAAGGCGAAATGGTGGAATACGGAACGCACGAAGAGCTTATAAAGAAGCAGGGCGAATACTACAAGCTTTATATGCTGCAGTTTGACGCGATAAAGCATATAGGTATAGCGGAATAGAAGAAAGGAACAGATATATGGAAGAAAACAAAATCGTGGAGCTTGCCGATCTTGAAATGATCGACGTGAACGAAGCGAAGTTCGCCCCGGAAAAAGGCGGATATCTTTCTTTGACATACAAGGGCAAGGAATACGGCAAAGTTAAGCTCAACAGAGCGCTTCCGTACCGTTCGCCCAACGAGTATATCTGCGTTTCGGATAAGGAAGGCAAGGAGATAGGGATACTCCGTGATCTCAACAGCCTTTCGGAAGAACAGAAAAAAACGGTTTCGCAAGAGCTTGACAAGCTTTATTACAGCCCTTCCGTCACCCGGATAGTTTCTGCGAAAGACAGAATGGGATTTATGTATTTTGAGGTTGAAACCACGGCAGGCAAACGCGAATTCGCCGTCAGAGACGCTTCAAGAAACATCAAATTCATTGATCCGGACAGAAAAACATCCGTTCAGATACGCGACGTTGACGGAAACAGATATATCATAGACGATTTTATGAAGCTTGACCCTTCAAGCGCAAAAAAGATAGAGGCGTTTTTGATCTGACAATACGCAGTTACCGAAAGGGGTGAATGAATTGGACCCGGATATCAATAAAGCGGATGCGATATACAGTGTTGAATACGATATAGATTCTTCCGATCTTCTTTGCTCGGGCAGGATAATTCTCACAAAAGATTTTTCCCTCGTTATTTACGCTGACGGAAAAAACATGCAGAGAGAAGAATTCCGCTGCGATTTCAATGAGATAAAAGAGTTGTCGATATCTTCGCACATAGGCTGCGCAAGCCTTGAAGCGGAAATGAAAAACGGGGACAGCGTCCGCATATGCCGATTTACCCAGAGCTGTCTCAATCAGGTATCTGAGTTTATCAAGGCGGCAAACTACTATATAGAAACCGGCGAGCTTACGCAGATACATACCGAAAGCACCGTCTGCCCTAAATGCGGCAAGCATTATATAGTCAACACCCAGATTTGCCCGCACTGCTCAAACAAGGTTTCCATCGTAGGCAAATTTTTCGCTCTCGGCAAAAAATATATTCCCGCCTTTGCTTTTTCCGGACTTCTCGTTCTTATAACAAACATTATAAATCTTATAATTCCGCAGATAAACAGAGTGCTTGTGGACGATTATCTTTTCCCCGCATCCGAAGGCGTTGAGCCGTGGGGAGATAAAAATCCCGTGCTTATGATACTTATTCTGATCCTTCTGATGCTTCTTTGCTACGTTGCAATGCGGGTCATAAACATTGTTGCTGCGCGGCTGAGAAACAAGACCTCGGCAAATTTCGTCAACAGCATAAGGATCCAGCTTTACAACAAGATCCAGGTCCTTTCAATGTCCTCGATTTCAAGAAGGACGACCGGCGATCTTATAAAACGTCTGACAGAGGATACATCCGTCATCACGGAATTCATAAAGTCGGAAACGGTGTGGATAATAGAAGTAGGCGTTGTTTTTATAGGCGTTCTTGTTTATTTTATCGCAACAAGACCTCTTCTTACCCTTTTTGTTTTCATTCCCGTTCCCATCGTTATTTTTGCTGCGGCAAAATTCTGGAATTTCATTCACAGAAGGTATGAAAAGCAGTGGCGTCTTTCTTCTGCGGCAAACGGGATCCTTCACGATATAATCAAGGGCATAAGAGTTGTAAAGGTTTTCGGCACGGAGAAAAGCGAGATAGCAAAGTTTTCCGAAGCAAACAGAAAACTTGCCGAAACGTCTCAGAAAAACGAACAGCTATGGGCGGTTTTGTTCCCCCTGCTCGGATTTATAGTTGGTATAGGCGAATTCCTTGTCCTTTATTTCGGCGCAGAATCGGTTCTTAACGGCATAAATCCCGAGCTCGGTCATTCCATCATCGGCAAACCGCTCACACTCGGCGAATTTACACAGATCATGAGCTATATCGGTTTTATTTACGGACCGCTCCGCTGGCTCACGTCATTGCCCAGATCGATAGCAAACGCGGTAACGAGCATGGCAAAGATAAACGAGATACTTTACGAGGATCCCGAGATAAAGGATAAAGAAAACGCCGTTGAACCCGAAATAGAAGGCAATATTTCGTTCGTCAACGCCACGTTCGGCTACAAAAGCTATGAGCCTGTTCTCAAAAACATATCTCTTGATATCAAAAAAGGCGAAATGGTCGGACTTGTCGGGCATTCCGGCGTAGGAAAGTCGACGCTGATAAATCTGATAATGCGTCTTTACGATCTCAACAGCGGCAAACTTCTTATCGACGGCACCGATATAAAGGATATCTCAAAAGAAACGCTTTGCATGAATATAGGCACCGTTTTTCAGGAAACGTTCCTTTTTGCCGGTTCCATATATGACAATATCATATACGCAAAACCCGACGCTACTCCCGAGGAAGTTTTCTCTGCAGCTAAAATAGCGAATGCGCATGAGTTTATAGTTCGACTTCCCGACGCATACAACACGGTGGTCGGTGAAAACGGATACTCTCTCTCGGGCGGCGAACGTCAGAGGATAGCGATTGCAAGAGCGATACTCAGAGATCCAAAGATACTTATCCTCGATGAGGCGACAGCCTCTCTTGATACCGAAACCGAAAGCAAGATTCAGGAAGCGCTGCAGCGCCTGATAAAAGGCAGAACAACTATCGCCATCGCGCACAGACTTTCAACTCTGCGCCATGCAGACAGGCTGATAGTGCTTGAAAAGGGCAAGGTTGCCGAACAGGGAACTCACGAACAGCTCCTTAAAAACAAGGGAATTTATTATAATCTTGTTATGGCACAGCGCCAGACGACCAAAATGGCTGAAGTTAAACAGTAATAAGCACAAAAAAAACGGGATATGTCCGCTGAAAAGGACATATCCTTTTTTTCTTACAAAAAGTTATGATATTTAAAACGATTTTATCTTGACATTAAAACTATATTGTGATATTATTAATACGGATAATAAATCTTCTTTAATAACCATTCACAAAACAAAGGAGGGGCAGATTATGCCGGATCTAAACTATGTTGTGTGCTGTGACTCCGCAGGCGACCTTTCGCTTGAAGAATGCAAAGCGCGCAATATAATAACAATTCCCTATAAATACACTCTGGGAGATAAGGATTTATTCGACGATCTTGTTTCGATAACGCCTGAACGTTTCTTCAAAACCATGGAAGAAGGCGCAATGACACGCACGTCACAGCCTAATTCGGAAGACTACGTTAAATTCTGGGAGCCTTTTCTTGAAAAAGGAACGGACATAGTTCATCTTTGCCTGTCATCGGGGCTTTCGGGAGGAATAATTTCCGCAAACGTTGCAAAAGAGCTTTGCGCGGAAAAATATCGCGACAGAAAAATATACGTCGTAGATTCCCTTGCAGCGTCGAGAGGTCTTGGTCTTTTTGCGGATAAGCTTGCCGATATGAGGGACGAGGGAAAGAGCGCAGAGGAGCTTTATAAATGGGCGGAAGAGCATAAACTCAATCTCCACCACTGGTTTTATACAACAGACCTCACTTATTTTGTCCGCGGCGGCCGTGTATCGAAGGCGTCGGGCTGGGTAGGCTCTATTCTGAATATATGCCCGCTTCTTCACGTAGATTTCGAAGGACATCTTATTCCCGTAAAGAAATGCAGAGGCAAAAAGGCTGTTATGAAGGCGATGCTTGACATGATGGCAGAGTATGCCGAAAACGGCGACGACTATTCCGAAAAATGCTTTATCTGCAACGCCGAGCGCGCGCAGGAGGCAAAAGAGATCGCAGAATACGTTGAAGATCACTATAAAAAGCTCAACGGAAAAGTTCATATAGGCTCGATAGGCCCCGTTATCGGCGCCCATACGGGTCCGGGCACGGTAGCGCTTTTCTTCTGGGGCAAAAAACGAACAAATTAAATAAAAATCATAAAATGCTTGACTTTTCTCCCCGTTTGATATATACTTAAACATAGTTATATCAGGCGAGGAGATGTTTTTTATGATGAAAATAGGGGTCATGCCCGAATCATTCAGAATTCCTTTTAAAGAAGCCGTTATTAAGGCTCGCGATATGGGTGCAAAGGGCCTTCAGCCGTATGTTACACACGGCGAACTTGCCCCTGAAAACCTCACCGCAGACGATCGCAAGGCGATAGTGAAGTTCGTTCGCGATAACGGTCTTGTTTTTTCTGCGCTTTGTGCCGATTTCGGAATGAATTTCGGTGCATACGGCGAAAACGAAGCAGAGATAAAACGCACGATGTCCATGATGGATCTTGCAGTCGATCTTGGCACCTCCGTTATCACCACACATATCGGTCACGTTCCCGAAGACGAAAACAGCGAACAGTATAAAAACGTGTGCAGATCAATTGAAGCTCTCGGCAAATACGGCGACTCCATAGGCGTTTCTTTCGCTACCGAAACAGGTCCCGAGCGCGCTGTCAAGCTTCGCGGAATACTCGAAAAAGTAGATACAAGATCCGCAAAAGTAAATCTTGACCCCGCAAACTTTGTTATGCTTTGCGGACAAGACCCCGTGGAAGCGGTCCACGTTCTTAAAGATTATATAGTTCACACTCATGCAAAAGACGGTATAAAAACAGGCGAAACAACTTATCAGGAACTTCCTCTCGGCACGGGCGGTGTTCCGTATATCGAATATCTCGCCGCACTCAGAGACGAGGGCTACGACGGCTTCCTTACTATCGAGCGCGAATGCGGCGACACTCCCGAAAAAGACATCAGACTCGCATATGATTTTCTTACGGACGCTCTGAAAAAACTTTATTGATTCAGGAAGGGAATAAAAATGTCTATTAAACTCGGTTTTATCGGAACAGGCAGTATAGCCAACGTTCACGGCGACGTATATAAAAGAATGGGCGACCGCGTTGAATTCGTCGCATGCTGCGACCTTAACGAGGAACGCGCAAAAAACTTTGCGGAAAAATACGGCTTCAAAAAGTATTATACCGATTATAAGCAGATGCTTGCGGAAAACAAGTTTGACGCGGTTGAAGTCTGCACATGGAACAGCGCGCACGCCGAATGCACGATCGCAGCTCTCAATGCTGGCGCAAACGTAAAATGCGAAAAGCCAATGGCGATGAATACTCAGGAAGCGCTTGCCATGAAAGAAACTGCTGAAAGAAACGGCAAGCTTCTTATGGTAGGCTTTGTTCGCCGTCACGGCAACGATGCCGCCGCTGCTCTTGATTTTATCAACAAAGGCTATCTTGGCGACGTTTATTTCGTAAAAGCGTCTTATCTTCGCCGCGCAGGATTCCCCGGCGGATGGTTCGGCGATAAATCCCGCTCAGGCGGCGGACCTCTTATCGATCTCGGCGTTCATGTAATAGACCTTTCAAGATACGTTATAGGCAATCCCAAGCCCGTATCGGTTTTCGGCGCAACATTTAACAAGCTCGGCGCAAGAACGAACCTTAAAACGAACGGCAAAGCATGGTCTGCAATGGCTGATGAGGTCAAGGATCCTATCTTTACCGTTGAAGACCTCGCTACCGCAATGATCCGTTTCGATAACGGCGCAGTTCTCTACGTTGAGGCAAGCTTCAGCCTTAATATGTCACCTAATACTCCCGGCGGACTTGTTTTTTACGGAAGCAAGGCAGGTCTTACACTCGATCCGTTCGAACTTCATACCGAAGTCAACGATATGATAGCAGATATCAAGATCAGCGGACCGACAGGAACAGGCGATTTCTTCTACGTTGAAAACGAAAACTTCCTCGATTCCATCGAAGGCAAGGCAGTCTGCAAGGCCCCGGCTGAAGATGGTGTTGAGCTTATGAGAATTCTTGACGCGATATACGAATCTGCAGCAACAGGCAAATCTGTTGATATAGTAAGATAGGAGTGTGTTCTGAATGAAAGTTGGCGTAAGCTCTTACAGCTTCGGGCAGTATATGGGCAATACCGGAGCGAATATTTTTCAGGTAATAGACAAGGCCAAGGAACTCGGCTTTGCTTCGATAGAGTTTATCGACGTTTACGCGCCCGAAGGCAAGGACAGGATAGAGCAGGCAAAAGAGATCCGCGAATATGCAAAAGACAAGGGTCTTGATATCTCGGCATACACTATCGGCGCAGATCTTCTCAACAACGACCCCGAAGAGCAGTTTGAAGCTCTGAAAAAACAGCTCGCGATCGCTCAGGCTCTCGGCGCTCCACGCATGAGACACGATATAACGGGCGGATTCCCCGCTACAAAAAAAACGGAACGCGGTTTTGACGACTGCGTAAAGATCGTTGCTCCGCGCGCACGCAGAGTTACCGAATATGCCGAAAGTCTCGGTATAAAAACAATGTTTGAAAACCACGGCTTTTTCTGCCAGGACAGCGACCGCGTAGAAAAGCTTCTCAACGCCGTAGCGTCTGATAATTTCGGACTTCTTCTCGATATGGGCAATTTCCTTTGCGCAGACGATGATCCGGCAAAAGCAGTGGGTAAGCTTGCTCCGTATGCTCTCCACGTTCACGTAAAAGACTTTTTTGTTAAAAACGGCAATCTCCCTTCCCCCGGAATGGGATGGTTCTGCTCGCGTTCGGGCAACTACCTCCGCGGCACTATCGTAGGACACGGCGACGTTCCCGTAAGCCAGTGCATAAGACTTCTCAGAAACAGCGGATATAAGGGTAATTATTCTATCGAATTTGAAGGCTGCGAAGAAAATATCTTTGCTCTTAAAGCAGGCCTTGCAAATCTCAATTCATATTTCCCCGACTGAAATTTATAAAAAGAAACAGACCGGAATTTTCCGGTCTGTATTTTTTTAACTTATTTACGCCATTGCGTTTTTTATTACTTCGTCTATTGTTTCAACGGGTATAAATGTTATGTTTTCCTTCACAACGCTGTCCACTTCGTAAAGATCAGGCAGATTGTCCTTCGGAATAATAACTGTTTTTATTCCCGCCTTATAAGCAGCCATGGATTTTTCTTTAAGACCGCCTATGGGAAGAACTCTGCCCCTCAGCGTTATCTCGCCCGTCATTGCAACGTCGTTTCTTACCGCTTTTCCCGAAAGCTCGGAAATAAGCGCAGTTGCCATCGTCACACCGGCGGAAGGACCGTCCTTGGGAACCGCCCCTTCGGGAACGTGTATGTGTATATCTTTTGTTTTATAAAAATCTTCCGCTATACCGTATTCTGCGGCTTTTGAGCGGATATAGCTTACTGCGGCGTGAGCGCTCTCTTTCATAACGTCGCCCAGAAGTCCCGTAAGCTCTATCTTTCCTGCACCGTCCATCGCGTTTACTTCTATCGGCATCGTTTCGCCGCCGACAGTGGTATACGCAAGTCCGGTAACAACGCCTACCTGCGGTTTTTTAGCCGGAAGTTCTGGCTTGAATTTTCTCGGACCTAGGTATTTATCTATATTTTTATTTGTTACCGAGATCGGCACCTTGCTGTCATCAGGCATAGAGAGCCATTCTTTTGCCGCTTTTCTGCAAACCGAGGCTATTTCTCTTTCAAGGTTTCTTACGCCTGCCTCGCGGGTGTAGAAGTCTATTATCTCGCGAAGTGCTTTATCGGAAATTTTCAGCATTTTCGGCGTAAAGCCGTGCTTTTTAAGCGTTTTTGGCAGAAGATGCTTTTTGGCTATATGGAATTTTTCTTCCGACGTATATGAAGAAAGCTCTATTATATCCATTCTGTCAAGAAGGGGAGCGGGAATAGTGTCGGCAATGTTAGCGGTAGTGATAAAAAATACGCTGCTCAGATCAAACGGCATATCTATGAAGTTATCTCTGAAAGTTTTGTTCTGTTCGGGGTCGAGAACTTCAAGAAGCGCCGCGGAAGGATCGCCTTTGTAATCAGAGCCGAGTTTGTCTACCTCGTCAAGCAGAATTACGGGATTGCAGCTCTTTGCTTCTTTTATCGCGCTGATTATTCTGCCAGGCATTGAACCGATATACGTTTTTCTGTGTCCGCGTATCTCTGCCTCGTCATGAATACCGCCAAGCGAAATGCGCGCAAAGTTTCTGTTGAGCGCTCTTGCAACAGACATCGCAATGGAGGTTTTGCCTGTGCCCGGAGGGCCTACAAGACAAAGTATCTGCGCCCGTGTTCCTTCCGGCTGCTGTATACCTGCAGTCATCTGCTTTACGGCAAGGACCTCAAGTATTCTTTCTTTAACTTTCGTGAGTCCGTAATGGTCTTCGTTGAGCACTTTTTCCGCGCGGGACACGGAAAGCGTATCCTGCGTATATTTCCCCCACGGAAGTTCGAGGCATTCGTCAAGATAAAGCCTGATAACTGCGGCTTCCTGAGAAGCGGAAGGCATTTTCATCAGCCTTGCCACTTCTTTGAGCAGCTTTTCCTTGTTTTCTTCGGGAAGTGGGAGCGCATCTATTTTATCGTAATATTCGTCGTCTTCGTCATCGTAAGGCGCCCCTTCTCCGCCCTGATCGCCAAGCTCTTCCTGAAGAGCGCGTATCTGCTCGCGGATAACGAAGTCGTGCTGATTTTTGTTGAGCCGCATTCCCACCTTAGTATCGATCTTCTTTTCGAGAAGTATCATTTCCGTCTCTCTTTTCATGACGGTAATGATATCATAAAGGCGTTCGATGGGATCGAGCTGTTCAAGCAGACGCTGTTTATCGTCAAAACTGATACGGATATTCTGCGCGATATAGTCCGCAAGTTCGCCTGCCTCGTTTTTCATCATTACGTTGGCGGGAACGTCGGGAGAGATCCTTTCCATTACGGCAGTCATCTCGTCAAAAGTATCTCTTGTTTTTCTTATAAGTGCATCGGCTTCGGTGCTGTCATCGGCAAAGATCTCTTTTTCGGGCAGAATGGTGATATCTGCGCCTTCGTAACCTACGTCACGGATTGTTCCGGATATCTCGGCTCTGCATATTACTTCAAAAGCCGCTCTTGTTGTGTCGCCGTGAAGCTTCAGTATCTGTTTTACTTTTGCAATCGTGCCTATTGCGCAGATATTCGTGTCGTCAACATCCTGCGCGGTAAAATCCTTTTGGAGCGTAAGGAACACGCAGCGGTTTGATTTCATTGCAAAATTCAATCCGCTTGCGGTCTTTTTTCTTCCTATCTCAAGATGGAGCATCGTTTTAGGGAACGCAACAATACCGCGCATCGGAACGATGGGTAAAAATGCGGTTCCGTCCAGAAGCTCATTGATTTTTTCGTAATTATCCATTTTTATCCTTTAAAAACCGGTTTTTCCGAATATTTCGTCAAGATATCTGCCGCAAGTGCCCTTTACCGCGTCAAGAGCGGGAACTGCAGTCTTGTCTCCGATCGAAAGTCTGTACATAAGCGCGCCTTCTGCGCTGCAATACATATCATGAATTGGAAATACCTCGCGAAGCAGATAATAAGCGTAGGCAACGTAACGGAATTCGCCGTGAATACGGGGAGTTTCGTCTTTGACCGTTTCAAAAGCAACGCTTTTTTGCTCTGTGATTGCCTGCCTGATATCGTCAAGAGCCGGAGATTTTGCAAAAACGATCGTTCCGAACCAGTTCATAAGATCGTTTGTGTCGCATCCGTGTGAGTCCGAAACGCCTACTATCGGCAGTTTATACCCCTGCGCTCTGATATCGCCGTATTTTGCAAGCTGAAGCTCGTTTGAGTCAAGCTCATGCTTTCTGTATCCGCCTATAAGCTCGTATGCGGTAAAATCCTTTTTTTTGAGAATGTAGTCAGTAAGTCTGTCGCTGATATAGTATCCGTTCCAGACACGCCAGTAGGGATGGCAGAATATGCTTATGCCGCCGCCTTCGCGTATTTTTTCGAAAACCCATTTGCACGAGGCATACATATATATCTCGTTTTCCGCTGTCGGGTCAGGGTAATCGGTAACGGTTTTCATTATTTCTCTTACTTCGGCGTAATATTTTTCTTTATTGTCCGCGATAAGCTGGTTTACCGAAAAAGAGCCGCCGAAATTGACCATATGCACATAGTTTTCGGGCGGATGCACCTCTTCGCCGTGATAAAGAGCCATATCAACGTTGTATTTGTCGTAGAAATCTTTTGCGTATACCGACGGCGCATAATTTCTGTGGTCTGTCAACGCAAGAAAATCAAAGCCGACTCTTCTGTATGACGAAACAACGTAAAGGGGATCGTCTCTTCCGTCAGAGCAGTAGGTGTGAACGTGCATATCGCCCTTGTAGGGGCGGAGCGAGTATAGATCGTCGTTCAGCGCATATATGTTGAAGATCTCTATATCAACGTATTTGTCACCGTCCGATTTTCTGAGGTATACGTTGTATTCCTGCTCTGCGCCTATATCCGCCGAAAATCTCAGCGTTCCGTCGCTTTCGGGGCTGACGGATATCGTCTGCTCTTTGCCCTGATTTGCCTGCATGACGGGATGAAGAGTTACGGTATAGTCCCCCGCGCCGAATCTGAGCTTTTCATACAGCGGTATTATGCGGAAGTCCGCTCTCGCGTCGGAGCGGACTATTTTGGGTATTATTTTGTAATGAGACAGAGATTTTTTTATGGAACTTTTTACTGCGGTATAATATTCCGGCATAAAATCACTTCCGTATCTTTTATTCTCGGATTATCTGCGCCGGCTGTGTGCCGTCCACGCATTCTTCCGTAATAACAATTTTCTTTATGGATTTGTCGGATGGAGCGTCAAACATGAGCTTTGTCATGAATTTTTCCACGATCGTTCTCAGTCCGCGCGCGCCAGTGCCTCTTTTTACTGCCTCGTCGGCTATTTTTTCAAGCGCCGCGTCGGTAAATTCAAGGTCGACTCCGTCTATTTCAAGAAGCTTTTTATACTGCTTTACAAGCGAGTTTTTCGGCTCTTTGAGTATTCTGAGAAGCTGATCTCTGTCAAGATTGTCAACCGAAACGATCACGGGAAGTCTGCCGACAAGCTCGGGTATAAGACCGAACTTTACAAGATCGTGGGATTCTGCCTGCTTAAGAAATACGCTCGGATCCACTTCTTTCTTCGTTTTCACGTCTGAATTGAATCCGATCACGGAACCTGCGGTCCTCTTTTTGATGATGTTTTCAAGTCCCGCAAACGCACCGCCGCAAATAAACAGGATATTTTTCGTATCAATCTTTATAAACTCCTGATTCGGGTGCTTTCTGCCGCCCTGAGGAGGCACGTTTGCAACGGTTCCTTCAAGTATTTTCAGAAGCGCCTGCTGAACGCCTTCGCCCGAAACGTCTCTTGTGATGGACGGGTTTTCGGACCGTCTTGAGATCTTGTCTATCTCGTCAACGTATATGATGCCGTTCTGCGCAGCTTCGATATCGAAATCCGCCGCCTGTATGAGCCGCAAAAGAATGTTTTCAACGTCTTCGCCTACATAGCCCGCTTCGGTAAGCGTTGTGGCGTCCGCAATGGCGAACGGAACGTTGAGAACCTTTGCGAGTATCTGCGCCATAAGCGTTTTGCCCGAACCGGTGGGACCGAGCAGAAGGACGTTTGATTTTATTATCTCAACGTCGTCGTCGCTTTTATCGAGTATTCTCTTGTAATGGTTGTATACGGCAACGGAAAGCGTTATCTTCGCTTCATCCTGCCCGATAACGTATTCATCGAGCGCCTTTTTGATCTCTGCCGGCGTTTTTATGTCAACGCGCATGCTCTGCTTTTTCTCTTCTGCGCTCTGCTTTTTGAGCGCGTCAAGATACTGCACGCATGTTTCTATGCAGTCGCTGCAGATAAACACATCGCTGTTTATGCCGGAAAGAAATACCTTCTCTCCGTCAAGATTTGTCTGTCCGCAGAATGAACACTGTTTTATATCTGTCGGGTTTTTTTTAGGCATATTATCTCTTTGCTATAACCTTGTCAACAAGACCGTATTCAAGAGCCTGCTGAGCGGTCATGAAGTTGTCTCTTTCGGTGTCTTTTTCTATAGTTTCAAGGGGCTTTCCGGTATTTTCGGCAAGTATGCGGTTAAGATCACTCTTGATCTTGATTATTCTGTCCGCATGGATCTTTATATCGGTAGCCTGACCCTGAAAACCGCCGAGAGGCTGATGGATCATTATCTCGCTGTTGGGAAGAGCAAATCTCTTACCCTTTGTTCCGGAAGAAAGAAGGAATGCGCCCATAGACGCAGCCATGCCTATGCAGATCGTTGAAACGTCGCATTTTATATACTGCATGGTGTCGTAGATCGCCATACCTGCAGTGATAGAACCGCCGGGGCTGTTGATATAAAGGCTGATGTCCTTTTCGGGATCTTCGTTTTCAAGAAAGAGAAGCTGCGCGACTACGAGGTTTGCCGATACGTCGTTTACCTCTTCGCCAAGGAAAATAATTCTGTCTTCAAGAAGACGGGAAAAAATATCGTATGTTCTTTCGCTGTGTCCTGTTTGTTTTACAACGTATGGAACGAGACTCATAAAATCACTCCTGTTCTGAGAACCCGTTTTTTATTCCGCTTTCTCTGCGGGTTCCTCTGCTTTTTCTACTTTTTCGGTAATATCTGCGTTTGCCTTGACGAGTTCGAAAGCTTTCTGGATGGTGAGGTCTTTGGAAATGTTGAGGGTAGCGTAATCGCTGACGATATCCTTCATCTCAACCTTCATCTCATCGGCAAATTTCTTATATTCTTCGTCTATTTCTTCCTGGCTGATAACTATCCCTTCAAGCTCTGCGATCTTTTCGAGAGCAAGACGGATCTTTACGTCTCTGTCTGCGTTTGCTCTGAAAGCTTTTCTCATTGATTCAACAGTCTGTCCGGTGATCTGCATATACTGTTCCATGGTGATGCCCTGGGAAGCCATGCGGGATGCAAACTGATTGAATGCGGTGTCTGTTTCACTTTCGAACATGCATTCGGGGATGTCAGCTTCGCAAAGGTCTGCTATCATTTCATAGAGCTTGTTTGATACCTCGTTGTCTGCTGCTTTCTGCTTGCGCTCTGCAACTTTCTTTTCGATATCGGCTTTAAGCTCGTCAAGAGTATCAAAATCGCTTACGTCTTTTGCAAGCTCGTCGTCTATTTCGGGGAGCTCTTCGCGCTTGATGTCATGAAGCTTGCACTTGAATTCCGCTGCCTTGCCCTTAAGGTCTTCTGCATGGTAATCTTCGGGGAAAGTAACGTTTACGGAGAATTCATCGCCTGCTTTTTTGCCGATCATCTGATCTTCAAAGCCGGGGATAAACTGACCGGAGCCGAGAGTCAGAGTATATTTTTCTGCCTTGCCGCCTTCGAAAGGCACGCCGTCAACAAATCCTTCAAAATCGAAAACTACCTTGTCGCCGTCTTTTGTAACGTCGTCATCATCAACGTCGATCACTCTTGCCTGGCGTTTCTGATAAGCTTTGAGCTCGTTTTCAACGTCTTCGGGAGTAACGTTTGCGGCAGGTCTTTCAACTTTGAGTCCCTTATATTCTTTCACTGATACTTCGGGCTTTACAGTAACTTTAACTTTGAAAACAAGACCCTTTTCATCGTCGAGTACCGGTTCTGCGTTGGGTCTGTCTACAGGCTCGATACCCGCTTCCTTTACGGCGTCTTCATATGCTGCGGGGAACAATGCTTCGAAGGCATCATCATAAAAAACTTCTTTGCCGTACATTTTTTCGATCATTCTGCGGGGAGCTTTTCCCTTGCGGAAGCCGGGAACGGAAATTTTGCCTACGTTTTTTCTGTAAGCGTTGTCTACTGCTTTTTCAAATTCGTCTGCAGGAACGGAAATTTCCATTTCAACAACGTTTTTTTCTTCTTTTGTTACCTTTTCTAAGATCATTTTGAACACTCCTGTTACAGTTATATCATATTAGTATCTATTTTTAACGGCTTAAACCCGAGATAATCTGCCGAGACAAGCCTGAAATCCGTGCCGGCATAATCTCCGTTGTAAGCGCCTTTTATAGCTTTTCCGTGAAGGTGACCGTAATAGCATCGTTTTATTCCGTATTCGGAAAGAACGGATAGTATCTCGCCGCATTTTGCCGCGGCGGTTATCGGCGGATAGTGCAGAAAAACGATCCTGTTTTCAGATTCCGCATTTTTCAGCGACTCTTCAAGTCTTCCCACCTCGCGCATAAGTATCTTCTCATCCTGCGGCTCGTCAGGGTCCGTTATCCAGCCTCTCGTTCCGCAGACAGAAACGCCGTCTACAAGAAAACTGTTGTTGTGAAGAAACGATATCGTGCTGAAATTCGCTGCGAAAGCGTTCATTTTTCTCATTGTCGTCCACCAGTAGTCGTGGTTGCCTTTGAGAATGATTTTTTTGCCGGGAAGTGAGTCGATAAAGGAGAAATCCGGTTCAAGCTCTGCAAAATCCATCGCCCATGAAACGTCTCCCGCAATAACGGTCGTATCGTTTTCGGTCGCCTGCCAGTTGCTTTTCAGCTGACTGTCATGCTTCGTCCAGTTATCGCCGAAAATATCCATCGGCTTGTTTATTTTATCGGAAAGCGAGAGGTGAAGATCCCCGATAACGTATAACGCCATCTTTTATTCTCCGATGCCGAAAAACTTCGCCGCGTTTTTATACATTATCTTTTCTGCCGTCGATTCGGAAAACTCAGAGGCAAGAAGAGAATAAATATCGGTATAACTGCCAACGTCTTTGAACCCTTTCGGCACCGATACTATGCCGTCAAGATCTCCGCCGATGGCGATGCAGTCCTCTCCGCCGAGCGAAAGCATTTTTTCGGCGTGCTTCATAAGGTCTTCAAGGCTCGGGTCGTCACATATAATGTCCGGGAAAAGATTGAGACCGCAAAGTCCGCCTCTGCGGAATATCTCACGAAGCTGATCGTCTTCAAGATTTCTTTGTTTACCGTAAACCGATCTGCAGTTTGAATGCGTGGCGATAAACGGCTTTTTGCAGATCCTTACAAGATCGTTGAATCCTGCGTCAGAAAGGTGCGAGCAATCGGGAACGATGCCGAGCTCTTCGCACATTTTAACGGCTTCTTCGCCTGTTTGCGTAAGCCCTTTTTTGTTGTCTCTTATTCCGCCGCAGGCAAGCTGGTTTTCTCCGTTATGAACAAGACCGAATACGCGAAGACCGTAATCTTTTTTGAGCTTTATAAGATTTTCCGGATTTCCGTCTATGCATCTTCCGCCTTCCGAAGAGACGATGGGAACAAAATTATCAGCTTTTTTTGCCACGGGCAGAAAATAATCCATTACGGAACGGAAATATTCAAATCCGCTCTCTTTGTATTCGTCTGCAGTGAAAACGGCGCAGAGCTGATATGCTTTTTCAAATTTTTTCAGCCCTTCCGCGTTTATGTGCATCGTGCTGTCGTCAAATCCGTTTTTCTTTGCGAACATAACGGTAGGCGTGTCGCAGTGCAGATCAAAAAATTTCATTCGTTTACCTTCCCGCGCAGGCTTTTTTCCGTTTCGTTATCCTCTGTATCGGGACCGGCAAAACGGTCGTCGCTGCATATAAAATAATTTTCGTAATATCTGAATTCAACAATTTCCCGCTCCGAAGAAAACGTTATCGCTGCCGCGTCGAATCTTTTATTCAGCCGCGCGGTGTCTATGCCGCGGTCTTCAAGTTCTCGAAGAAACTCGATCGCTGCCTTCGTGAGCGAAAGCATTTTGTCTTTATCTATGTTTTTCTCGGGCGGTTCATAGTTTGAAACGTTTGCGGATTTTACCTCGGTAAAAACGAGCGTGTTTCCGTGAAGCGCAACTATATCAAGCTCATGCGGATGCTTTTCCCAGTTTCTCGCCACGATACGGTAACCGTTTTTCTTCATCCATTCTGCGGTTATTTCTTCAAAATAATCGCCGGTAAGGCGTTTTTCCGTCTTTTTCATATCAGTGCATTTTTTTGAGAAAAGTTTTTCTGTATATATCGCATACCCCGTATTCCCGAATCTTTTCATAATGCTTTTCGGTAGGGTAGCCTTTATGCTCGTCAAGACAATACATCGGGTATTTTTCCGCAAGCTGCTGCATGAATCTGTCTCTTGTTACCTTTGCGATTATCGACGCGCATGCTATCGAAAGACTTTTTGAGTCGCCTTTTACAACGCATTCAAACGGAATATCAAGACCGCGGCACCTGTTTCCGTCAACAAGCGCGAACTGCGGCTTTGTTTCAAGTCCGTCAACCGCTCTTTTCATCGCAAGAAAAGTTGCGTTGAGAATATTCAGAGAGTCTATCTCTTCGGGAGTGGCAAAAGCGGCGCACCAGCTGACCGCGGACGAGGTAATTGTTCCGTAAAGCTCTTCTCTTTTTTTCGGAGAAAGCTTTTTTGAATCGTCAGCACCTTCTATCATGGCATCTTTCGGCAGAATGACCGCCGCGGCGCACACAGGTCCGCAAAGACATCCTCTTCCCGCTTCGTCTATCCCGCAGAATACGGAATAAACATTTCGGTATTTATCGTCAAATCCGATTTCCGTCATCTCAGGCTCCGGTAATATTCTGATTTTCGTCATTGTCGCCGGATCTGTCGAGCGTTATTCGGCCGATCTTTCCGCCCCGGAATTCGTCAAGCAGAACGGATGCGGCGCGTTCGGTATCTATATGTCCGCCGGAAACGACAAAACCGCGTTTTTTTCCTATAAGGGAAAGCAGATCGAGGCTGCTTTCCGGAAGTTTTTCTGTGATTTTATATCTTGAAACAACAAGCGGCATATATCCGCAGTTTTTCAGAATGTCAAGAAGGCTGACGGCAAGCTCTTCGCAGTCGAGTATTTCGTCGCGTATCGCTCCCGTTACCGCAAGCTTTTCAGCGGCCGATTTATCGTCTATCTTAGGCCAGAGTATGCCGGGAGTGTCAAGGATATCGAGCCCCTGAGCGCTTATCCACTGTTTTCCGCGTGTGACGCCCGGTCTGTCTTCCGCCTTAGCCCGTTTGCTGCCGCAAAGACAGTTTATAACGGTTGATTTTCCCACGTTCGGAATGCCCAGGACCATTATTTTTATCGCCCTGCCGACCATTCCGCGAGCAGCGTTCTTTTCCGCCTTTTCCGCATAAGCGGTTTTGACCGCCGCGGTAAATTCCGCAGTAGCCTTCGCGCCGGTTGCTCTTGCATTGAAAAGAATAGCTGGAATTCCGCTTTTTTTGTATTGCGAAAGCCACTTTTCATTTTCGGCGGGATCTGCAAGATCGCTTTTATTCAGAATTATCATTCCCGGGCGGTTCGCTTTTGCGAGCATCGGCGCAATATCGGGGTTCCTTGACGAAAGCGGTATTCTCGCATCGAGAATCTCCACCGCCATATCTACCTGCTTCAGACTGTCTTCGATCATTCTGCGGGCTTTCGTCATATGTCCGGGATACCAGTTTATATTCAATCTACGGCTCCTATCTTATTGAAGGGGAAAAATCTTACGAATATCTTGCCGAGCAGGGTCCTTACGTCAACGCTTCCTATCGAGCGGCTGTCTACCGAGTCGGTCCGGTTGTCGCCCATAACAAAAATATGTCCCGCAGGGACTTCAAACGGATATTCTATCGGCGAACCTGCGCGTTTCGTGGTTATATTGCCCGTAAGATACGGTTCGTTGAGCACAACCCCGTCAACGATGACCTGTCTTGTTTCTTCGTTTATATCAACTACCTGACCTTCCGTTGCGATAACGCGCTTTACAAGAAGTTTGTTTTCGCCATGGATGTATTTTCGCGTCAGTTCGTTGCTGACGGGCTGAAAAACAACTATGTCGCCCTGTTTAGGAGTGTAAAAAAGCTCGGAAACAAGATATCTGTCGCCGTCCTGCATCGTAGGAACCATAGACGTTCCGTCAACGTACCCCGTTCTTACAACGAGGGTAAGAAGAAATACGGCGGCAACAACGGATGTTACTATTATATCTGCTACGTAATCAAAAAAGCCCTGAACGACAGTGTGTTCTTTGCCGAACTTCGGATCGGACGGTTCGTTCGTTTCGGGTGCGCCTGCGGGCATTACTTCGTTTTCGTCCATTTTATTCTCCTGATATAAAAATAATGCGGTATTCAACCGTCAACAGAGAGTGAACACCGCATAATTTACGCTGCCGGACAATGATCGTTATTCACCGTTACGGCGTGGAAAATCGGATCCGGACGTCTTATTCCCCGGATACAGGTCGTGTGACCGCAATCAGATTTTCTCTTTGACTTTGGCAGCCTTACCAACTCTGTCACGAAGATAGTACAGTTTGGCGCGACGGACGTTACCGTTACGGACTACCTCAACCTTTGCGATGTTGGGGGAGTTGATCGGGAAAGTCTTTTCTACGCCTACACCGTATGCAACGCGGCGAACTGTAACAGTTTCGGATACGCCTCCGTGCTTCTTGGCAATTACGGTTCCTTCGAATACCTGGATTCTTTCACGGGAACCTTCTTTGATTTTCACATGGACTTTTACAGTGCTGCCGATGTCGAAGGGCAAAGCTTCTTCTCTGATCTGGTCCTTGGTGAAAAGATCAAGTTTGTTGGACATCTTCTCTTCCTCCTGATATTATTCAGTGCGCGAAGCGTTCTTGCAGAGAGGGCAGAGGACCGCTTCATAAGCAATTAATTATATCACAAAAAGTCTCTTATTTCAATAGCGTTTTTTGAATTAATTGTGAATTATTGGTAAGACGGAGCGCTATTCCTCGTCTTCTTCCTCTTCGTAGGGCGGAGCAAGCGGAATGACAACGGTAAATGCCGTGCCTTTTCCCACTTCGCTTTCAACGAGTATCGTGCCCTTCATAAGGTCGGCAAGCTCCCACGCTATCGAAAGACCGAGACCTGAACCCGTTTCCGAACCGCCCCGCGCCTTGTCGGCCTTGTAAAATCTGTCGAAAATATACGGCAGATCCTCTTCTGCGATTCCAACGCCGGTGTCCTTTACCGTGATATATGCGTAGCCGTCGTCTTTTTCTTCCGCCGTTACCGTTACCTTGCCGCCCTGCGGAGTGAATTTGATGGAATTGTCAAGCAGGATGATTATCATCTGGCGGAGTCTGTCATAATCGGCAAGCACAAATTCCATCTCATGCGGCTCAAATTCAAGCGTTATGCCTTTTTCTTCGGCAACGGGACGCAGCTTGGAGGTGATATCGGCTGTCAGGGACATTGCGTCAACGGGTTTTATCTCCATTACGATATGCCCCGCCTTGTATTTGGATGTATCGAGAAGATCTCGCACAAGCCTTTCAAGAGCGAGCGTTTCCGTTTCTATTCTTGAATAATACGCCTGTTTTTCCTCTTCGGTTTCTGCCGCGCCGTCTATCAGCGCTTCCGCAGAGCCTTTTATTACCGTCAGGGGCGTTCTGAATTCGTGAGATACGTTTGCAACGAAATCTGTCCGCAGCTGTTCAAGCCTCTCTGACTGACTTATGTCGCGCACGATAACCACAACGCCTTCGGTAATATCGTTGTTCTGGATCCTTGTGGCGGTGAATTTGAGAATATCCTTTCCGTTAAGAACAACGGTTTGCTTCTGCCCCGTCTGCATGGCGCGCATTATCATCTCAACAACCGCAGGGTCCTCAAGCTGATTCTGGCTGCACAGCTGCAAAAGCGCGGTATTGTAGCTTTGCAGATGCATATTCGTATCGTATGAGGCAAGACCGTCCGATACGTTTTCGATTATGTTCGCGATCTTGTCTTTCTCGTTTTTCAGCCTTGTGAACGTGCCGCCGAGATTGTATGCAAGATGATTGAGCGCGTGAGCGAGGTCCTGAAGCTCCGTTTTGTCCTTCGTTCTCACCCGTATTGAAAAGTCACCGTTTGCGATCTCGGTCGAAGCGCGGCACATTTCGTTTATGGGCTTTGTCAGATGTATGCCGAGAAGGACTGCGAAGATAACGGTAACCACAACGGAAACAGCAAACGTCAGCGCAAGGATGCCTGCCGATGCGGAAAATGTTTCGTTTATGTATTTGAACGGAGAATGCATGAGAACCGCGCCTATAACCTTCGGGTTTTTGCTGTCGATCGCGTCTTTTTCATAAATCGGCACGGCAACGGTCATGGTCCTTTCACCGAAATTGGATGAAAACTCCGTTGTAACGCTCTTTTTTCCCGCAAGACATTCGGTTATTATATCGCTTTCCTTTTTTGTCAGCTGGCTCACCGAGACGGGCCAGGACGCATATTTGAGAGGAATAAAAAATCCGTCGGGCTTGCATATCCAGAGATTTGCATTTACTATGCTTGAAACAAGCGTTGCGTAATCCGGAAAGTTTTTTGCTTTCAGGGTAGGCTCTTCAAGAGTGTTTTCACTTGAAATGAAGTTGGCTATGCCGTTTGCGCAGCTGAGCAGTGCGTCGCTCTTTTCACGGTATGCATATCTTGAAAAAAGCGTCATAAAAACCGCGCTGGTGATTAAAACCACCAGCACAGTAACTGATATGAATACGGCAATGACCTTTGAAGAAAGGCTTTTAAACATTATTTGACCTCGAATTTATATCCGACGCCCCAAACCGTTTTTATGTCGAAATTGACGGACTGATTGAGATTGAGCTTCGTTCTGATGCGCTTGATGTGCGTATCAACGGTTCTTGTGTCTCCGAAATACTCATAGCCCCAGATATTCTCGAGAAGATGATCTCTTGTGAATACTCTGCCCGGATTTGAAGCGAAAAGCCAGATTATCTCGATTTCCTTCTTCGTTAATACTACGGGATTTCCGTTTACATACGCCTCATAGCTGTTCATGTCAACAACCAGACCTGCGATCTCGATGCGCTTTGAGCGTTCGTCGGAAATATCGTCCGTAACGCGGCGCAGAACTGCCTTGATCCTCGTCATTACTTCTCTGGGTGAGAACGGCTTGGGTATATAGTCGTCCGCGCCGAGATCAAGACCCATTATGCGCTCTGCTTCCTCATTTTTCGCAGAAACGATTATGATGGGAACGCTTGATGTCTGTCTGATCTGACGGCAAACGTCAAAACCGTTCATTTTCGGCATCATAACGTCGAGAAGTATAAGAATGGGGTTGAATTCCTTGAACATTTTGAGGGTCTGCTCGCCGTCATAGGCGCAAATGCATTTGTAACCCTCTTTTTGCGCATACGCCTTAAGGATATCCACTATATCCTTATTGTCGTCCGCGATAAGTATGATTTTATCCATACAGCGACCTCCGTAAAAAAAATTTCACCAATATATTAAAGATTATATCATAAAAAGTCACGATTGTCAATAATTTTTTTCAAATATGTTTGAATTCCACGGAAAAAAATTAGAATTTCCGAAAATCAGGTTAAATTTCTGCCTGCAGGGCTATCTTAGCACGTTTATAAGGTCTCCGCGACCGCATTTGAGGAGCGCTTCTTTTACGAGAGCGCGGTTTTTCGGGTTTCGGTACTGCAAAAGAGCGCGCTGATACGCTTTTTCCTTTGCCGTTCTCGGCACGTATACCGGCTGCATGGTGAAAGGATCGAGTCCCGTATAGAACATGCAGGTAGAAACGGTGCCGGGCGTTGGATAGAAGTCCTGGACCTGCTCAGGCTGATAACCTATGCTTTTTATGTAAAGAGCAAGGTTTACAGCGTCGTTCAGCGTGCAGCCTGGGTGGGAGGACATAAGATACGGAACGAGGAACTGGTTGCAGCCGAACTTTTTGTTGAGGGCGAAATATTTTTTGTAAAAAGCTCTGTAATACGAAAAATACGGCTTACCCATTTTTTCGAGAACTTTGTCTGAAGAATGCTCGGGTGCCACTTTCAGCTGTCCGCTGATATGGTATCTGACGAGCTCGTTGAAAAAGTCGTCCTTTTTATCGAGCATAAGGTAGTCAAAACGTATTCCCGAGCGAATGAATACCTTTTTCACTTTCGGCAGAGCGCGCAACGTGCGCAGAATGTCGAGGTATTCCGAGTGGTCCGCCTTGGCTGCTGGACACGGTTCAGGCGCGAGACACTTTCTGTCTTTGCACAGCGATTTTTTCGCACAGGCGTTTTTTCTGAAATTCGCGGTCGGTCCGCCTACGTCATGGATGTATCCCTTGAAGTTTTTCAGCGTCGTGAGAAGCTTTGCTTCCTTAACGACGGAGTCCTTCGATCTTGCCGTAATGTTTCTGCCCTGATGAAATACTATAGAGCAGAAGTTGCAGCCCCCGAAACATCCTCTGTTGTGCGTGATGGAAAACTCAACTTCCTGAAGTCCGGGCACGCCCCCGTCTTTTTCATACATCGGATGATACGTGCGCGTATACGGAAGGGCGTATACCTCGTCCATCTCCTGCTGAGTGAGCGGTTTTGACGGAACGTTCTGCAAAACGTATCTGAGAGAGTGCTTCTGCACAAGCGGTCGCCCTTCGAAAGCGTCCTGCTCGTTATACTGAATCACCGTCGCTTCTGCAAACTTCCTTTTGTCTTTCTTTACCTCTTCAAACGACGGGCAGAAAACGGCGTTTTCGGGTATTTTATCTGTTATCACGCACGTTCCCGGGATATCCGTTATCGTTTTTACGTCCTCACCGTCGGCAAGACGGCGGCATATTTCCTTCATGGAGTGTTCTCCCATACCGAAAGATAGGATGTCCGCCGACGAATCAACGAGTATCGATCTGCGGACCTCGTTTTGCCAGTAATCGTAATGGGCAAACCTGCGAAGGGACGCTTCAAGGCCGCCGATAACAATCGGAACGCTGCCGAACGCCTCGCGTATCTTGTTGCAGTAAACTATCACTGCTCTGTCTGGTCTCAGCCCGGGTTTTCCTCCCGGAGAGTATGCGTCGATCTCCCGTCTGTTTTTCGCAACGGTATAATGCGCGACCATTGAATCGATATTGCCGGAATTAACAAGAAAACCGTATTTCGGTTCGCCGAGCCTGCGAAACGAGTTAATATCCTTCCAGTCAGGCTGGGATATTATACCCACGGTGTGTCCCTGCGATTCGAGGACTCTTGAAATTATAGCAGTGCCGAAAGACGGGTGATCGACGTAAGCGTCGCCCGTTACGAGTATAAAATCAAGCCTGTCTATTCCTCTTTCGTCCATATCCTCGCGGGAAACGGGCATAAAAACACTGTTCATACTAAATCTTTCTTTACTGCTGTTTTCTTGCTTTCATTTCAAGCCACTGAGATTTTGTAATAAGCACTTCACGCGGCGTTGAACCCTGATAGGGACCGACTATTCCGCGCGCCTCCATAACGTCTATGAGCTTGGATGCTCTGACGTAGCCGAGTCCGACGAATTTCTGAAGCATCGTGGTCGAAGCCTGACCTTTTTCGACAACGCACTGTATAGCCTCGTCAAGCTTGGGATCGTCGATCTCATCATCGTCGTCTGCTCCGGCTTTCGCACCGGACTTCTGCATTGCGGCGTTCTGTTCGATCTGTTTGATAATATTGTCGTCGTAAACGTTTTCCCTGCCGTGTTTAACGGCTTTAACCGCCTTTTCGACCTCCTGGTCTGAAACGAAGCAGCCCTGAACGCGTATCGGCTTGACCTCACCGAGAGGTGCATAAAGCATATCGCCTTTTCCTATGAGCTTTTCTGCGCCCGAAGCGTCAAGGATGATATGCGAGTTTATCTGCGATGATACCGCAAAAGCGATTCTTGACGGGATATTTGCCTTGATAAGTCCCGTTATAACGTCTGCGGAAGGACGCTGCGTTGCTATTACAAGGTGCATGCCCGCAGCTCTTGCCATCTGAGCAAGACGGCATATAGAGTCTTCAACATCGCCTTTCGCTGCCATCATAAGGTCGGCAAGCTCGTCTATAACTATAACTACCTGCGGCAACTTCTTTTCACCCGGAGGCAGAGTTTTGTTGTAACCGTTGAAGTCGCGAACGCCTTTGTCGGCAAAAAGCTTATATCTTTGCAGCATTTCGCCAACTGCCCAGCTGAGAGCTCCTGCAGCCTTGTTCGGGTCTGTTACGACCGGTATGAGAAGATGCGGAATGCCGTTGTAAACGTTGAGCTCAACGACCTTCGGGTCAACAAGGATAAGCTTTACCTCATCGGGAGTTGCTTTGTAAAGAAGGCTGATAAGGATCGAGTTTATGCAGACCGATTTACCTGAGCCCGTAACGCCCGCGATGAGAAGATGCGGCATCTTTGCAAGGTCTATTACCACGGGCTGTCCGCTGATGCTCTTGCCGAGCGCAACGGCGATCTTGCTCTTGCTTGCGGCAAATTCCTCGCTGCCGATTATTTCTTTGAGATATACTATGCTTGTGGTCTTGTTAGGTATTTCTATTCCTATCGCCGATTTTCCGGGTATAGGCGCTTCGATTCTTACTGCGGGCGCCGCAAGGTGAAGGGCGATATCGTCAGAAAGATTTGCTATCTTGCTCGTCTTTACGCCGGTTCCGGGCTGAAGCTCGTATCTCGTTACCGTAGGACCGCGCTTTGCGTCAAGCACCTTCGCGTCTATCTTGAAGTCTGAAAGCGTTTCTATCAGGCGGGCGGCGTTCTGCTTCAGCTCGTCGCGATAAAGCGCGGCGTTGTTGTCAGGAACGAACGAGAGAAGATCGAGCGATGGGAATTCGTATCCGTCAGATTCGGTTTCAAGAAGTTTTTCAGGCGTTTTCTGCGATGATATTTCCACCGTAGCTCCCGCGAGAGCCTCCGAAACGTCGGTATTTTTCTGAGGTTCTTCGATCGTTTCCGTCTTCGGCGGTTCTTCTTTTTTCGGCTCCGGTTTCGGCGGTTCTTCGACCGGCTGTTCGGTCACTGCCGGAACGACGGGCGGTTTTTCCGGCTGCGGGATCGGTTTTTCGGGCCTCTGCCTTACCGGTTTAGGATTGCTGCCGAAATTGAGCAGCAGATCGTCTATATCTTTTTCGGAAAGCGAAGCGGTGTTGTTGCTTTTGACGGACTGCTTTTTCTTCGCGGATTTCTTGCCCTTTGAAGAATAGCTTCTCGTTATTTCGTTGAGAATGCTGTCAACGTCGTCCGTTCTGTTGGGAGCGGAGTCTTTTTCAAGCAGCAGCTCGGGCTGTTTACGCTTTTCTTTCGACGTGGGAATGGGTTCGGAAGCGATATTCTTTTTGAGATCGCTGATATCTTTTTTCATTCCCTTAATATCCTTGCTCAACGCTTTGTCGGGCTTGGCAACGGGCTTTTTTTCGGGGTATTCGCCGTGACGCGTAAAGAGTGAAAGCGGGTTGATGCCTGTTGCGATGATTAAAAGAGCGATCATTATAACGGCAACTATTATTCCCGCGCCTATTTTTGAACATAACGCTTCAAACGGAGCCGAAAGCCATCCACCTATAACGCCGCCGGAGGCAAGAGAATTGCCTTTTTCCCACAGTTCTGCCGTGTAAGCGGCAAAATAATCGCGAAAAGCCTCTTCTCCCTGCTCTTTTGCAGTGTATGCGACAATGTTGAAAAAAGTTGAGAAAGAAAGAATGAACGCGAAAGAGAACACTGATTTTGAGATCACCCTGTTGTCTTTAAGAAACAGCATGACGGCGGAGTAAACGAAGAGAACGGGACACAGTATCGCTCCCGCGCCGAAAAGTCCGAGAAAACCTGCTCTCAATACGCTGCCGAGCGGACCGAAAAGATCCGAAACAAGGCTTACCGATACTATGACTGCCGCAAGCACGAGGATAAGCCCCGCTACGGTGTCCTGTATGTAAGCTTTTTTCGCGGCTTTTTTGTCTGTCAGCTTTTTAGCTGTCTTTTTTTCTGCCAATTAAAAAACTCCCTTGCTGTGTTTTATGTGTGTTTTGTTGTTTCCGTAAACCGACCGTTTGAACGCATCCATCACATGCGCACAATCCGGTCATTTTATTATAACACAGAAATGACGAAAAGTAAATATTTTTTGCTCGATTTTCCGCAAAAAAATATTGCTTTTTTTCTCTTTTTATGCTATTATATAGATAAATAAACACTAAAGGAGCGGAAAGGTTTATGGAAAACGTTTACACTGTAAAAATATACGGCTATGAGATCACGCTTTATTCTACCGAAACCGAAGAATATACAAGAAAGATCGCGGCTGCGGTCGAAGAAAAAATAAAAGAACAGACCGAGGCAAACCCCAGCGCGTCCCTCGCAAAAGCAAGCATCCTTGCTCTTATGGATCTTTACGATCAGCTTATCAAGCTTCAGGTCGGCGCCGACAATATGCGTCTGCAGCTGAAAGATTATCTTGACGACACAACAAAGGCGATCGCGGAAAGAGACGAAGCGCGCAGAACAGCCGAAAAACTCAGAGACGAGCTTCTCGCCCTGAAAATAGACCTTACCAACAAATAATCACAAGTATTCTTAAACCTTATGGAAATTCTCTCTCCGGCAGGCTCCCCCGAAGCGCTTCGCGCAGCCGTTCTTTCCGGGGCGGACGCAGTGTATATGGGGGCTTCCGGATTTAATGCGCGTAGAAACGCCAAAAATTTTTCGGATGACGAACTTCGGCGATCGGTTCTGTTTTGCCATGAACGGGGCGTATCGGTGTATATCACACTCAATACCCTCGTTTACGACAGGGAGATCCCCGAGGCGCTTAAGCTTGCCGAATTTTTAACCGAAATCGGCGTAGATGCCTTTATCGTTCAGGACTTAGGGCTGGCGTCTCTGCTGAAAAAATGCTCGCCGTCCGTCCGTCTTCACGCCAGCACGCAGATGTCGGTATGTTCTCTTGACGGAGTTGAAACGCTTGCCGATCTCGGCTTTTCGCGCGTTGTTCTCGCAAGGGAGCTTTCTGCCGCGGATATAGCGTATATAGCGGCAAGAAGCCCGATAGAAACAGAGTTTTTCGTTCACGGCGCGTTTTGCATGTCATACAGCGGGCAGTGCTATATGAGTTCGATAATCGGTGGCAGGAGCGGCAACAGAGGAATGTGCGCCCAGCCATGCAGACTGCCTTACAGAAACGGATACGCTCTGAGCCTTAAAGACAACTGTCTGCTTGAATATGTTCCCGAACTCAGAAAAGCCGGCGTGACGTCTCTGAAAATAGAGGGACGCATGAAGGGCCCCGAATACGTCTCCGCCGTAACGGATATGTACGTCCGCGCGAAAAACGGCGAAGAATATACCGAAAAGAAAAAAGAGTATCTTGCAGACGTTTTCAGCCGCCAGGGCTTCACGGACGGCTACTATACGAATAAAACGGGAGAAAAAATGTTCGGAGTCCGTCCCGAAAACGCCGAACAGATAAAAGTAGAGCTGCCGAAAGACGAGTTCAAGCGCTTTCCCGTTGATTTTTCTTTTGTGAGCAACGGGAAAACGGCAACTGTCAGCGCAACGTGCCGTGACGGATATTCCTGCTCCGTTCAAACAGAAGTATCAAAAGCGGAAAAACGACCGACGACGGCCGAGGATATTTTTTCCGCGCTTTCAAAGCTCGGCGGAACGCCGTATTTTGCAGGAAACTTTTCATGCGAAACGGGCGAAAACGATTTTATTTCCGTCGCTTCGCTTAACGCTGCCAGACGCGAGCTTATCAAAAATCTTACGGAAATGCGCATAACGAAAAATCAGTCGTTCACGTTCAAAAAAACGGATCGGTATGTTTTTTCTCCCGCCGAAAAGACCATGATAGAGGCGTTTTTCCTTGATCCTGCGTCGGTCCCCGAAAATACTGACGATCTTTTGCTGATATGGCTGCCGTCCGAGTTTTTTACCCGCAAAAACTCCGAAAAACTCGTTCTTAAATACGGCGATAAAACGGGCATTGCCCTGCCATCTGTTTTTCATGACAGTGAAAGGGCAACGGTGCTGAAACAGCTTGAAGCCGCAAAAAACGCGGGTGTAAAGCATGCTCTTTGCGGAAATATCGGACACATACGCCTTGCCGCGCAATACGGTTTTACCGTTCACGGAGATTACGGCCTGAATATAGTCAATTCTGAGTCCGTAAAAGAATACTCCGCCCTAGGCGCAGAATACAAAACGCTTTCTTTTGAGCTTTCAATGCGGCGCGCAGGCGACCTTTGCGGAAAAGATACGGGAATCATAGCATACGGCAGACTTCCCTTCATGATAATGAAAAACTGTCTTAAGGGCGGCAGCGGCAGCATATGCGCGCGCAAAGGAAAAACCGCCGTGCTTACAGACAGAATGAAAAAAGATTTTCTTCTTACGTGCGATTTCGGCTGCCGGAACAGACTCTGGAACTCGGATATCCTCTGGCTTGCCGATAAACAGCTTCCGCCGTTCGGCTTTATACGTCTGATATTCACGGACGAAACGCCGCAGCAGGCGCAGCGCGTAATAGAAGCATATTCGGGTATATCATCCCCGCCGCCCGTCAATATGACGAGAGGGCGTTATTATTCATAAAATAAAAAGACCGCCCGAAGGCGGCAGAATGGAGAACAGTATGAAAATCGGAATAATCGCAGATCTGCATCTGCCGAAAAAAGAATTTCCGCCGCGCCCCGAGCCCGGCAAAAAGCCCGAACCGCTGCCCGACGATCCCGTTACGGCAGGCGTAAAGGCGTTTTATGAAAAGGCAAAACAGGAAAAATACGATTTCGTCATCAATCTCGGCGATCTTATTAACGGCACGGACAACGAAGACGACGATTATATGACGGCAATGATGTTTTCCCGTTCCATGATAAGCTCAACGGTAAACACTTATTACGTTCTTGGTAACCGTGACGCAATGTGCCTGCCGAAAGACCTTCTTCTTCACTGCAATAAAAACCTCGGCGGAGCATACAGCTTTCTGAAAGATGGCGTTCTGTTTATCGCGCTTGACGCAAACTATTCGTGTGACGGTAAATCGTATGAGACCGGCTTTTCGGACTGGACTGACAGCTTGATTCCTGCCGCTCAGATCGAATTCCTTAAAAACCAGCTTGAAAGAACGGATTTTGAAAAAGCCGTTATACTCTGCCACCAGCGTCTCGATCTGTTTATGGACGGTCTTGAGCACGTCAATCCTCACGTCGTTTCAAACGCAGAGGAGATAAGACATATTTTAGAGCAATCGGGAAAGGTTGCGCTCGTTTTGCAGGCGCACTACCACAGCGGAGACGATACCGTGCAAAACGGAATTCGATACTATACGCAGAAGGCGTTTTTCAAAAATCTTTCATACTCCGTTTTAACGGCATCCTCCGACGGATTCACAATTGAAAAAGAGGAAATATGAAGCTTGAATATTCAAGAATAGAACGAAACGGTAAAAAACCTCCGGAGCCGTTTTATGCGTCTGCCGGCGCTGCGGGGCTCGATCTTACCGTTTTCGGTCAGGACGTTACCGTGCCCGCGGGATGTCACGCCATTGTGAGCACCGGTATCTGCGTGGCTGTGCCGAAAGGACATGTCGGACTTATCTTCGTCAGATCTTCCGTCGGCGTCAAAAGAGGGCTTATGCTTTCAAACAGCGTAGGCGTGATAGACAGCGACTACCGCGGCGAACTGCTCGTATCTCTTTTCAACACGAAAAAAGAGGACGTCATTCTTTCTGAAGGTGAAAGGATCGCGCAGCTTGTGATCGTTCCGTGTCCGCATTTCGACCTTGAAGAGGCAGACTCTCTTGACGAAACGCAGAGAGGCGCGGGAAGATTCGGCTCGACCGGAAAATAATAAAAAATAAAACAGGACGGCATATATCATCGCATATATGCCGTCTTTTTTTTCGTCTGTTTTTTCAGACTGTTATTTTCTGCTATTCCGCAGGCTCTTCATCCGCTTTTTCCGCAGATGCTTCCTGCTGTTCTTCTGCCGGGGCGGGGGATGGTTTTTCGGTTATGAAAATCACGGTATATTCGTTTTTTCCGTCTTTGTGCGTTTCGGAAGAAACGTCGTAGCCGTCAAGCGACTTTGAGTCGTTTACCGCTTTGAAAAGATTGACGTTTTCTTTCTGTTCGATCTCAAGGTATCTGCGGTTTGCAAAAGCAAATTCTCCGTCATAATATACAGCGATGCCGCAGGAGCGGGAACAGTCAAGTCCTTTCACAACGGCTCTTGCTTTTGCGTCCTTGGTTTTTGACGAAGCGTATATCCCAACTATGAGCGCAAGCAAAAGCAGAACGCCTGAAAAGATAAGTTTTTCGGGATATCCCGACTGAGAACGGATCACCAGAAAATACGTTCCTGCCGCGACCGCGCATGCGGAAAGGGCAAAGAGTATGCCGTAAAGATTTTTTTTCATCGTTATTCCTTTATTCAAACATATCTATCCTGCGCTGATGTTTTCCGCCCTCAAACGGAGTGGACAGAAAAACGTCAGCTATCTGCGAGGCAAGTCCGTCTCCCAATACCCTTGCGCCGATGCAAAGAACGTTTGCGTTGTTGTGAAGCCTGGTATACTTTGCAGAATACGTTTCGGAACAAACTGCGGCGCGTATGCCTTTTATTTTATTTGCCGCCATACTTACGCCGATGCCTGTGCCGCATATGAGTATCGCCTTTTCGCACTCTCCCTCAATTATCGCAGCGCACGCTTTTTTTGCGTATACCGGGTAGTCGCAGCTTTCTTCGCTGTACGTGCCGTAATCCTTATATTCGATACCGTTTTCTTCAAGATGCTTTTTCAGCTTTTCCTTAAGCGCGAATCCCGCGTGATCAGATGCAATGGCAATCATTTTGTTTCCCCCTGTATTTTCTGATTCTTTTCAGCTTCGAGCCGCTCTAAGCGCTCCCTTTCCGCCTGAGGCGGACGAAGGTATACCGCGCATAGGCTTTCATGTGTTTTTTCTTCGTAAAGTCCGTTGCTTATCGCTTCAAGTATGCCTTCAGGATGTATGAAAGATACGTTCTGGGCGGCAGTGAAAAAAGATACGTCATTTTTTCGGCATTCCGCGGCGAGGATATCTGTGCCGTCTCCTAAGACGAGCGTTTTTTTTCCTGATTTTTCGATCTCTTTCGCAAGTTCGTCCGCTGCGATCTGTCTGTCCTCGCAAAGGCGTGCAACTCCGGTCTGTCCGGATAAAAACATTGCGTTGTAAAGCATTCCTCTTCTCGCGTCGGAAACAGGACATATCATTCCGTCAAAGCCCCTTGCACCGCAGGCAAGCGCCGCTTCGGAAGATACCGCAAGACACGGCACGTCTTTAGTGAATGCGATCCCTTTTGCCGTGGCTACGCCGATCTTTACTCCGGTAAATGAGCCCGGACCGACGGTTACGGCAACGGCGTCAACGTCGTTTACCGATAAAAGAGCGTCTTCAAGCGCTTTTTTTGCGGACGGAAGAAGAGTCCGCGAATGCGTAAGCCCGTTGTTGAGAAAAACGGACGAAAGGACTTTTCCGTCTTTTATCACCGCTGCGGAACATGTAAGTCCCGAAGAATCTATGGCAAGGATAACGCCGTTCGGGACAACGTAATTACTCATCAAGCTCGATCACTCTTTCGTTTTCTTTCTCGCCGTATGAAATAACGATCTTTACGGCGTTTTCAAATCCGTCGCATTCTTTTCCCGCCCATTCAACAAACGTCAGGTCTGCTTCGCTGTCGTAAAATCCGGTGGAATACAGGTCGTCCTTATCGGTAATTCTGCAAAGATCGTAATGCAGAACGGTTTTATCTGCAACGGAATATTCGTTGCAGAGCGCGAACGTAGGGCTTGTCACGCGACCATCGTAACCGAGCGCCTTCATGCATCCCTGAACAAAAACCGTCTTTCCCGCGCCCATCTCTCCGTCAAGGCATATTACTGCGCCTTCGGGAAAGGTTTTCACAAGCCTTGCGGCAATTTCGCGCGTCTGATCCGCAGAACATGATATATATTTCATTCAGATCAACCCCATAAGCTTAACTAACGTGCCCGATGCCCAGTATACTGCCGGAATGGATACGATGTTCAGAAGAACGCAGATAAACGTTACCGCATTGCCGAAAACATGGTCAAGCCCGTATTCTTTATAAAAAACAGTCATTGAAATCATCGGTGAAGCCGCAAATATGACCGTCATAACACCGATCTGAACATAAGTAAAAAGACCGGTAAGCGCGGCGGCAACAGCAACGGCAAGAGGAATGACAAGACACTTGATAGGAACGAATATATATGTCATTTTGTCTTTGAAAACGCCTTTTATATCTGCTCCGACCAGCATCATGCCGAGATATACCATTGCAAGATACGAAAGGGCGGAACCGAATTTGTAAAGCGGCTCCTGAATGACCGCCGGCAGATTGAAGCCGAGCATTTTAAGAATGAACGATATTATGAAAACCACCGTTACGGGGTTTATGTGAATGCCCTTTTTCTTTTTTTCTCCCGAAAGCTTTTCTCCTCCCGCCGCAAGCACAGACACAGTAAGCGTCCACGATATAAGGTCTGAACCGAGCGCAACGATCGTGCATGTCAGAGCTCCCTCGTCGCCGAAAAGTCCCTGGCAGATAGGCAGCCCGAGAAATATCGCGTTAGGCGCGGAGAAAAGCGCATAAAAAACGTATTTTCTTTTATTGTCAGCTTTTGTGATCTTCGCAAAGAGCATTCCTGCCCCGAGAAGTGCAAGAGTGATAAGAGCGCCCGCGGCAAAGAGCGGAAGCTGTGAAATGATCTGCTGTTTCGTTATGTTTTCCGAAAGAAGTTTCGCGGCAAGCCACGCGGGAAACATAAGTCTTGTGACGATCTTCGATACCGAAGCCGCTGCGTCTTTTGATATATATCCCGTTTTAACGGAAATAAAGCCGCCTGCCATAAAAAGTGCGAGAACAAGAACGCACTGAATAACCGTAATAATCTCATCCATAGTATGTAGATTATAGCACAGTTTTTTTTTAATTACAATACCTGACAGAGATTTTATTCAAAAAAGATATTGTTTTTTCGGAATTTGTATGTTATAATCAGTTAATCACAACAAACACACCATACAGAGGCATTTATGTATAACCGATACACACAGCGAACAAACGCGATCGCCAGAAAAAAAAGAAGAAGAAAAAGAATGATACGCAGAGTGGTCACGACCCTGACAGGTCTTCTTTTGATCGCTTTTATAGCAGCCGCCGTTGTCTGGCTAATAACCGCGGCGGTGAATAAAAACAGAAAAGACGAACCCGACAATCCCCCGATTGCGGAACAAAGCGGCGAAACCGCTCAGGCGGAAGAGCAGCAACCCGTAACCGAAGAGGTCACGCAGACTGATCCCGAGGCGCCGCCCGCATCCCCTCCCGAAGAAATGCAGACCGTAACCGTTACCGAGGCGGATATAGGCAAGGGCATACTTATTCTTGTCAACAGGCAGCATCCTTACTCTTTTACCTCCGATTACGAGCTTATAGACCTTTTCACGTTCAAGTCGTCTTCATATAAATTCCGTGATACTGGTATGATGTTTGCGCCTTTTGCGGGCGAAAAGCTCAACGAAATGCTCGTGGATTTTCACAACCGGACGGGAAATCATATCATAAACATAATCAGCGCATACCGCGATATCGACACTCAGCAGAGGATATACGACTCTAAGCTGAAATATTATAACGGCGACGTTGAAACTACGGAAAAGTGGGTCGCTGTTCCCGGTTCGAGCGAGCATCATACCGGACTTGCCGTTGACCTCGGATTATATGACGACAACGGTGAAAGCTATGATTACGACGGTAAGGGAGAATACGCCTGGATCAACGAAAACTGCTGGAAATACGGGTTTATAGTCCGTTACGATTCCGCAAAAACCGATCTTACGGGTATCGCTTACGAGCCGTGGCATTTCAGGTATCTGGGTCTGCCTCACGCCGAAATAATCGCTTCCACAACATATTGTTATGAGGAATATATAGACTATCTCAAGTCCTTCCCGCAAAGCGGACAGCATCTTTTCTTCACGTCGTATACGGGAGAGCGGTATGAGATATTCTATGTTCCTTCAGAGGGAAAGGAAACGAAAATCGAGCTGCCGAAAGACTGCGAATATTTTATTTCAGGCAACAATGTTGACGGATTTATAGTTACGGTGACACTCAATGGAGATTCGTAAAGGCGAAAAGAAAGACGTTCCGGGCATAATGGCGATAATCAACGCCGCAAAATCGTTTTTCCGTGAAAACGGCATAGACCAGTGGCAAAAAGGCACGCCGGACGAAAAGATGGTGGAAAACGATATAAAAAACGGCGAGAGCTACGTTGTCGCGGACGGCGATAAGGTTCTTGCTACGTGCATGATCTCACTGCGCGGAGAGCCGACTTACGGCAAGATATATAACGGAAAATGGCTGTCGGACGGAAGCTACGGCGTGATTCACCGCGTTGCCGTTGCCCCCGGATCGAAAAAAAGCGGACTTGCGTCTTTTATGATAAAACAAGCCGAAAAAATAACGCTTTCGGCGGGTTTTACGTCCCTTCGTGCCGACACTCATGAAAACAACGTTCCCATGAGGAACATGCTCGATAAAAACGGTTTTGTTTATTGCGGCGGAATAATACTTTCCGACGGTTCGCCGAGAAGAGCTTATGAAAAAATTCTGAATTGAAAAATGGTTGCCCGCGTCAAAAAAAGGTTGACATGCGGGCAACTTTGGTTTATAATATAAATATAAATAATAAAACATCAGACAGGAGAAAAGACCATGTACAAATATATGTCCGATATCCCCGAAAAATGCCTTGAATTCAAACCGAGATCATACGTATGCAACCGCGCGAAGCTTCCTCCTCAGATAGACGGCAGACTTGACAAGCCTTTCTGGGACGCAGCAGAGTGGAGCGAAGATTTTGAAGATATCGAGTGGAACTCTGTCCGTCCCGCTCCGTACCACAGAACGCGCATGAAAATGCTGTGGGACGACAATGCTCTTTATATCGGCGCATACCTTGAAGAGGATAAGATCTGGGGAACGCTCACCGAGCGTGACTGCGTTATCTTCAACGACAACGATTTTGAGATCTTCATAGACCCCGACAGCGATACTCACGCATATTTTGAGTTTGAGATGAATGCGCTCAACACCATATGGGATCTTCTTCTCGTAAAACCTTACAGAGACGAGAGAAACAAGGTCTTCAACGGTCTTGACATAAACGGAATCAAAACGGCGGTCCATATAGACGGCGTTATCAACGATCCTTCCGCGATACCCGAAAACAAGGGATGGTCTGTTGAGGTAATGATGCCCTGGACCACGCTCAAAGAGGGCAACGGCAATAAAATTCCCGTTCCGGGAGATTTCTGGCGCATAGACTTTTCGCGTGTCGAGTGGCGCACGGAGGTAAAAGACGGAAAATATTCCAAAGTTATAAACCCGGAAACAGGTATCAGATATCCCGAAGATAACTGGATATGGTCTCCGATCGGTCTTGTAAATATGCATATGCCCGAGCTCTGGGGCTTTTTGTGGTTTACCGACGGCACGGTAGACGAGAAGAATTTCGTCATTCCGAAAAACGAATATCTCAAATGGGAGCTTCGCAAGCTATACTATATGGAAAGAAACTACTACAAAAAACACGGCAGATTCTGCGCCGATTTCAAAGAGCTCTGCGGCGACGAAAGGCCTGCGATAGACCCTGTAATAGAAACAACGAGCCATACATACGAGGCTTATATCCCCGCGGCTGAAGGCGGAAGAGTTTATATCCGTCACGACGGTCTTGTATACGTCTCAGACGACTGATCCGGCTTTAATACTGAAACGGAAGGAATAAAAAAATGATTACTTTTACCGATGAACAGAAAAAACGTATAAACGATGCGTACGCCGTTGCGGAAAAATACGCCGGCGGCAGAAGATACGATATATGCGAAGATCTCGGCAGATGTGAAAACGAAACGGAAGAATACTGTTTTAAGTTCCTTGTCGCGTATCTTCCCATGACCGATATCACAAACTGGACGGGCGAGCTTTTTTACAATCACGTCCACACGTGTCTGCAGAATTTCGAAAAAGTATCGTGGAGCGATAAGATAGATACCGAAACATTCCTCAACTTCGTGCTTATGATACGTGTAAACAATGAAAATCTCGAGCATTACAACGCCGTTATCTTCAACGAGGTCTGGCCGAGAATAAAAGATCTTTCAATAGGCGATGCGGCTCTCGAAATAAACCTCTGGTGCTTTGAAAAAGCAACGTATGCCTCTACCGATATAAGAACGGTCTCTCCGCTCACAATGATGCGCAACACAAACGGCAGATGCGGCGAAGAATCCACGTTCCTTACTTCCGCGCTTCGTTCATGCTGCATTCCAGCAAGACAGTGCTATACTCCGCGCTGGGCGGCATCAGAAAGCAACCATGCATGGGTAGAAGTGCTTGTCGACGGTAAATGGTGCTATATCGGCGCCTGCGAACCCGATGCCTTCCTTAACAGCGGCTGGTTCCGTATGCCCGCGTCTAGAGCCATGCTCACAAATACCAGAGTTTTCTCGGGATTTATGCCTGCCGGCGCGAAATTCGTTTCAACGTCCGAAAAAATCAAGGAACTCAATACCCTTGATATTTACGCCGATACCCGAGACGTGACCTGCACCGTGCTTGAAAACGGAACCCCGAAAAAAGATGTCAGAGTTGAAATGGCGCTTATAAACTTCGGCGAACTCTTCGACTTTTCAGACAGTCTTACCGATGAGAAGGGCAAAACTTACTTCCGCACCGGATACGGAGATCTTTTTATCACCGCCACGAAAGACGACAAGATCCTTTACGGCAAAATAGACGTCAGAGAAACCGATAACGTCACTCTAAACTGGGAAAACGCATCCGATTTTGAAAACCTTCCCGCAGAATTCGATTTTGACGTTATCCCGCCCGCACAAAAAGAGCTTCCCGAGATAAAGAGACCGGACAACGCCAAAGAAATCGTCGCGGCATTCTCCGTCCGTCAGAAAAACGCCGAAAAGATCCGCATAGACTATAAAAACACTTTCTTCAACGAAAACAGCGATTCTCCGCTTTTCGCAAAATATCCCGATCACGCTTCCGATATAAAGCAGTTCCTTATAGACGCTCAGGGCAATGCGGCAAAGATAGAAGCGTTTATAGATGATCCCGCAAATATCGCCGACAAATGCGCGTTCCTCAAAGGTCTAAGCCGCAAGGACTTCGGCGACGCGGACAATATCATTCTTGAAAAACAGTTTGCGCATCAGATAAAATATGCCCCGTGCTTTACCGATAACAGACTCACTTTCGAAAGATACGTCCTTCCCATACGTATCGCAAACGAGTGGCTCTCCGCGTGGGGCGCACCGATAGAAGCATTTTTTGACGATGAAAAGAAAGCGGCTTTCAGGGCTGATCCTTCTTCTGTTCATAAATACGTCGAAAACGAGATAGAAGACAGCAGAGATTATGATTACGACTCTCTTGTCGCTCTACCCTACAATCTTCTTCTTACGAAACGCGGTTCACAGTTCTCAAAATCAGTCCTTGAAACCGCTATCTGCCGTTCTCTCGGCATCCCGGCAAGAACGACGTATACCGGCGAGGTCGAATACTGGAAAGACGGCGAGTGGTTCAGCATGCGCGGCGTGGCTCTCAGCGAAGAACGCTCCGCTACTCTCGTTCCCACGTTTACGGGGACGGAGAACGCATACAGAAACGCAAACCTCGAACGCTATGAAAACGGTGAATTTATTTCCGTTCCTCTTTACAGACGCAGAAGAAACAGCGATGACGGCGTTTCCGAAGAGGGCGTGCCTCTCATTCCGGGCAGATACAGACTTATGACTAACTTCCGCATCAAAAACGGAGGCATTCAGGCAAAGATGTATCACTTTACCCTTGCAGAAGGCGAAACGCTTGCAAAAGAGTTCGTCGTTCGCGGAACAGAACCGGCTGAAAAGAGCGAGAAGAAAAAGATCTTTGATGCCGAGATCAGGGATAAGAACGGAAACGCACATAAGCTTTCCTCTCTTGTAAAAGAAGGAACTACCGTTTTTGCATGGCTCGGCGTTCGTGAAGAACCTACTGAGCACCTTTTCAACGAAATGCTTTCAGTTGCCGAAGCCTATAAACCTGTTTCGGACAGAGTATATTTTATGGTAAAAAACGAAGGCGATCTTACTCACGTCACCCTCAAAAAACTGCTCGGTATTCTTCCGGATATCAACGTATACTTCTTTGACGGCATTCCCGAAGAGGTCTATACTTCCCTTGCCAACAAGGATAAACGTCTGCCTCTCGCAGTAGCTGCGGATAAAGACCTCAGCGTATCCGTGATCTCAACCGGATATAATATAGGCAGCGCAGAGCAGCTTCTTGCCGCTCTGACGGAGAAATAAAAACAATAAAAATAATACAGGAGGTATAAAATGGCGGAATTATTCTCAATAACGATTGCCAGACAGTGCGGCAGCCACGGCAGATCGGTTGCAAAAAAAATAGCCGAAAAACTCGGCATTGATTATTACGACAGGGAGCTTATCTCGCTTGCGGCGAAGAAAAGCGGAATGAACCAGAAGATTTTCGAAGATCTTGACGAGAAGCCCACAAACTCGCTTCTTTATTCCCTTGCAATGGGCGCATACGCTATGGACGGCCAGTATGTTTACTGGGGCAATTCCGCCGTTCCTCTTTCGGATAAGGTCTACAATATCCAGTCAGACCTCATACGCAGTATCGCGGCGGAAAAATCGTGTGTTTTTCTCGGCAGATGCGCCGACTATGCGCTGAGAGACACATACAGATCCGTTCACGTGATGGTCACCGACATTTTGCAGAACCGAATTGACAGCTATATGATAGAAAATGATATTTCCGACAGAAAAAAGGCTGAGGATGAGGTAACAAAGATCGATAAAAAGCGCGCAAACTACTACAGTTTTCATACAAATAAAAGCTGGAACAGCGCGGACAGCTTCGATCTTTGCGTTCGCACAAGCGTTCTGGGCATTGAAGGCACTGCCGATATGATCATCGATTTTGCGGAAAAGAAGCTGGGCAAACTGACCTGAAATGAAATGCGTCTTTTCTAACTGCCGAAAAGAAACGGATAAATACGTCACGCTCGGATATGAAAACGAGAATGGGGATCGCGTCAGAGAGATCATTGCCGTTTGCGACCCGTGTACTGCCGTATTTCTTGCCGCACTTCGCGAAAAATACAGGTCCTTAAGAATAATCTGCGCAAACATACTCGGATACGGACTTGCGGCGCTTATTCTGCCCGCTCTGATATTTGATATCGTTCGTATTCCCGCGCTTATCGTCTGTCCGCTTATCGCCGCGGTGTTTATCCCCCTTACCGTTATTTTCAGACGCAGGGAGATAATATGCGGCAACGATCTTATCGACGGTGAGCTTGAAAAATACAGAACAGGTGCGGCTCTCAAAGCGCTTGAAGAAAGCGAACGAAAATATTTTGTTCTCGAAAAAGACCGATAAAATCAAATCATATAAAGAAAACCGGGAAAAACACTCACGTTTTTCCCAGTATTTTTTCGTATTACTCTTTTTCGCTGAAGCTGTCTTTTCCTACGCCGCATGTGGGACATTCAAAGTCGTCGGGAAGATCTTCAAATTTCGTTCCCGGAGCAATTCCGTTTTCGGGATCGCCGAGCTCCTCGTCATATTCCCAGCCGCAGACATCGCATACGTATTTTTTCATTTTATTTACCTCCGTTTTTTATTTTACTGTTTTATTTCTTCAAAGTCGGCAGCGCCGTGCTTGCAAAGGGGACAAACAAAATCCGCGGGCAGCTCGTCGCCTTCGTAAACATAGCCGCAAACCTTGCATACAAAGCCTTTTTTGCCGTCAACGTCAGGCTTCGGCTTTACGTTGTTCTGATAGTATGTATACGTCATAGTTTCTCCGTCCGAAATAACTCTTGCTTCGGTAACAGAGCATATAAACATTCCGTGCGTGTCAAGATCGACGTATTTTTCAACTTTGAGCGACATGAACGCATTTATATATTTATCAAGGAATATCAGTCCGTTATCCGATCTGAGAGATTCTTCGCCGGCAAACTTATCAACATTCCTTCCGCTTGCAAATCCGAATTTTTCAAAAACGGAAAACGGAGCGTCTGTTGAAAGACAGTTTACGTTCATTATACCCGTCTGCATAATTACGTGATGAGAGTAATTCTGCTTATTTATCGTTACGGCGATCCTGTTCGGAGTGTTCGTGACCTGAGATACGGTGTTTACTATAAGTCCGTTATCCTTTTTGCCGTCGTTTGAGGTAACAACGTAAAGACCGTAGCCGATCCTGAAAAGAGCGGTAAGGTCGTTTTTGTTAGCTGTGGAATCCTGTCTTGCAAGATATTCCATACAGAGTTCTTCGGCAAGAGCGTCTGTCTTTTTATCGGTTTCTTCGTTGGGAGCCGAAAGAACGGTAATGCTGTTTTCCGCAAAAGTCAGATTTTTGCACGGTTCAAGCAGTGCTTTCATCACTTTGCATGCCATCGGCGCCCACGAACCGTTCTCAATGAGCGCAACGGTCCTGTTTTTGAATCCGCGTTCCGTCAGCCCGGAAATAAATTCGCGCATATACGGGAATATCTCGGCGTTGTATGTGGTTGTGGCAAGAACGAGTTTTCCGTATCTGAAAGCTTCGGCAACCGCTTTTGACATATCGCATCTTGCAAGATCATAGACCGAAACAGACGGACATCCGTTTTCACGCAGCTTTTCCGCCAGGCGCAAAACTACTTTTTTTGTGTTGCCGTATACGGACGTATACGCTATCATCACGCCTTCTTTTTCGGGCTGATACGACGACCATACAGAGTAAAGACCGATATATTTACCGAGATTTTCGGAAAGAACGGGACCGTGAAGAGGACAGATCTTTTCCGTTTCAAGTCCTGCGGCTTTTTTCAGCAATGCCTGCACCTGAGCCCCGTATTTGCCTACGATACCTATATAATATCTGCACGCCTCGTCTTCCCAGGGCTCGTCGGCGTCAAGATCGCCGAATTTGCCGAATGCGTCCGCGGAAAAAAGGACCTTGTCCGCAGCATCGTATGTAAGCATAACTTCGGGCCAGTGGACCATCGGCGCGGTTATGAAAGTAAGATTATGTCTGCCGAGAGAAAGCGTTGACATATCCCCGACCGCAAGCACGTTTTCCGGAGCGCTTTTCGGGAAAAAGTTTTTCATCATCGCCAGAGCCTTTGCCGTTGCAACAACTGTTGTTTCGGGATAGACTTTCAGAAAGTTGACGATATTTGCCGAGTGATCGGGCTCCATATGCTGGATTATTAGGTAGTCGGGCTTTCTTCCGTCAAGCGCTGCCTGGATCTTATCGAGCCATTCGTGTGTGAATGCGGCGTCCACGGTATCCATAACGGCTATTTTCTCGTCGGTAATGACGTATGAGTTATACGAAATGCCGTTTGGAACGGAATAATGTCCTTCAAAGAGGTCGATTTTTCTGTCGTTTACTCCGACGTATTTTATATCGTTTGAAATTGTCAAGCAGATTACCTCCGATGTGTTTTTATGATTGCGGATGAAATATACTGTCAGAAAAAGCCCGGAAACGGTGACGTAAAAACGGCAGGTCTTCGGGCTTTTTGATTATTTTTCGAGTGTCAGTCTTATCTTTGGCAGCTCAGCTGCTTTTTCTTCGAAAAACTCTTTGATCTTGTCCGAATTTTTGTATATAAGGTATCCGCAGACTGCCGCCGCGCCTATGCAGACGATATTGCGGATCATTTTTCTGCGGCGTTTTTTCAGCTCTTTCTGAACTTTTTCTTCAACGGATGATTTTATGGCGTCCTTGATCTTAGCTTTAGTGTTGTCGCCGAAATTAACAAGCAGCTCGTCGATTTTACCGTTTATCATAGCATACTCCTTTTCATGTCTGTCGTTGTTTGATTACAGTTCAATTATATCTGTATTTTTAATTATTGTCAAGGGGAGAAGAAACAACTTTGAAAAGTTGGCACAATTATCCCAAAGCTTTTTCCGCAGTTTCGATCCATCTTTCCGCCATCAGCCTGTGACCGACGAATGTAGGATGGATGTTGTCCCAGACAAGGTATGACGGGTGAACGGTTTGAGACATTTTATCGAAAAGATCCTGAAACGGAACGAAAAATGCGCCGTACTCCTTTGCTTTCGCACAAAGAGGGGAGGAGATCGCAGAAAGCTTTTCTCTGTATTTTGCTACCGTTTTTTCGTCATGGTTCTTGTTGCCGAAAACAAAGTCGCTTTCGCAGACGGGGTGAGGAAAGTATTTATACTGATCGTCTCTGTTCTTCGCATCGAGATAAAACGGCTCGCAGACAAAAAACTTCACGTCCGGCAGAGCATCGAAGGTCCTTTTGAGTATGGAATCGACGTATGAAATAAATCTTTTAACAAAAGCGTCGGTATCTTCGTCGAGCGCCTTTGCGGTGTCGTTTATGCCCGCAAGAAGGCTGATAAGAACCGGACGGTATGGCAGCACATCGGTTTCCCACTGCTCGCAGTTTTCCCTCATCGATCTGCCCGAAACGCCCTTATTCATAAATTTCGGCATCTTTTCAAGGTTGTCAAGGGCAATGCGTCCGCATACTATCTCCTGATAGCCGTGGCCGAGAATATGATTACCGTCCATGCAAAGTCCTCTGCCGCCGTGTGTTATTGAGTCGCCTGTGAAAAGCACCGTTCCGCCGTTATCAAGTTTTATCATTTTTGTTACCTCCCGTATATTTCGTCAAGGTATTTGCAGAATTCATCTGTCAGACCGAGATCGAAAACAAGTTTTGAAAGAATATATTTATTTCGTATATCTTTTGTAGCTGCAAAGGTTTCGGAAACAATTGCGGGGTCTACGCCTATTTCCGCCGGCGATTTCGAGCATGATACGCGGTCAAGAAGACTTTCTATCTCTTCGGCAGAAGGTATTTCTTCGCGGATAATATTTTTGATCTCGTCAAAATGCGAAATTATAGCTTCCGTTCTTTTTGCGTGCTCTTCGAGGGAATATTTGTTTTCTGTTTTTTCAAGCTCGATCATTGCTATCGCGCCTTTGCCCAGAAACCGCGAAAGCTCTTTCTGATGTGCTGCAAGATCAAAGCTTTTTGCGGCTTGCAGTGCTTTTTCTTTGTCGGGCTTTACCTCGCAGAGCTTCTGATACAGCTTTGCGCATATCAGAGTGCCTATTGCGCACTGTATGCCGTGAGTGGAAGAGCTGTCTCCGAATTCAAGAGCGCGCATATCCCATATATGCGAAAAATAATGCTCGTTGCCTGAAGCCGGACGTGAACAGCCTGCAAAGCTCATCGCTGCTCCCGAGTAAACAAGTCCTCTGAAAACGGCCTCTATCGCCGCATCGTCTCTGCGTTTCAGACCGTCGGCGTTTTCTACGCAGAGCTTTACGGAATTGCGGACGAGTGAGGCTATCTGCTCGCAGTAGTATTCGCCGTTTATAAGGTTGGATATACGCCATTCAGCTATGCTTATATATTTTGCCAGCACGTCTCCGAGTCCCGAAATAAGAGATCTTTCAGGCGCATTTTTCAGTATGTCCGTATCTCCTATGATTATATCGGGACATTTTGACGCGATCGATATTTTCAATCCGTCTCTGTCCATTGAGGACGTTGCCGAAGCGTAGCCGTCCATTGAAGGCGCGGTTGCCGCTATGATATATTTCCTGCCCGATATGCAGGCAAGTATCTTTGAGATATCGTTTATAACGCCCGAGCCTGTTCCGATTATCGTGTCACACGTTCCGTCAAAGTGCATGACAGCAGCCCCGACGGCTTTTTCGTCAGGTTTGACGTCTCCCGATGGATAAACGTAAAGCGAATACGGTATTCCGGCATTTTCAAGTATTTTTACCGCAGCGGCGCCGCAGGCGGCAAACGTGTTTTTATCTGCTATAATAAACGGTTTTTTGCCTCCGAGAAGCTTTATTTTTTCGGGCAGAAGGGACAATGCTCCTTTCCCCGTCACGACCTGAAAAACATCGCAGTTATGATCTTTGCCGCAGGCGCAGCCGTGTGGCTTTATTCCGTCAATCGTCATTGCTTTTCCTTTATTAAATCTGATCTTTAACAAATAATATCATAAAAAATCAAAGCAGTCAAGCAAAAAAGAAGGACTTTTAAAAAAAAGAGGAAATCCAGCTAAGGAATTTCCTCTTTAAGTTTCAGTTTCTTGCTGCTCCGAGAATCTTGTAAAGCAGTTTATAGAGCTGCGCGGCGTCTTCTCCGTCTATCGGTGCGCATTCCGCCATTTTCAGCGGGATCTGCAAAGCTTTGTCCTTAAGCTTTTCGCCCGTTTCCGTCAAAGAAACGTTGACCGATCGCTCATCGCTGTCATCTCTTGATTTTAAGATCAGCTTTTTCGATTCAAGACTTTTCAGCACGGGCGAAAGCGTTCCCGAATCAAGAAACAGCTTTTCTCCGAGTGATTTTACCGACACGCACTTTTCCTGCCACAGCACCATCATGGTTATATACTGCGTATAGGTCAGGTCGATTTCGTCAAGAAACGGTCTGTATTTTTTTATTATTTCTCTCGACGCCGCATAAAGCGGAAAACAGATCTGGTTTTCAATCTTCAGCGCGTCGTATTTCTTTTCGGTATCCATCTCAGCCGAGGCACTCTTCTATCTTGGCGGTGAGTGTTTTCATGTCGGTCGGTTCAAGACGGGCTGCGATGTTTCCGTCGCGGTCTATAACGAATTTTGTGAAATTCCACTTGATGTTGCCGTTGTTTTTATAGTCTTTGTCGTTTTTCTTAACTACGCCCGAAAGAATAAGGCTCATAGGAGATTTGCCGAAGCCTTCGAATTTCGAGTTTTCGGTAAGCCATTTGTAAAGAGGAATTGCGTTTTCGCCGTTGACGTCGATTTTTGCGAACTGGGGAAAAGTTATTCCGAAACGGCCTTTGCAGAACGTGTGTATCTCTTCATTGTCGCCGGGAGCCTGCTCGCCGAACTGGTTGCACGGAAAATCAAGGATCTCGAAGCCTCTGTCTTTGTATTCTTCGTATATTTTCTGAAGCTCCTCGTATTGCGGGGTAAAACCGCATCCGGTTGCCGTGTTGACTACAAGAACGACTTTTCCTTTATACTGTGAAAGGGGATGATCCTCGCCTTTTCTTGTTTTTACCGTAAAATCGTAAAGATTCATATTTATGCCTCCGTTTAATTTGTTTCAATTTAATTGAGTTCAATTTATTTTAGCGTATTATTTCGGTTTTGTCAACGGCAGATGTGGTACGAAATTGTGAAAAAACGATAAAATAGTAGCATAAAACGAAAATGCTTGAAAAAATCCTGAAAATGTGGTATAGTCTAAAAAAAAGGAGGCGTATTATGGATAAAAAGATAACTCTTCTTGACGGCGCGGTAGGCACGACCCTGTGGGCTATCGCCGAAGCGCACGGCGCCAAAAAGGAGCCGGTATGGAAATATAACATCGAACATCCCGAATTTGTAAAGGAGCTTACGGAAAAATATCTTGAAGCGGGCAGCGAAATAATCCTTGCCAATACGTTCGGCGCAAACGGACCTGCGGTAAAATATTCTTCGCCGTATTCTCCCGACGACGTTATCACTGCAGGTGTGAATATCGCAAAAGATGTCCTTCGCGGCTCTTCCGCAAAGCTTTGCATGGCGGTTGGCCCTCTTACTCAGATCCTTGAACCCTACGGCGATCTTGAAGAGGATGAATGCTTCTCGATCTATGAGGAGATGATATCTTCAGGCATGAAAGCGGGATGTGAAATGATAATGGTCCAGACTTTTATGGACCTTGCCATGATGCGCATTGCCGCCACTGTTGCAAAAAGATTCGGTGTTCCTGTATTCTGCACCATGACTTTTGAGAAATCCGGCAAAACAATGTTCGGCAACTCCGTTCAGGATACGATAGACACCCTTGTCCCGCTCGGTATCGACGCTGTCGGACTCAACTGTTCGCTCGGCCCCGACCTTGCCCTGCCTATAATCAAAGAATTTTCCGAAAAAACAACTCTTCCCATCGTTTTCAAACCGAATGCCGGCAAACCGATACTAAGCGCTGACGGCTCTTCCTCGGCAGCATATACCGCGGAACAGTTCGCAAAAGACGTTGCGCCCGCCCTTGAATATGTTTCGTACGTAGGCGGCTGTTGCGGCGCGGACGCGACTTACGTGAAGGAACTGAAAAAGCTGCTGTGAGCAGAGATCATGAAAAACAGAAAAAGACAGTCATATGACTGTCTTTTTTGTTGCTGAATTAACTCGGCATAATTGACGGGTTTACCACCCGCCGTGGCTGTAATAATAGTCCTCCGCCTCTTCGTAATCGAAAAAGTCGTCATAGTACCAGTCGTAAAAATCTTCAGGGTTCGAGAACCCTTCCACGCTCGGGCTGTTATCGTATCTGCTGCCTGAGTTGTTTTTGGGAACGTATGAAGACGATTCTGAGACCCTGTAATCTCTCACTTCAACCACATAACCGCCGTCACACAAGGCAATAAACACGCATTTACCGTTATTATAGAACTTATAACGCCATGCCTTTTTTAATTTACCGTTCTTGTTAAGGTATCGTTCTTCTCCGTCATAGGTTCCTTCGCCCAGAGAAGTGTCATTTATATATTCGTCTGGCATTCCCACAAATGGGACTCCGTTTTTGATTTTATTTAAATATTCACGGTTCCATTTCTCTACTTGTGCTCTATTGGCATCGGCAATGGGTTCATAATCTTTTTTGAGTATTTCACGAAACGATTCGATTTTTGCCTGCTGAGATTCCGACTGATATTTGAATTGTGTCCGGTTAAGAGAATAATATGCATCGAGAATGTTGCCCGCATCATACAGTTTGTGTGCATCGCAAAGTTGCAAAAGGGCTTCTGTATCCTTATAGCCCGTATCCTTGATAGATGAAAGAAGATTGATCGCCTGACTGTATTCTTCTTTCTCGATAAGCTTTTCTGCTTTGTTGTATTGTATTGCCGTCATCAAAGGCTTTACAGAGAAAGCGGCAATCAGGATAAAAAGAAGCACGCCTGAAACTGAAACGAACGTGATCGCGCGCTTTTTTGCTCTCTTTTTTTGCAAAGCGAGCTCTTCTGCGGGTGCATTTTTCACGTAGTCGTTTTTGACTGCCATATATCCCCGCACATGCTTTGCTATCAGGGAACCGATTTTGTAAACAACATACAATGCGCCGACGATCAGTGCAAAGAAAAAAAAGAGGCCGAAAAGAATAACTCCTCCATCTACGCTTTCTCCGATAGTTGACAGCGTTGCCCAGCCAAACACGCAGAGGATGGCAAGGAAAAATGCAACGATAAGTAGATCAATTATCATGTCTGCGAAAAATATGTGTTTACGTGATAAATATTCATCGAGCGAAATATGCTCCTTTTCCTGCTCTGCACGCTTGCCGTCTTCGGCTTCCTTTTCGTCGGATGATACTTCGCTGAAAAGCTCACTGTCCTGTGAGTCTTTATTTGACTCGTTATCTTTCGGAAAATAAGGATAATATGGCATTTTTCTGCACCTCCTTCTGCGGATATGTCTTATATTCTGATTATAGCATATAAACAGCGAAAAATCAAGCATTTGTATTCTGCCCGCCTTGATTGGCGCAGGAAGAGGGATTCGCCGTATGCTGCGCATACTGTCCCCTCAGGGCAGGCTCTTCGGGTCTTCGGCGGCAAACTATTCTCTGAATTGTTTGCTTTCGCCGAAACCCTCTCGGGTTCGAATCCCGAATAACAAAAAAAGAGACAGAAAACTGTCTCTTTTGTATTGGCGCAGGAAGAGGGATTCGCCGTATGCTGCGCATACTGTCCCCTCAGAGCAGGCTCTTCGGGTCTTCGGCGGCAAACTATTCTCTGAATTGTTTGCTTTCGCCGAAACCCTCTCGGGTTCGAATCCCGAATAACAAAAAAAGAGACAGAAAACTGTCTCTTTTGTATTGGCGCAGGAAGAGGGATTCG
>JAEEGL014620807.1_pt1 | contig 75639 bp, 57 predicted proteins | sample 9134231 | NCBI WGS metagenome assembly JAEEGL01 (sample SAMN16246548, study PRJNA631951) | gut metagenome | biome: gut microbiome; feature: rumen; material: fiber-attached | host: Bos | place: Iran: Karaj | collected 2018-10 | reverse complement strand
TTCTCTTGGGTTTCAGGAACTTAGAGAAAGAATTCGTCCAGAACCTCACCGCCGACACGCTCTCCCCAAGAGCCTCCGCAGCCTCCCCGATAGTGTAAATTACCTTTTCCATAATATGTTTTATCCGTATAATTCAGCCATGCTCCTCCATGCTTCGGAAGAACCCAGCCAAAGTTAACAAACATTGCTCGAAACTGCAACGGTTGCCGGACAGATTCATCCAGATCGGGTGTCGGCCCGGTGGCTGATTCCACATCGGCCAAGGTGTGCACCACGTCCCATTTATTGGACCGCCAAGCACAAAAAACCCTCAAAACGTGCACCGCGTCCCATTTGATGGAGCCTTGTGCACACTCACCGGCATATTTGGAACCGCCATTTTCGAGCATTCATAGAATATGGCCCTGGCCGTTTGCCGTGTCCCCGAAATGGAAAAACAATGCAACTTTTTCATTTCGGGGAAGGATTTGCGCGGTTTTGCTTGGAAAGTGTGCCTCGAGATGAAAAATACGGCCGATTTTTCCATTTCGAGGCAGTGCCGGATACCATGAAGAGTAGTCCGTGGCACGTAATGTATTGTTCCAGAGCTAAGGGGATAGGGTGACTGCGAGTAGTGGATACATCAATGTGTATTGCAACGTGGGGGATAGATTCGGATGCCAGGGGGGTATCCGGTAAGGCATGTCGGGGATGACGGTATATGGCCTGGGACATAAGGAGCGGCAAACCCGTGGCCACCCGCGGCCACGTAAGCGGGAGGGGCCCGCGCCGAAGGCGTGGGAGGGATGGAGCGAAGCGGAAGGTTTGCCGGCCCTATGCCCCGCGGCTGCAGGAACGAATCCGGAAAACGGGATGGAGATAGCTGGCCAGTACAGCAATGACAGGAACGTTAAGGACGGTGCTGGCTGGGGGAAACAAAACTCCCCGGTCAGTCCATCGATTGGACGTTGTTGGCGGCCATATAGACCATCTCGGTCCAGTCGTAGGGCGGGAAGGAAGCAAAAAGGTGAAGGACGGGATCCACACGTACTCCGTCACGGATAACTTCGTAGTGGAGGTGAGGCGGGAAAAGGCCGGAATGGGATATGCCGACACGGCCTATCGGAGTGCCCGGGCGGACCTTCTGGCCAACGTGTACCGATATATCCGAAAGGAGGGAATACCTTGTCCTGTAGTGCCCTCCGTGGTCGATTTCCACACTGTTGCCAAGGCCGGTACGCGAGCGGTCGACCGCCACCACGGTCCCCTTTGCCGCAGCATAGACCCGCTCTCCGTTTGGAGCGATCATATCGAGTCCCTGATGCTCCAGTTCAGCATGGTAGACGGGATTCATCTTCACCCCGACCGAGGCGCCTGTCTGTGCGGGAGAAAAATCCTCCAAAGGGCTTTCAAGTGGAGGAAGGGAGTCCCTATGCTCAGCTATCAGCCCGAATATTTCCCGGAAATCAGCCTCGACAGCAGCGGCCCTGGACATTATGTCACCCTCCTCGGGAGGCAGGCTCACCGAAGCCAGGTCAGGCGCGGGAGTGTCGAAAAGCCGGCGGTATATGCCCTCGTCCCTGTCCCGGAGTTCCGACACGGCAGCGAGAAGCATGTCCCTCCGCCCTTCAAGTTCCGGCCACGCCTTGGCATAAAGCCGGCTCTGCCTGGACAAAGCCTTTTCCTCGGGAGTCGAGAAAATAAGTGCGAACACAATATAAAAGAGGATTGTGAACGAGAGCGAACCGACGGCAACCCTGAACGCAGCACGAAGAAATGCCAACAACTTGACTATGAATGCTTTCCACCTCATTTCCCGCTACCCTCCCCTGCTTTTGGACTGTCGTTGACGAGTTTCTTGTAATCCTCGGGCGAAATGTCCAGGTCCATATAATCGGCCGGATTTATGACTTCACCCCTGTAAATGACCTCATAGTGAAGATGCGGTCCGGTGATACGGCCCGACTTTCCGCTATAACCTATCAGGTCGCCCCTCCGGACTTTGTCCCCGACGGCGACATCTATCGAATTCAGATGGGCGTACCTGGTGACATAACCGAAGCCGTGGTCAACCATTATGCAGTTGCCATAGCCGTAATACTCTTCATCCGCGACTGTCACCACCCCGTCTCCGGTCGCGTGCACGGGATTCCCGATATCGCACGCGAAATCCATCCCGCTGTGCATCTTGGACCAGCCGGTAAGAGGGTCGCTCCGGTACCCGAACGGGCTCGACATATGGTAAGTCCGCTTGTCGGTATTCATGGGAGGTATCGCCGGGATACTGGACGCCATTTCATCGGCCCGCTTGGACACCGATTCCACCTCATCATACGAAACGCTCTGGATATAAGCCATTTTCGTAAGCCGGTCAAGGCGTCTTGCCAAAGCTTGGAGGTCAGGCGTCGCACCGTCATAAGCAGCGTACCGGTCCTCTCCCCAGATGCCGGCTTCCCTGACCTGGGATGGAATCTCGTTCATTCCGAAAAGCGAACGGTATATCCTTTCGTCCCTCACTTCAAGTCCGTCCAGCACTTCCTCCGTAGCGTCCATGGAAGCATTCATCACCGCGACCCTTGAACTCCACCGGGCATTCTTCCCCCGGAGAAAGATGGTCTTCGGAAGTTCCAGTCCCAGCACTCCCACATATAGCCATACATAGAAGACCGAGAGCAAGGCGCCGCCGATCAGGCTGAGGGTTATCCTGAAAAATATGTTCCTTTTCCTTGAAGACATTTCCGCAAAGGTAAGAATCTATTTCAAACAACTCAAAACAGATTCCATGGATTTTTGCTTAAAAAGTTGTAATTTTGTGGTTCTATACATATACCATACCATTTGAAAAGAAATATGACTTCAAAGGAAATCAGACAAAAGTACCTGGAATTCTTCGCTTCCAAAGGACATACGGTGGTCCCTTCGGCCCCTATGGTAATCAAGAACGACCCCACCCTTATGTTCACCAACGCGGGGATGAACCAGTTCAAGGACATATTCCTAGGCAATTCAGCACCCAAGTGGCCCCGTGCCACCGATTCACAGAAATGCCTGAGAGTCAGCGGAAAACATAATGACCTCGAAGCCGTCGGACACGACGGAAGGCATCACACAATGTTCGAGATGCTCGGAAACTGGAGCTTCGGGGACTATTTCAAGAAGGAAGCCATCGACTGGTCATGGGAACTCCTCACGGAGGTGTTCGGCATAGACAAGTCCATCCTGTATGCCACCGTGTTCGAGGGTTCGGACGATGACGGCACCGCCCTCGACACTGAAGCCCGCGAGGCCTGGCTCACCCACATGGAAGCAAGCCATGTCCTCCTCGGCAACAAGCACGACAATTTCTGGGAGATGGGCGACACCGGCCCCTGCGGACCCTGTTCGGAAATCCACATCGACCTCCGCTCCCCCGAAGAAAGGGCTAAAGTCCCGGGAGCGTCCCTCGTCAACACCGACAACGACCAGGTCATCGAGATCTGGAACCTCGTGTTCATGCAGTACAACCGCAAGGCAGACGGCCATCTGGAGTCCCTGCCCGCAAAGTGCATAGACACCGGAATGGGCTTCGAGCGTCTCTGCATGGTACTCCAGGGCAAGACCTCCAATTACGACACGGACGTTTTCAGCGGGCTGATCGAAGCCATCTCGAAGCTTTCCGGACACGCCTACCACGAAAGCCCTGACACCGAAGTGGCCATGAGGGTCTGCGCCGACCATATCCGGGCCATCGCTTTCTCGATAGCCGACGGGCAGCTGCCTTCCAACGTCAAGGCAGGGTATGTCATCCGGAGGATCCTGCGCCGCGCCGTGAGGTACGGATACACCTTCCTCGGTTTCGAGGAACCTTTCCTCTGCCGCCTGGTCGGGCAGCTCGTGAACGACATGGGCGAGGCCTATCCTGAGATCAAAGCGCAGCAGAAACTGATAGAGAGCGTGATCCGTGAAGAAGAGACCGCGTTCCTGAAGACCCTCGACAGGGGTATAAGGATGCTGGACGGATATTTCGAGAAGAACGCCTCAACGAAAGTGATTCCCGGAGCCGACGCCTTCATCCTTTATGATACCTATGGCTTCCCGATCGACCTTACGGGGCTCATCGCAGAGGAAAAAGGCTTCACGGTAGACCTCAAAGGCTTCGAAACCGAACTTGCCAAGCAAAAGGAAAGGGCCCGCAACGCTACCGCCAACGAATTCGGAGACTGGACTGTACTCATCGATTCCCAGGATGTTGTTTTCACAGGATACGACAACCTTTCCGAGAAAGGTGTCTCGCTGCTGAAGTTCAGGACTGTAAAACAGAAGAACAAGACTCTCTTCCAGCTCGTATTCGACAGGACTCCGTTCTATGCCGAGATGGGAGGACAGGTAGGCGACACCGGAACTGCAGTTTCTGCCTCCGGCGAGAACATCGCCATACTCAACACGGTAAAGGAGAACAATCTCACAATCCATCTCGCCGACAGGATTCCGGAGGACTGCACGGGAGCATTCTCCCTCGAGGTCAACGTACCCAGAAGGAAGGCGATTATGGCTAACCATACAGCCACCCACCTTCTGCACCAGGCGCTCCGCGAGATTCTCGGCACCCATGTCGAACAAAAGGGATCATTCGTATGCCCGGACTACTTCCGCTTCGACTTCAGCCATTTCGCCAAGATGAGCCAGGAAGAGATCCGGAAGACTGAGGACAGGGTCAACGCCCTGATACGCAGTAACTTCCCTCTCTGGGAGAAGCGTGACGCCACAATGGAGGAAGCCCGCGAAAAAGGTGCCATGGCGCTCTTCGGAGAAAAATACGGCGACAGAGTCAGGATCGTAGGATTCGGCTCTTCATTCGAACTATGCGGCGGCACACACGCTTCAAGGACTGGCGACATCGGACTCTTCAAGATCGTTTCCGAAGGAGCAGTAGCCGCCGGTGTCAGAAGGATCGAGGCCATCACCGGAGAAGCCGCGCTCGGCCGCATCCACGCGCTCGAGGACCTTGTCGGAGAGGCAAAGAGCCTGTTCAACAATGTCCCGGACCTTGCCGGGGCCATCCGGAAACTCATCGCCGACAACGCCGAGGCACGGAAGCAGCTCGAAGGGGTCGCAGCCGAGAAAGCCGCAGCGCTTGCAGACAAGCTTTCCGCATCTGCAGAAGAAATCGGTGGCATAAAGGTTGCGAAGTTCGACTTTTCGGTGGATCCGCAGTTAGCCCGCAATGTCGCCCTGCTGCTCCAGAAGAAAGCCGAAAACCTGGTCCTCGCCGGGGCTTTCGTCTTCGATGAAAAACCCAACCTGCTGCTGATGTACTCCAACGACCTCGTTGCAGCCGGGCGGAATGCAGGCAAGGACATCAGGGCCGCGGCCGCTTTCATCAAAGGAGGCGGAGGCGGACAGCCCGGACTCGCTACGGCCGGCGGACGCGACTGCTCCGGCCTTGCAGCAGCTCTTGACAAACTGATTGAAACCGCTACGGCATAAATCTTTCCGCAAGTCCCGATGAAAAGGCTTGACAGGTTCATACTCAAATCCTTCATAGGACCGTTCGTGGCGATCCTCGTAGTCGTCATATTCATCCTTATGATGCAGTTCCTGTGGCTCTACATCGATGAACTTGTCGGAAAAGGCCTGGGTCTTGGAGTCATCCTGGAATTCATGATGTGGGGAGGATGTACTGTCCTTCCCCTCGCAATGCCGCTTTCCACCCTGCTGGCCTCGATGATGACCCTCGGCCAGATGGGCGAGAATTCCGAGCTGATAGCCCTCAAGGCGGCAGGCATCTCGGTCCAGAGGATAATGGCTCCGATCATGGTGTCCTGCGCTTTCATCACAGTGGGAGCGTTCTTTGCCGTAAACAACCTGGTGCCTTACGCCACCAACCAGATCTACACGATGCGTGACGACATCTCGCGCACGAACTCCGAGATCAAAATCCCCGTCGGAACATTCTACGACGGCATTGAGGGTTTCGTGCTGAGGATCGGCGGACGGAATGAAAAGACCGGAATGATGTACGATGTCCAGCTTTATGACCATTCCAACAACCGTGGCAATACCAACGTCACCATCGCCGATTCCGGAATGATGAAGCTTTCAAAGGCGAAGGACTACCTGACCATCCAGCTTTTCAACGGGACCAATTACCAGGAGAACAATACCAAGAAATACAAGGACACAACGCTCGCCCTGCAGAGGTTCGAGTTTTCCAAGCAGGAGACTATCCTGAAACTCGAGAACTATGCCTTCCAGAAGTCCGATTCGGTACGTTTCAGCGACCAGGTCCGTTCGATGAACCTCGGCCGGTTGTACCATACCAAGGACTCTCTCGGGGCCCTTGCCGTCGAGGACCATGCACGGCACGTCGAAGAGTTCCTCTCTTCCAGCAACTTGCGTTTCCACGACCAGCTGGATTCGGCCTGGAGGGCGAAGCAGAGGACTATGTTCGAGCCAGAGAACTATATGGGGTTCAAGTCGGACTACGAACATTACCGGGCCTTTGAAAGCGCAGCCTCCGTTGCCAGGCAGATGGAATCGACGCTAAGGAATTATTCCATAGAATCTTACGAACAGATTTTCGTGCTCCGAAGGGTGAATGTCGAGATCCTTGGCAAATACGCCAAGGCCCTGGCATGCCTGATCCTGTTCTTCATCGGGGCGCCGGTCGGAGCCATCATCCGCAAAGGAGGACTTGGCACATCTGCTATAGTTTCTGTATTGTTCTTCGTTCTGTATTACGTAGTGGACATTTCAGGTGTGAAACTGGCCAAGGACGGAGCCGTAAGCCCGTTCTTCGGCGACTTCCTGTCGGCGTTCGTACTGCTCGCCATCGGTATATTTCTCACCTGGAAGGCCACTCACGACAGCACCCTCGGGAACGATTCACTGAAGGGATGGTGGAGAAAGTTCAAGAGTAAGATAGCATCGATGTTCAAGAAGACAAGGATAGTATACATGGGCACGCCGGAGTTCTCGGTCGCTCCTCTGGACGCCCTGCTGAAAGGCGGCTACAAGATAGTCGGAGTGGTAACCGTGCCGGACAAGCCGAGCGGAAGGGGGCTCCAGGTCAACGAAAGTGCCGTAAAGAAATTTGCCGTAGCCTCCAATCTGCCGGTGCTCCAGCCTGAAAAGCTCAAAGACCCCGCGTTCCTCGCCGAACTCGCTGCCCTGAAGGCTGACATATTCGTAGTCGTAGGCTTCAGGATGCTGCCCGAAGAGGTATGGAGGATGCCGAGGCTCGGAACCTTCAACCTCCACGCAGCCCTGCTGCCGCAGTACCGCGGCGCCGCACCCATCAACTGGGCGGTTATCAATGGAGAGAATATCTCCGGTGTCACCACCTTTATGATTGACAAGCAGATAGATACCGGCGGCATCATCCTCCGGCAGGAGGTCAGGATAGCCCCGGATGAAACGGCCGGAAGCCTGCACGACCGCCTTATGGCCACAGGTTCCGACCTTGTGCTGCAAACCGTTCAGGGTATAATCGAGGGCAATGTGGAGACCAGGGTCCAGAAGAGTTTCATCCAGGGTTCCGAAATACTTAAGACTGCGCCCAAGCTGACCAGGGAACTGATGCATATCGACTGGAACGACTCCACGGCACACATCTACAACCTTGTCCGCGGTCTCAGCCCCTACCCTGCCGCATTCACGTGCCTTACGAAGGAAGGATCGGCGCCCGTACAGCTTAAGATTTTCGCGTCCGAAAAGATAGAAGGCGCTGAATTCCAAGAACTTCTGCTTCGGTGCGGCTACTCTGGAAACAACACTCCCGGGTACGGGACCATACTCTCCGATGGCAAACTGATATTCGCCGTCGCCACCGCTGACGGAGCCCTTTCGCTCACCGACATCCAGCTCTCGGGCAAGAAGAGGATGAGTGCAAAGGCTTTCCTTGCCGGCTTCCGCGAGCCGTCATCCTACAAAGCCGACGAAGGCACTTCGAAGGCCGAAATAGCCAAAACCAGGATTTACGAAGACTGATGAAAACCGCCGCCATACTCTGCAACGGAGCTTTCCCCCGAAAGGCTTATCCGCTCTATCTTCTCGGCAGCGCGGACCTTACCGTATGCTGCGACGCCGCGGCGGGTAAGTTCATCCGTCACACAGGGAAACAGCCGGACGTTGTGATCGGAGACCTCGACTCCATCCGTCCATCCCTTATGAAGACCCTGACATGCAAGCTTATACACGAGAAGGAACAGGAAAGCAACGACCAGACGAAAGCTGTCCGGTACATACTCCGGAATTATCCTGAAATTGAAACGATCCACATACTAGGCGCGACTGGCCTCCGCGAGGACCATACCATAGGAAACCTCTCGCTGCTGATGGAATATACACGGGAATTCTCCCTGGAAGGACGCACTATCGATATGGTTTCCGATTTCGGAACTGCCTTCCCGATTACGGATTCCATTCAACTGCACGTCGGGAAAGGACGCAGGGTATCCCTTTTCTCTCCTGACAACTCCCTGACAATCAAGTCGGACGGACTTGAGTGGCCAACCGGAGGCGTAGTCTTCGACAATTGGTGGAAGGCTACCCTGAACAGGGCCTCGAAAGACATAGTCTCGCTTGAGTTCTCACATCCTTCGATGGCACTTGTAATACTCGACTAAACTCATCAAACTATCCAAACAATGCTAAGGAAAATCCGGATCATACTTGCCACGGTATTCTTCATCGGGATCACGATTCTGCTCCTGGACACTTCAGGTGCGCTCGTGAAAATCCTCGGGTGGCTGGCCAAACTGCAGTTTCTCCCTGCCGTGATGGCGATGAACCTCGGCATCATCATCTTCGTGCTGCTGCTGACCCTGGTCTTCGGACGTATCTACTGCTCTGTCATCTGCCCCCTCGGAGTCATGCAGGACGGGATCTCGCACGTCAGGGTTTCAGCCCTCAGACGCAAGCACAACCGCCGTCCGTTCAATTTTACCAAAGAAAACAAATGGTTCCGCTACGGCGTACTTTTCATAGTCATCGTAGCCATACTGCTGGGCGTCCAGGCCGCAGTCGCGCTGATTGCACCCTATAGCGCATACGGCAGGATAGTCACCACCCTGCTACAGCCTGTGTGGCTCGCGGGCAACAACCTTCTCGCACACTGGGCCGAGAAGGCTGGCAGCTATGCTTTCTTTGCAAAGGAACTCGCTTGGAAAGGTACTGTAGCCCTGATAGTTGCGCTTGTAACCCTCGGTCTTGTCGGATTCCTGGCCTGGAAAGGCGGCAGGACCTGGTGCAACACGGTCTGCCCTGTCGGAACGGTCCTCGGCCTCGTCTCCCGCTTCTCGCTTTTCCGTCCCGTCATAGATTCGGACAAATGCAAGAACTGCAAGGCCTGCGAGCATAACTGCAAGGCTTCCTGCATCGACATTTCCACTCACAGCATTGACTCGAGCCGCTGTGTCGATTGTTTCAACTGCCTCCAGGAGTGCAAGTTCGATGCCCTCCACTACAAGTTCGCGCCGGGTCTTCAGAAGAAATCCGCCCCGATTAAGGAAGAGCCCGCTCCGGAAACCCATTCCGGCCGTCGCGCTTTCATTACCGGAGCCGCCCTGGCGGTAGGCGGTGCGACCCTCCGCGCCCAGGAGAAAAAGGTTGACGGCGGATATGCCGTGATCCTTGACAAGAAAATCCCCGAGAGGGACACCCCCCTGACTCCTCCCGGATCCAAGAGCGTTAAGGACTTCTACAAACGATGCACAGCCTGCCAGCTTTGCGTCACGGTCTGCAAGAATAATGTCCTCCGGCCTTCAACGGATCTCAAACGGCTCATGCAGCCGGAGATGTCGTTCGAGAAAGGTTATTGCCGCCCCGAATGCGTGGCCTGCGGAGAAGTCTGCCCTAGCGGAGCCATCTCCCGGCTGACTCCCGAAGAGAAAACTACCTACAGGGTCGGTGTCGCCCGTGTCGACCGCGACCTTTGTGTAATCAAGGACGGAGTCTCTTGCGGCCTCTGCTCCCGTAAATGCCCTGTCGGGGCCATCCGCATGGTATCCTCTGATGAAGACGGACCTAAATTCCCCGCCATCGCTGAAGAACTCTGCATCGGATGCGGAAAATGCGAAAATCTCTGTCCGGCACGACCTTTGAGTGCAATAACCGTAAACGGTCGTCCCGAACACCTAACGGACTGACAAATATGAAAAGAAGAGACTTTATCAAGATATCTGCCGCAGGCGCAGCCGCCCTCGGTGCGGGTTCGGTACTTACCTCCGGAGCACAGGACGCTTCCGGCGAAGCCGGTGAAATGGCCGTCAGGGTAAATCCCGTCAACGGCGACAAAACCTCACTCATCGGCTACGGCTGTATGCGCTGGCCCATGATCAAGGGTCCGGACGGAAAGGATGTCATCGACCAGGAGGCCGTCAACGAGATGGTAGACTATGCCATCGAACACGGAATCAATTACTTCGACACGTCTCCCGCCTATCTTCAAGGCCAGTCGGAAAGGGCTGCTGGGACGGCTCTGAGCCGCCATCCCAGGGAAAAATATTTCCTCGCCACCAAACTTTCCAATTTCGGAGATTCTTCCCGTGAAGGGTCCATCAAGATGTACCATGACTCATTCAGGGACCTCCAGACGGAATACATCGACTACTACCTCCTGCACTCTCTTGGAAGTCAGGGAAACAGTTCATACAAAGCCCGTTATGTCGACAACGGGATGATCGATTTCCTGAAGGCCGAGAAAGAGGCAGGGCGCATCCGCAACCTCGGATTCTCATTCCACGGCCCACAGGACCAGTTCGATTTCCTCATGGGGCTTTTCGACAGCGGAGAGGTCAAATGGGATTTCTGCCTTATCGAAATGAACTATGTCGACTGGACCCATGCCGACGGCAGGCGGAACACCAATGCCAAATATCTGTACGAGCAGCTTGACAGCAGAGGTATCCCCATCATGGTGATGGAGCCGCTTCTCGGAGGCCGCCTTGCAAGGGTGCCGGCGAATATCGCGGACCAGCTGAAAAAGCGGAATCCGGATGTTTCGGTGGCCTCCTGGGCTTTCCGTTTCGTAGGCAGTTTCCCCCGTGTACAGGTCATCCTCAGCGGCATGACCAATATGGAGCCTCTGCGTGAGAACGTGCAGACTTTCAGCCACTTCGTTCCAATGAATGAGGAAGAGCTGGCGTTTATGGAAAGGATGGCGATCGAAATGAAAGAGTATCCCCTCATCGGCTGCACTGACTGCAAATACTGCATGCCATGCCCTTGGGGCATAGACATCCCCGGAATCTTCCAGCATTACAACAGATGCATTACGGACGGTACATATGCCCAGAGTTCCGAACAGAAGGACTACCGGAAGCTCAAGAGGGCATATCTCGTAAGCTACGACAGGGCCGTGCCTCCACTTCGCCAGGCTTCCCACTGCATTACCTGCGGCGAGTGTGTCACCCACTGTCCCCAGAGCATCCCTATCCCGAGAGAACTCAAACGGATCGACGACTATATAGAAAAACTAAAACAGGATAAATTATGATGAAAAGAATTGTTTCAGGCATTGCTGCGGCAGCCTTCCTCCTTGGTTCAGCCATCGGGGCTTCCGCTCAGAAATACGAACCCAGGGGTTCGTGGCCTTATCTCTACAAGGATTTCACGGAAGGAGTCGTTAACACATCTTCCGGACCCGGCAACAAGGGTGAATTCAACATCGATGTTTACGGCAAGTTGCATTTCATCTCCAATGACGGTAAGATCATGGAAGCCAAGATGGCCCAGGTCGTCATGGCCAAGATCGGGGAAGACACTTATTTCAACCGGGGCGGCCGCATGGCCAAGATCATCAGCAGGCACGGCTCCGGAGCCCTCATCCTCAAGACCGAACCCAACTATGCCCAAATGGACCAGGCCGATGTAGGATACGGAATGAAGAGCTCCACTTCCGCGACCAAGAATGTCGCCGTCATACAGACCGAGGGAACCTCATTTGTCAATATGGAACTCAAGGCCGTCACTGGCAGCAAGGACGAAGGAGAGGTAGTCCCCCTGAAACAGACCTATTATTTCCTTGTCAACGGTATGGAGTACGAGGCCGAGAGATATGTGGTCAGCAACATTGACGGTATAGACAAGGCCGCTCTCAAGGCATTCCTGAAAGCTGAAAAGATCAAATGGAACAAGGTCGAGTCCTTGGAAAAGGTTCTTGATTTCATAATGGAACAGACAGCTTCTGAATAGTTCCTCCATCCCGGAGCAGCAGTTCAGGAACGTTATATCCCATCAATATTTTCCGGCAATCATTGGATTTGCCGGAAAATATTGTTTTATTTGCCCCTGACACTATGCTAACCTTTAAAAATCACTGATTATGGACAACAAGAAACCGTATTTAGGGACATACGCCGTTCCTGTATCTGACGAATTCCAGATAGAATCAGAGATTTCTTTCTTGAAAACCGATCCGCCTATCGGAGGCGGGGATAACCCCGGTGAGGAGCAAGGTGGCGACGACTAGTCAAACTCGGTTCTGCAATAACATAAACTCCATAATTATATGAAAAGAACAGGCATTTTGGGAGTGCTCCTGCTCTCAGGTTTTATTGTCCTTTCCTGCCAGAAGGAGAAGGAATCCATATCTTCCGAATCCTCGCACTCACGGGGCAAGATGGTGACCATCACCGCCTCCGTGACAGATGAAGATGTTCCTGAAACCAAGACCAGCCTTAACGGAAGCGGTAAATTCCAGTGGTCCCCCTCAGATGAAATCAATATCATCTACGGTTCAGGAAATGGCAGCAAATTCACTTCCGTCAATACCGAACCCGCGGCAATCACACAGTTCCGAGGAATGATCGACGTCATCACCGGATATGATGAGGACACCCCCGACATCAAGTTTTGGGGAATATATCCTTATTATGGCGACAATATCGTCATATCAGAGGGAGAGACCTCGCACGCCAATGTATTTTTCCCGTATTACCAAAAATCCGGGGAAAACACCTGGGGAGAGAAACAGTTCCTTTATATGGGGCAGTCTGAAGGTCTGGCTATGGGTTTCCGCAACGTATGCAGCGGATTCAAGTTCTACCTCGAGCGTGACGACATAAGGGAAATCCATTTCTCCCTGAACAATGGAGCGCCTCTCTCGGGCCGCGTCAATGTGGAGATGAATGACGGCGTTCCTGTCATCACAGGATTCGAGGACCCTCTATACGGTGAAATGATTTACGACGAGATAATCCTCGTTCCCGAGAACGGAGGCACGTTCAAGAAATCCGTGGAAGGCAACGTCATATGGTATTATATGGCAATCCCTCCTGGGACATATGGTCCAAGGACTTTTACCTTCATTACAGATAACGAAGTGGGTGTCAGGACTTTCTCGTCCAACCAGACAGCTACGAGGAACAAATTCATCACCTGGGATTTTCCCGGCAAGGCATTGGACCGCACCGACAACAACAGTTCGGGCGTGCCCTATACCACATATTCGCCGATCTCCGTCCCGGACAACCAGATAACATACAACTCTTCAGAGATTGCAAGCATCCCCGACACCGAGGAATGCTGCCCCGACGGATACACTTACAACCCTGTCGTAAGCCATAGCTTCGACATAATCTCCAGAAAGGGCGTGATAACCTATCAGAATCCCGTTACATATGTCGAAGATCACTTTATGGTTGGCAACTCCTCTGTCACGTCTGTCCAGCTTCCAGACGGAGTGGAGGTCATAGCTGAAAGCGCATTCGAAAGCTGTACGAACCTTATAGGCATCCATCTCGGCAGCGGGCTTAAGAGCATCGGGGCCAAAGCCTTCAGCCACTGTTACAATCTCAAGAGCATAACTTTCCCGGCAGGGTTCCCCGGGAGCGGACTCCCTGCAGTTGGTACACGCCCCGTTATTCCTGAGAATCCGTTCCTGATGTGCCGTTCCCTGGAATCCTTCAAATCCCAGGGCAACGCTATGATAGGACAGAGCGGCATAATGACGTCCGAAGACGGCAGATGCCTGATATCATACGATCCTGATGGGTCTGATTCATTTACTTTGTACGCTTTCGCTCCGGCCGGAGTAACGAATTACACTGTACCAGACGGTATCAACGCAATTGCCAGCTACGCATTTTCCGGATGCAACGGCCTCGAATATGTTGAATTCCCCTTCATCGGAGTCTTGCATGAAGCGTATGGCATGCCGTTCGGCAACGCAGCCAACGAAACCTTCAGCATCCGTATCCCGTCCTCATTGGATTATATGAATATGGACGTCAATTATAACTGGTGGGAATCTTTCTCCTCCTACTATGGAAAGCGCATCCAGATAATGCAGGGAGACGACGAAATATGGTGGCATTTCCCTGAAGGACAGGAGGTGGAAGGCGAAATGCCCGGCGTTTCACCTTATCTTGCCGACGCTCCGCTGGTCCTACCGCTGAATAACACCCTTGTTCCCCTTGTGTCTTTCCCTTGGGAAACCATTACAGGAAAGGTATATTGCGGATTCACCGGATCCGGTCCTACTGTCTCAGATAACGCTTTCGCATCCATTACCGGCGTCGACTATGTTTCCCTGCCGGCCGGAGTTACTGAGATCGGGGATGACGCCTTTGCCGGCTGTTCGGAACTGAGTGTATTCCCCCTGCCTGGTAATAATGCCCTTGAAGTCATAGGCGCGAAAGCATTCAAAGGATGCAAGAAAATCAATACGATCAAATTACCCGCCATTACCACGATAGGAAACGGGGCTTTCATGGATATGACCGGACTTGCTACCTTGAGACTGGGGGCAAGTCTCGACAGTATCGGCATCGGCATCTTTGCTTTTTCAGCCCGACGGGACTACATAGACTCCCAAAATAAGCTTTCCATCTGGTTCTTGGGCCCGTATCCGTCGAATGTGTCAGATCAGGCGTTCGTTGGCTACGTGCCAAGCGGCGGCGGAGATTTCCAAATGATAGATCCCGGTATGGTTTATATACTCCAGCAATACAGACAAGAATATGCCAGGGGTTTCTCAAGGGTCTGGAATACTCTTACTACGGACGACGTTACGTTCCTAAACTTTATTGGTTGACAGAAAGGCCCCCGGAATTTCCGGGGGCCTTTGATTTCCTTACGGGAGCTACTACTGGACCTTGATGCTGTTGAGAAGGCTCAGGCGGCCGTCGTCGATTATCTTGATGATAAGTTCGCCGAAAAGGGTGTTCTGCCAGGCGAACCACTTACGGGTGAAATTCTCCGGATCGTCCTTGTTGAACGACTCGTGCATGAACCCTGTGCCGGCGTCTGTCTTCATAAGGGTCTCGATACACCATTTGATTTCCTTCTCGTCATTCGAAGTGAAGGCCTTCATCATAATGCTCATAGGCCAGATCATATCGTATCCGATGTGGGGGCCTCCGATGCCTTCCCCGGCCTTTCCCTTGAAGAAATAGGGATTGTCCTGGCTCCAGACGAACTTCCTGGTATTCTGATACACCGGGTCATCTGCGGGGACATCGCCGAGGTATGCCATTGCAAGAAGGCTCGGTACGTTGGCGTCGTCCATCAACAGGGCGTTGCCGAAACCGTCCACCTCGAAAGCATATATGTCGCCGTATTTCGGATGATTGACTATGGCATATTCTTTCAACGCTTTCTCCACTTCGTCGGCAAGGGACTCGCACTCACGGGCAAGGCGGCGGTCACGGTTGACCTCGCGGAGAATCTCCGCGGCCTTCCTGAGGGAAGTCACCGCAAAGAAGTTGGAAGGTACCAGGAACTCGAATGTAGTGGCATCGTCGGAAGGACGGAATGAGCTGGCTATCAAGCCTACAGGCTTTACCGGATTGCCCTTTCCGTCGCAAGACTTGGTATCGAGCTGACGCTCGGTCCGGCGCTGGAAAGTATAGGAGCCGTGGCCGTTCTTGCGCTGCTGCTCCTTGAGAGTAGCGACTATCTTGCGCATCGCATCGGTCCACGCCTGGTCGAAGACAGACTTGTCTCCCGTCACTTTCCAGTAATGGTAGGCAAGACGGATCGGGTAGCACTGCGAGTCGATCTCCCACTTGCGCTCGTGGACATTCGGGTCCATCTTCGTGAGGTCGGACTGCCACTCTCCTCCGGTCGGCCCGTCATTGAACGCATTGGCATACGGGTCGATATTTATGAGCCGGAACTGGCGCCGGATGGTCCCGGCGACCATTTTCTTAAGGGCCGGGTCATCGCCGCAAAGCTGAACGTAGGGCCAGACCTGTGCGCCGGAATCACGTAGCCACATGGCGTGGATATCGCCGGTGTACACGAAGGTATCCGGCTTACCGCTTTCATCCTCACGGTAGTGCACTGTGGTATCGAGGGTGTTGGGGAAACAGTTGGCGAACATCCAGGCCAGCCTCTTGTTCTTAAGAAGGGAGGTTACTTCCGAGATCTTCTTCTCGACCGCCTCAGACTTGAAAAGTCTCTTTGACTCGGCGGGACGCTGAGAAACATAGTCCTGAGCCTGCGCGCAGCAGGTCAGGACTATCATTGACAAAAATGTTGCAATCTTTTTCATTTCTATTCGGCTGAAAGTGAGAACGGACGGTCACCGTCTGCAGTGCCCCTCTTGGTGTCAGGCTTCGGGGACATCTTGCAGAAAATCTTGGCGCCCTTGACCAAGTCGCTGTGCTCCAGATAGTTCCGCGAATAATCGCGACCATTGAAACGGAAAGCGTCGATATACAGGTTCTCCGGGGAATTGTCCGGCGCATCTATGACTATCTTCTTGCCGGAAGGCAGATTGATTCTCGCGTGCTTGAACAGCGGAGCTCCTAGGGCATACTGCGCAGAAGCGGGGCATACCGGATAGAATCCGAGGGCCGAGAAAACGTACCAGGCCGAAGTCTGGCCATTGTCCTCATCTCCGCAGTAACCGTCAGGATTGGCGTTGTAGAACTTGTTCATGACCTCACGGGCTCTCTGCTGGGTCTTCCAAGGCTGACGGCTCCAGTCATACAGGTAAACCATATGCTGGACAGGCTGGTTGCCGTGGGCATAATTGCCGACGTTCATTATCTGCATCTCGCGGATCTCGTGGATCACGAAGCGATAGTAAGACTCATCGTAGAACGGAGGCAGGGTGAACACGGTATCCAGCATGGCGTTGAAACCGTCCTCTCCGCCCATCAGTTCAATCAGGCCCGCAGGATCCTGGAACACGGACCACGTGTAATGCAAGGCATTCCCTTCGGTGAAGTCACCTCCCCATTTGAACACGCTGAACGGTTCGTGCCAGCTTCCATCCAGGTTACGGCCGACCATCATGTTGTAGTCCTTGTTGAATATGTTCTTGTAATTGAAGGCGCGGTTGCGGTAGAAAGAAGTCTCCTCGTCACTCTTTCCGAGAGCCTTTCCGAGACGGTAGATGCAATAGTCGTCATAGGCATACTCGAGGGTACGGGCGGCGTTCTCGTTGATTCCGACATCGCAGGGCACATAGCCGAGCGAATCGTAGTACTCGTGTCCGAGGCGGCCGGTAGAATGGACCCCCGGCATAGCGTTGTGGGCGCCGTGGACAATGGCTTTGTAGAGTTCCTCGACGTCATATCCGCGGAGGCCCTTCAAGTATGCCTCGGCGACAACCGAAGCGGAGTTCTGACCGACCATGCAGGCGCGGTGTCCGGGACTGGCCCATTCCGGAAGGAAGCCGGTCTCTTTCCATGCGTTTACAAGGCCTTCCTGAACCTTCACGGCCTGGTCGGGATAGACGAGGTCCATCAGGGCGAACAGGCTGCGGAAAGTATCCCAGAAACCTGTATCGGTGAAATAGTAACCGTCTTCGACAGTTCCCTTGCCAGGGCTGAAATGAACCCTCTTGCCATCGGCTGTCACCTCGGAAAGATCCCTCGGGAACAGCACGCTGCGATACAGGCAGGAATAGAACGTACGGAGGTTATCTATGTTATTGTCAGTTACTTCTATCCTGCCGAGAGTGCTGTTCCACACATCCCGTCCTTCTTTTACTATGCGGTCGAAATCTCCGTCGCCGAGTTCACCGAGATTGAATTCCGCCTGCTCGGGGCTGATGAATGAAGACGCGACCTTGAGATGTACCTTCTGGCCCTTCGCGGTCTTGAATCCGACCAAAGCCACGGCGTTTGACCCGCCGGCCTCCGCGGCTTCTGACAGGACTCCGTCAGAAGCAGTCAAAACAGTCTCGAAAGGGGTGTCGGACACTACGACGAAATAGTTTCGGAAATTTTCAGCCACACCGCCGCTGTTCTGGGTGCTGTAGCCGATTATCTTGTTCTCCGAAGGGATGACCTTGACGGAGGCGCCGTTCCTACCCCTGTATGCATCAACCACCAGATACGACATTTCTGCCTCAGGATAGGTAAGACGGAACGCTGCCGCCCTTTCGGTCGGAGCCATCTCGGCCACGACATCGTGCTCGGCCAGGTAAACGCTATAGTAGTAAGGCTTTGCCACTTCGGCCTTGTGCGAATACCAGCTGGCCCTCTCGCGAGGCTCGAAGACCGGGCCCGTAGTGACGGGCATCAGTCCGAAAGCGCCGTAGTCACCGATCCAGGGTGAGGGCTGATGGACCTGCCTCAGGGCGCTGATGCGATCCCTGTCATATGTGTAGGTCCAGGTATCTTCGTTGGTATTCGCATTCTGGGGCGTCCAGAAATGCATTCCCCAAGGCCGTCCCGTCGCGGGATAGGTATTTCCGGTGGAAAGCGAGTGCTTGGACATTGTTCCGACAAGCGTACTCACGTAATCGACCGGATCGGCATCCGGGAGAGCGGGTTTCTTTTCACAACAGGCTCCCGCTACCAGGCAGGCCACTGCTAACAAAGCGAATTTTTTCATCTGATTATACGGTTTTAGTATCCCAATATGCAAATATAATCAATATATTTGTACTCTCAAGAGGATTTATTGTGATATACTTACATATATGGACAAATTTTTTAAAAACTCATACTCGTGTCCCCGGACCGAGACCATGGAACTGCTCCTGGAGCAGAACATAATGAGCATAGAAAGCGGAAATATCGGGCATATGGGCGTCGGTGACCCCGTAGTTGATGAAGAATATGAAAACAACTGAGACGGCCATGAAAAAGTCAATGACATCACTGCTGCTCGCCGCAGGTGCCGCAGCCATTATTTCCGGCTGTTCGTCAATCGAGGTCTCTCCTGACTCAACGGTCCCGGAACCAGGCAGGGAGATAACCCTCAGCGCAAGCGTGGATCCGTCCACGAGGACCGCAGTCGACAAGGCCACCGGCGAATTCACATGGGTCTCAGGCGACGCCATCTCGGCTTTCACCACCGGCGGCGATGCCGTGAAGCTTACACTTGAGAGCGGAGAAGGCACCGGAGACGGCATATTCAAAGGCACAGCTGCCGGAAACCTCCAGAAAGTCGCTTTCTTCCCTTATGACGCAAGGCACAGGGCTGACGGGGAAGACGCCGTTTTCTATCTTCCCGAAACCTGGAGCCTCAGGGAAGACCTGGTCCCCGACACCAGGATGCCTATGCTGTCCAGGAACGTCAGCTTCGATCCCGAACTCGGCAGCGGCACCCTGAATTTCAGGCTCCTTGGAGGAATCTTTGGCTTCAAGGTGCTCGGCGTTCCATCGGAAGCAGCTTATTTCCAGTTCCTTACGAATGGGAAAAAGATTGCCGGAGAATTCTCCGTAAACCTCGAGGCCGAGGAACCCGAGATCATCGGCTCCAACTCTGACGAGGGAACGGCGGTAAAGGTCGCCATCCCTTCCGGCAACGGTTCCCGCGACTTGGAATTCTTCATCCCGGTACCGACCGGAAAATATGACATCCTGACCTGGAGAATACTCTCCTCCGACGGAAGGATCCTTGCTGAAAAGACCTACAAACCCAATATCGAGATCAAGAGAAAAGACGTCATACTGACCGATGACGTCGCCTACTCCACGGCAGCGGCTCTCGGAGCCGACGGACTCCAGGACTTCATAGACAATGCCTCGGATGACAATCCCGATGCCAACCTCACCAATGTCCTCGTCGTAGCGCGTAACAGCAAAGGTCTCATCGTCACCGACGGTGCCAGGTTCCTGTACATCCACCGTAACAGCACTCCTTCCCAGAAAATCGGTGACAGGGTCAACATTACCGGAAAATACGATACATACAACAATGCTCCGCAGGTGAAGAATCCTAAGATAACGACGGTGTCCGAAGGCAACATCATCCACTATCCGGAGCCAGAAGACATTGCCCCTGTAATCCGCAACAAGGACACCACCAAACCGGTTGAAGTAAGATACGTTTCCCTCGACGGAACGCTCAACATAACCACAAACTCCGCCGGGACAACGACTTATTACAATGTCATCGTCCCCGATTCCAAAGCCTACGGAAGCATTTCGTACCCCCTGTCGGACTGGGGCCTCGATGATATGGATGCACACGGAATCTCCATAAAGGGTTTCTATCAGGGATTTTACGGAAACTACTACTATGTTCTGATAACCGAAATCACCGACAACGATACCGGAGGGGGTTCCAGCGGGGGCTATACCGAGGGTGAAAACGCTCCCCTCGAGTGGCTACGATGCTACGAAATGCCTCACGTTACCCTGGCAAATGAGTCCAGGTACTCCAAGCGCGGAATGGAGAGTTTCGGTGAAACCCGTTGGTACAGGTATTACACCACGGCATCCGAGAGATCCGTAATCACCCATACATATGCACGGGCAGCCGACGGCAAGACTACACGCAATTATACGGTGCTTTACGACACCGGCCTCTACGGTCCGGTCTGGGTTGCCCAGACTATGCACGCCGAAGGCTGGCCGGACAACGGCATAGGCCGCGAGGGAAGCTGGGCCTTCGACCCCGCCCTAGACCGTTCCGAGCAGCAGACAGGAGTCAGCCATAACGCCCAGGACTTCGCAAGGGGCCATCTCTGTGCTTCCAAAGACCGCCAGGACTGCCTTGACGCCAATTACGAGACATTCTACTACACGAACCAGACGCCGCAGTGGCACGATGGGTTCAACTCCGGCCCCTGGAGCAGCCTTGAGGCATATATCCAGAAGAATGTTCCCTCGGGAACAGACACCCTGTACGTCGTATCCGGTACGATCCACGACGGAAGCGACCTGGTTGAAAGCAACAACGGAAAGATGGTCTCCATCCCTTCCGATATGTACAAGTGCCTGATGCTGTGTTCATTCGACAATAGCGGAAATATGACTTCGGCAAAAGGCGCCGCCTATATATTCACAAACGAGGCTCATACCGGAGAGAATTTCCAGTACAATGTCACGAAGATTGATGAAATCGAAACCCTCACGGGCATAGACTTCTTCTGCAACGTTCCTCAGGCAATCCAGGAAAGTGCAGAAAATATGAAGAAGAATCTCTGGTAGGACTGCCTAGCGATCGACGGCCCCGCCGGCAAGGTCGAGTATTTCACTCGTAATCTTCTGCTGGCGGGCCTTGTTGTATTCCAGAGTGAGTTCATCGAGAAGCTGCTCCCCGTTGTCGGTAGCGGTCTGCATCGCCACCGTACGGGCTGCATGCTCCGCTGCGGCGCTGTCAAGCAGGACTGAATAAAACTTGAGTTCCAGCACTTTCGGGACAAGGGACTTGAGCAGGTCCTCTCCCGATGGTTCCAGGATGATTCCGCGGTCGTCCGGCGGGACTTCCGGCAGTGAGAACGGCAGGAGGGAACTCCTCACAGCCACCTGCTTGGCAGTTGAGACGAAATGATTGTAAACCAGTTCGATACGGCTGAATTCTCCCGCCTCGAAAAGATCTCTGAGCCGGCGGCAGAAAGCCGATGCAGCTTCGTATGAAGGCTTTTCGGCAAGCTTCGTATAATCTTCCGGCGAAAGGTAACCGGCCTTTTTCATCGCTTCGGAAATCTTCCTTCCGACAGAAAAGACGGTAACCTCCGATCCGGATTCCTTCAACTCGGAAACCGTAGAAAGAGCGAGCCTTGCGACATTGGCGTTGAAGGCACCGCAGAGCGAAGAATTGGACGCCACTGCAACCACGGCCGCCTTTCCGGAGGCAGTTCCTCCTGAGGACGGGAGCGCGGAAGCCCCGGCCGCCGACACCACCGTACTCAGGATATGCTCCAGGGCGTCACGGTACGGCAGGGCGCCGGAAATCGCTGCCTGCGCTTTCCGAAGCTTTGCCGAAGCCACGAGCTTCATTGCCGAAGTAGTCTTCAGCGTAGTCCTTACCGACCCGATGCGGCCCTTTGTCTCCTTCAGCGATGCCATAGCCTAAATGTCAGGAAATCAAGGATTCAACTGTCAGCGCGGCTTCATTCCTTATGATGGACGCTATCTCGTCGCTGATCTTTCCTTCTCCGAGGGGATCGAGGACATCTTCCTTGTGGGCGCCCCTCATTCGGTTCAGGAACGCCTCCTGGAAAGCATCCACCTTTTCCAGCGGGAGGTCCGCCATGAGGGCGTTCGTACCACAGTAGAGGATAGCGACCTGCTCCCCTACGCTCATGGGCGAATACTGAGGCTGGACCAGCAGGCGGCTGTTTTTACGGCCTTTGTCGAGAGCCATGGCCGTAACCTTGTCCATATCGGAAGAGAACTTGGAGAACGCCTCCAGTTCGTTGTACTGCGCCTGGTCGATCTTCAGGGTACCGGCAACTCTTTTCATGCTCTTGACCTGGGCGCTGCCGCCTACTCGGGACACCGAGATGCCCACATTGATGGCCGGGCGGACGCCCTGGTTGAACAGAGACGATTCCAGGTATATCTGGCCGTCGGTTATGGAAATGACATTCGTAGGAATGTAAGCTGAAACGTCTCCGGCCTGAGTTTCGATTATCGGCAGGGCAGTAAGCGAGCCGCCTCCCTTGACCTTGTCCCGGAGCGTATCCGGAAGGTCGTTCATCTGTTTAGCAACTTCTTCCTGGCCGATTATCTTCGCAGCCCTTTCCAGGAGCCTTGAATGGAGATAGAAGATATCTCCCGGGTATGCCTCCCTTCCGGAAGGACGGCGGAGGATCAGGGAAACCTCCCTGTACGCCACGGCTTGCTTCGAAAGGTCGTCATAGACAACCAGCGCATGACGGCCCGTGTCGCGGAAATACTCCCCTATCGCAGCTCCTGCAAACGGAGCGTAATACTGCAGAGCGGCGGGGTCGGAAGCAGTAGCGGCCACGACGATCGTATAGTCCATGGCCCCTTTCGAGCGAAGCGTCTCCACTATGCTGGCGACAGTGCTGCCCTTCTGGCCTATAGCCACATAGATGCAATATACGGGATCTCCGGCAAGGAAGTTCGTCCTCTGGTTTATGATGGTGTCGATGGCAATAGCAGTCTTGCCTGTCTGGCGGTCGCCGATGATGAGTTCCCTCTGCCCGCGGCCGATCGGGATCATCGAGTCGATGGCTTTGAGACCGGTCTGGAGGGGCTCGTTGACCGGCTGCCGGAATATGACACCCGGGGCCTTACGCTCCAGCGGCATGTCCGTCTTTTCGCCCTTGATGGGGCCGAGTCCGTCGAGCGGATTGCCGAGCGGATCCACCACGCGGCCGACCATCTCCTGGCAGACCCCGACGGATGCGATCCTCCTGGTCCGGCGGACGACCATTCCCTCCTTGATCTTGTCGGTCGGTCCCATGAGGACCGCTCCCACATTGTCGACCTCCAGGTTCATGACCACCGCCATCACGCCTCCGCCGCAGTCGAGGAGTTCCCCGGCTTCAGCCTTGTCAAGCCCGTAAACACGTATGACTCCGTCACTTACCTGGACCACCTTGCCGATTTCCTCGAACCGGAGGTCCGGGCCCATGTCACGGAGCTGTCCCAGCAGCACGTCAGATATTTCACTAGGTTTCAGATTTGTCATCACACAATTCGTCTGTTGTTTTCAATGAACTGTTCCCGGATGATTTCCAACTGGCGGGAAACACTTGTATCCAGGAGATAGTCGTCTATGTCGAGCACGAATCCTCCTATAATCGAAGGGTCGTTCACGACTTCTATCCGGGCCTCGTCACCGGTAAGTTCCTTCACCATTGCAGAAAGTTTCGCCAGGAACGCCCCGGAAGGTGGTGCCACCGTCCTGAGGGTGGCCTTCCTGACCCCCTGGTCCTGCCGGTACAGGTCTATGAAGCGGTGCAGTGTCTCACGGACCAGCCCTATCCTGCCGTTCCTGACAAGGAGCGTGAAGAACCGGTCCAGCGAATCTTCCAGCTCCCCGTCCACGCAGGAACGGAGCAGGGCTTTCTTTTCCTCTCCGGAAACGATGTCCCTCGACAGCATCAGCCGCGACAGTTCGGGTAGGGCCGAAACCGATGCCTCGATCCTTTCCGCCTGAGCGACAGCCTGCTCTCCGCGCCCCGTCTCCAGGACGTACTTCAGCAGGGCTTCTGCGTACCTGTCCGTTATGATGCCCGTATTCACTGTCAGTTCACTGTAAGGTGTTCTCCGTCAATATCATCCAGCAAGGTCTGCATATATCCGTCGAGGCTTTCGTCCGTCGAGAGTTCCCGGCGGAGGATCTTTTCGGCTATCCCCACGGACAGCACGGCGACCTCTTTCCGGATATCCCTCATGGCCGACTCTTTCTCGGCCTCGATCTGCACCCTTGCTTCGGAAATGATTTTCCCGGCTTCCTCGCCGGCCTTGGATTTGGCGTCCTCTATTATCTTGTCCTTCGTCTTGGCGGCTTCGGACAGGATGTCGGACTGCTGCTTCCGGGCTTCGGCGAGAATGCGCTTCTGCTCTTCTTCAAGGGACGAGAGGCGTTCCTCGATAACCTTCGCCGAAGCGATGGCATTGTCTATCCTCTGCTGGCGTTTCGATACCATTCCCGTAATGACGGGGAAGCCGAACTTGGCAAGCAGGAAGAAGACGATGCCGAAGATCACCGTCATCCAGAAAAGAAGACCGAAGTCAGGAGTAATCAGCGACATAGGCTATTTGCCGATAAGACAGACAAGGATGGCGAAAAGGCAGGCTCCCTCGACGAGGGCCGCGATGATGATGGCCGTAAGACGGTAGTTGTCGGCCTTTTCAGGCTGGCGTGCGCCGGCTTCGAGAGCCGCCTTACCGATATTGCCGATACCGAAAGCTGCCGCGATTGCCGCGATTGCCGCGCCGAGTGCCGCGCCGGCTTTTCCGAGGGCAGCGCCTCCGACTGCCTGGAGAATCATTGCTGAAAGTAACATAATCCTATTGGTTTTAATTGTTTGTTTCTTCCTGGTGCTGCCTGCTTAGCCCTATGAACACGCTTGACAGCATCGTAAATATATATGCCTGGAGGAATGCCACCAGGAGTTCCAGTATATCCATGAATACCCCGAACAGGACGGCTATCGCCGTGAGGCCGGAATTCATCGCCGTCCCGAGTTCCGCCGTAAGGAAAACCACCGCTACCACTCCCAGAATCATCATATGGCCTGCGAGAATGTTTGCAAACAACCTGACCATCAGAGAGAAAGGCTTGGTGAACATACCGATTATCTCGATCAGCGGCATCAGCGGGAATGCTTTCAGGAATATCGGCACGTCAGGCCAGAAGATATCCTTGTAGTAGTGCTTGTTGCCGAACAGGTTGACGGCCAGGAAAGTGAACATCGCCATTGCGAAAGTCACGGCTATGTTTCCCGTGATGTTGGCCCCGAACGGGAAGAAAGGTATTATCCCGAGGAGATTGTTCAGGAAAATAAAAAAGAAAGCCGTCAGCAAGTAAGGCGAATAACGCTTGTAATCAGCTCCTACACAAGGCTTTATGATATCGTCCTCCACCATTGTGACGAGCATTTCCACAAGACCGGCGAATCCGCCGGGAGCCTCTTCCGTGGCATCATGGCGGCGGTACCACTTGGCTCCGAGCAGGATCAGCAGGACTATGATCAGGCTGTTCAGCATAAGCCCGGCTACATTCTTGGTGATCGAAATGTCTAGCGGCCTGACGGCGCCCTCCTGAGTATCCTCGACTATCTTGCCTTCGTCCGGCTCGCCCTTTCCGGCAATCCTGAAACCTTGATATGAGCCTTCCTCCAGATGATGCGATGAGAAACAATGCCAGCCGCTCGTCTTGCTCCGGACTATGACCGGAAGCGGTACGCTGACGGGATGTCCCTTGATTGTCGTGATATGCCATTCATAGGAATCGGAAACGTGGCCATAGAGATACTCGTCCATGTCAAGCTCCGCGGCCGGAAGCCGGACCGCGGCGGCAAGAAATGCCGCAATAACCGCTATGAACCTCAGCCACTTCATTGTTCCACGCAGGCAATCACTTTATTGTCAGATACTTCCACGAAACCCGAAAGGATGCTAAGGCGCTTCTCGCCTTCCTCGGTGACATATACGATATCTCCTTTGACAAGGGAAGACACCAAAGGGGCATGGTCTTTCAGGACCTCGAAAGGCCCGATACTGCCCGGCAGGGTAACCGCCGAAACCGCAGCGTCAGCAAGCGTCCCGTATGGGGAAACGATATGGAGCCGGATTACGTACATAATGTCACTTTGCAGCAGCCAGGAGTTTCTCGCCCTTTGCAATGGCTTCCTCTATGGTGCCGACGTTCAGGAAAGCCTGCTCGGGCAGGTAGTCAGTCTCGCCATCGAGAATCATATTGAATCCACGGATGGTATCTTCTATGCTGACCATCACGCCTTTGACTCCGGTAAACTGCTCAGCCACGAAGAATGGCTGGGAAAGGAACCTCTGCACCCTCCTTGCCCGGTTGACCGTAACCTTGTCGGCATCGGACAATTCGTCCATTCCAAGTATGGCTATGATATCCTGGAGCTCCTTGTAGCGCTGGAGTATCTGCTTGACTCTCTGCGAAGTATTGTAGTGAGCCTCCCCGACGATGTTGGGATCGAGGATCCTGGACGTCGAGTCCAGGGGATCGACTGCGGGATATATTCCGAGCCCGGCGATCTTACGGCTGAGGACCGTGGTGGCATCGAGGTGGGAGAAAGTCGTGGCAGGGGCAGGGTCCGTAAGGTCGTCCGCCGGGACGTATACAGCCTGGACGGAAGTGATGGACCCGTTCTTCGTGGAAGTGATCCTTTCCTGCATCTTTCCCATCTCCGTCGCCAGGGTGGGCTGGTAACCCACGGCTGAAGGCATCCTGCCGAGAAGGGCCGACACCTCGCTTCCGGCCTGTGTGAAACGGAAGATGTTGTCAATGAAGAAAAGTATGTCCTTCGGGCCGTCGGCACCGCCGCTGTCACGGAAGGATTCGGCGAGCGTAAGGCCGGAAAGAGCCACGGAAGAACGTGCTCCCGGGGGCTCGTTCATCTGTCCGAACACCATGGACACCTGGGACTTTGCCAGTTCTTCGCGGTCCACGAGGGAAAGGTCCCAGCGGCCCTCCTCCATCGCTTCTTCGAATGCTTTCCCGTACCGGATGACACCGGATTCGATCATTTCGCGAAGCAGGTCGTTGCCCTCACGGGTCCGCTCGCCGACTCCGGCGAATATGGAAAAGCCGTTGTGAGCCTTGGCTATATTGTTTATCAACTCCTTGATAAGCACGGTCTTACCTACTCCCGCGCCACCGAAAAGGCCGATCTTGCCGCCTTTCAGGTATGGCTCCAGCAGGTCGATGACCTTGATGCCGGTGAAAAGCACCTCCCTGGATGTCTTGAGATCCTCGAATTTCGGAGGTTCGCGGTGGATGGGAAGGGAATCGTCCATCGAAAGGGGGCCCATCCCGTCTATTGTCTCGCCGACGACATTCATCACCCGGCCCCTGATCTGGGCGCCTACGGGCATTGAGATAGGGGCGCCGGTATCGACTGCGGCGGTTCCGCGGCACAGGCCGTCCGTGGAATCCATGGCCACGCAGCGGACAGTATCCTCACCGAGGTGCTGCTGGACTTCCAGCATCAGGGGCCTTCCGTGAGGCCTCTCCACCCTGAGGCTGTCGAAAATACGGGGCAGTTCCACCGCTCCGCCGTCCGAAGCCGGACTGAAATGGACGTCCACCACGGGACCGACTATCTGGGAAATATAACCTTGCGACTGTGGCATATCTGTTCTCTTTTTCCTGATATGCAAAGATACGAATTCTCCGCTCTAAATAAAATTTACGATTGACTTATTGACTAATTATTTGTACGTTTGCGGTTGGAACACTAAATTTTAAGAACTGATATGAAAGCATCAAGACTTATTGCAGCGGCGGCGATCCTTATGATGGCGGCCGCTCCCGTGAACGCCCAGGGCTTCCTCAAAGGCCTGGCGGACAAGGCCAAGAACGAAGTGAACAAGGCCGTCGGCGGCAAAGGGGGGGACAACGCGGCATCACAGTCGTCCAATCCCCTTAAGAGCATCGCTTCGGCTACCCCTGCCGCAAAAGGCAAGACTTTCTATGTCAGCGCCACCACAGGCTCAGCCCGTGCCGACGGGCTCACGGCCTCAACGGCTATGAAAGACCTCCAGAAAGCCATCGATACCGCCGAGGACAATGACCAGATCCTTGTCGCCGAAGGCAATTATCTCGGCAACCTCAACCGCGGATATATCCAGATAGGCAAATTCGCAGACGCCACCCACGACCTCGGTAAGTTCATAAGCATCTACGGAGGTTATTCCACGGACTTCAGCGAGCGCGACATCATCAAGCATGTCACAAAGCTACAGCCTACAGACCAGACGTTCATCGCTCCGCTTTTCAACATCAACGCAAGAAGGCCCTACGGCTACACCGGCCCTGTCGGTAACGTGGTCGTGGACGGACTCGTATTTGATTTCGGCGAGAACAATCTCTACTGCAAGGCCAATGTCGACGACCCGATAACCGGAACTCCCAACGAGGGCGTACTCACCGGCCGCTTCATAGAGCCCGGTGCGTCTCCCAACGTTCCGTCGGAAGGCTATGCCAACGGTGACGAATACGCCCTCCACTTGGACGTGGAAGGCAACGTACGCATCTCCAACTGCATTTTCGTCAACTGCCGTGACTATGGAATCTCAGCCCTGATGGGCAAGGGCCACATGGAGATTTGCAACAACATTTTCATCGCCTGCCGTTACGCCGCCTGCCAGGTCAGGGGCAACACCAGGGATGCCGACATCGACAAGGTTTCCCTTGATTTCCACCACAATACCGTCCTCTTCAGCTGGACGCGCACCAAGGCGTACGAGGATATGGGCCAGGGCTTCCGCTTCATGAACGGAATCAGGAAAATCGACGTCCACCACAATATCATCGGCTGCAGCAGCAACTGCGGTGTGGAGCGGGTGTTCTACGAGTCCAACAAGGAAATTGAGAAACTCAAGGTGAGCAACCTCTACGACAATTACTTCTTCGCCAACCGCAGGGACCTTGAACTTGCGTCTTCCGGAGTCGCTACCATCTCCGTCTCCGCCGCCCAGATCGAGGAAGTGGACGAGAGCCTTATCGGCCCCAAATATGAGGGAAATGTCGAACTTCCCCAGGGCAATGACGATTTCATCAAGGCTATCGACCAGCCTTACCTCGAAGGATTCATGACCCTGAAGATCATCTCCTCGCAGAGCTACAACGCCAATTCGGCCGCCAACCAGGTCAACCGCCTGTTCGGTCTGAACCAGCAGGGAAGCGAAATCGTCCGTCCGAGCATGTACTGCAACAAATATCCTTGGGAAAAAGCTAAAGACCTCTTTGGCAAGGTGGCCGGTTACGGAGCCCAGATGCCGAAATAAACCAAGGCCTATTGATTATGAAAAGAATACTTTTATCGATTGCCGCAATCACAGTGATAACGGCAGTTTGTATTTCCGAAGCCTCTGCCCAGACGCCTAAATTCAGGGAAAAGGGTTATAAGGGGAATGTAGGTATCACTACTTACGTCTTTATCCCGGGGATAACCTCTTCACACGGTTATATGTTCAACGGCACACATTACCTTGGAGCTGGCTTTACCTCCCTGATATACCCTTCATCGCATCCGGAATTTCTTGTAGGACCTTTCATCGAATATCAGGCATATATCCTCAAGAGAAACAGTACTCCTGTAGTCGGAGTAAAACTGGTCGGGCTAGCGCAATTTGACGAAAGCGTTGCTTATGGTGCCGGTTTCTCACCCACATTCGGATGGAGCTGGGGCATTGGAAGCAACCGACAGTTCGGAATAATGCCCTATATCGGCATAACCGCGCTGTGCGACATCTCGAGTTCTATAGAAGATGAGGAATTTACTCCTGTGATTCTCCCCAATTTAGGAGTGCTGTTTGAGTTTTAAATAATTCATCATGAAAAAGTTACTATACATTATTACAGCAGTGGCGCTCGTGGTGGGTTCCATCGACGCCTCGGCGCAGGTACCGGCCTTCAGGGAAAAGGGGTATAAAGGGAATGTGGGTATCATTACTTTCTTCTATTTCCCGGGAATAACCTCTTCACACGGTTATATGTTCAACGGTACACATTACCTTGGAGCCGGCATTACATCATTAGTAACCCCTTCATCGCATCCGGAATTTCTTGTAGGACCCGTCATTGAATATCAGGCATATATCCTCAAGAGAAACAGTACTCCTGTAGTCGGAGTAAAACTGGTCGGACTTGCGCAATTAAACGATAAAGTTGCTTATGCTGCCGGCTTCTCACCCACATTCGGATGGAGCTGGGGCATTGGAAGCAACCGACAGTTCGGAATAATGCCTTATATCGGCGTATCCGCGCTGTGCGACATCACGAGTACTATGAGAGATGAGGACTTCGTATCCGTGATTTTCCCCAATTTAGGAGTGTTGTTTGAGTTTTAAATAATTAATCATGAAAAAGTTACTATACATTATTACAGCCGCAGCACTCGTGGCGGGATCCGTCGCCGCCTCTGCCCAGACACCTGCCTTCAGGGAAAAGGGTTATAAGGGGAATGTCGGTTTACAGACTATTGAATTGTTGCCGATACCTGTCACATCCCACGGATATATGTTCAACCAGACTCATTATCTGGGAGTCGGTGTAGGCGCCATTTACTATTCCAGTTTTGCCGTCTACCCGTTCATTGAATATCAGGCATATCTGCTTAAGCGCAACAGTACGCCGGTTCTAGGAGTCAAACTGTCCAATTTATTGTTATTAGAAAGCTCACCCAATTTTCATGCAGGCATTTCTCCCTCCTTCGGATGGAGTTGGGGTATCGGCTCCAGAAGACAGTTCGGCATTATGCCGTATTTAGGTTGCGACGTTTTCTATTGCTATCACGGTCCGACCAAAGACAGCCTGTTTCCGAATCCATTCCTCGGTGTGGTATTCGAGTTCTAAGTAATTGATTATGAGATTTATCCATAGAATCGCAGCCATTGCGCTACTAGCGGCCTTCACGGTCTCCGCATCCGCCCAGGCGCCCTCTTTCAGGTCCAGGGGATACAAAGGCAATGTCGGTATCCAGACATTCGAGCTCATGCCGGGCATCCTCACCTCTCACGGATACATGTTCAACGGACACCATTATCTCGGTGCAGGTGTCGGTTTTACGGTCATACCAAGTTCCGATCTGTCGATAATAGTGTCTCCTTTCATTGAATACCAGGCTTACATCCTGCCGAAGAACAGCACGCCTGTCGTAGGCGTCAGACTGGAGCACCTGATGGTCATTGACGAAACTCCGATTTATTATGCGGCGGCGACTCCAACTTTCGGATGGAGCTGGGGAATCGGGAGCCAGAAACAGTTCGGAATAATGCCTTTCATCGGTTGCGGAGTATTCTATCAATACACCGGACCTGATCGCGGGCATGTTTTCCCATTCCCTATGTTAGGTGTGGTATTTGAAATCTAACTGATTTATGATGAGATGATTCGCACTTAGGGCAGCAGCAGTCGCCATCCTCGCCGGCTGCTGCCCCGCGTCGCCGCAGAGGCGGCTTATCAGATTCATTATCAGCAACCTGACCTCTGACGGCGAAGCTACCGTATTGTTGGTCATGATACTGAAAACGACGGCGTCCTCCGGGGCGCCGTTCGCCGGTAGTATATACCCGCTGTAGCAGAGCACTCCGTCCATCGAGCCGCTCTTCATACGGATCCTGGAACGAGTCGTTGCAGGGAGGCTGCCTAGGATTGATTGAAGCGTTCCGGGCGCCCCGGGATACGGAAGCGATTCGAGGAAAACCTTGAAGGATGGGGACCGCTTCATAGCTTCGAGATACCGGACCATGAAATCGGGCGAGATGTAATTGTGCCTTGACAGGCCGCTCCCGTCCTCTATCCGGAATCCGTCCGGACTGACCCCAAGGGCATCGAGCACATCGGCCTGGGCGGCATAGCAGCTGTCATAGCAGGCCCATCCGGTAGCCTCTTCGCCCATCGTGCGTAGAATTGTCTCCGCATAGAAATTGTCGCTACGGTGATTGGTCTCCCTGGCAATGAGTGAAAGAGAGGGGGACTGGGTCTTTCCGGCCACTGTCAAGTCCTTCTGCGCCGGAGCTTTCTCGGCAGGGAAGAAATCGCCTCCCCGGATCCATCCGGCACGGTCTATGTCAGCATAGCCGCCGGTCACTTTCCAGCCTGTGTCCTGAAGGTTTTTCCAGAAATAATATGCACAGGTCATCGCTCCGAACTTGTTGGAGAAATTCTCGGTCTTGGGATTGCGGTCGGTGGCGAAGCTGCCTCGGAGTTCCGCATATGGGGCGAGGTCTGTCGTATATAGATAGAGGCTGTTGCCGGTTCCAGCCTTGCCCGTAACCCCGTAGTTTGTGAAATGCAGCCACGGGGTCAGCGGGTACTTGATCCTGACATTGACAGCGGCTCCTTCGGAAGGTCCCGCGGACACTTCATAATCCTGGGCGTTTGCATAGAAACAAAGGCCGTTACCTCCTGTGCCATAATCAGTTCCCAAATCGTCATACTCCCATGAAGTGTTTTCCAGATGGCCTTCGAAAGAGCGTCCGTCTCCGATAATCCGGCCGTCTATCGATGAGATTCCCGCACTTTTCAGCAGGGTTTTCCATTTCCAGAAAAGAGCCTCCGGCTTCAGGGCGATGGAGTCCTTTACCCCGATGGTCGGGTCTCCTCCGCCGACTATGTACACGTCCCCGTGAAGGGTGCCTTCAACTACGGTCCCGCTGTAGGCTATGGTTGTGGTAAACTTATAGTCGGCTCCGAGGGCGTGAAGGGCGGTCCCCGTGGTTACGAGTTTCATGTTCGATGCCGGAGTCATCATCTGGCCGCCGTTATAGTCGACGATGATCCTTCCTTTGCCGTCCATCGCCTTTACGCCCCAGACTGCATTCCTGAGTGCCTTGGAGCTTCTCATCGTACGGACATACGCTCCGGCGTCCGTCTGTGACTGGGACTGGGCCCGGGCTCCTGCCAGGGATGCCAGGCACACCAAAAGTGCGATCAGAGTGGATCTCATCAACCTATTCATACCGTTATCATCGAGTTTATAACACCTGCTGCAAATATAGCATTTTCCATGAAAAATCACTCAGCGTTCCCACCGTGCAGAAAAAACGGACAGCAGGAACGCTGCATGGGGCCATGGAGGTGAATGACGTGTTGCAGGGCTTCTGTTGATAATGTTTAAACAGTTTTTTATCTTTGTGAACGATGTCTGTCAACTATTCTGGTTTTATGAGATTATATGTCCCGGCAGCCTTGGCGTTGGCTGCCATGTGTATGGCAGGTTGCGGCAGCAAAGGACCGCAGGGCCTCAGGTGTGAATATCAAGAAGGGGATGTTCTTGTCGATCCCGGGACGGCTCCGAGGGTAAGCTGGCTCAATTCCACACCTCAAAGTGCCTATCAGATAATCGTTTCCGAGTCCCCGATGCCGGCGAAAAACATGGAATCCGCAGTCTGGGATTCCGGCATGGTGCCGTCCGGAGAATCCCACCTCGTACCCATAGGCGGGGCCGAGGCCGGTTCCAAAGATATCGCCGGACTACAGCCAATGAAGACATACTGCTGGCAGGTCAGGACCTGGGACGGGAAAGGGAAAGCGTCAAGGTGGAGCAAGCCATCCAGGCTGACTGTCGGCCCTCCCCCCGGCGGATGGGAGGCCGGATGGATCGGCGCACCCTGGCAGGAGGACGAAAGGGGCAACTGGTATACCCGTTATCCGATGTTCAGGAAAGAATTCGATGTCGGTGCCGGCCTCAAGGCCGCCAGGCTTTTCATAAGCGGACTGGGATACTTCGAGGCGAGGATCAACGGTTCGAAGGTTGGGGATGATTTCTTCGTGCCTGGCCTCACCGACTATACCCTGAGGCCGTATCTTGCTGACAGTCCGCGCATTCCTCTCGACCCGGCAGTCACTTCCTACAGGACTCTGTACCTCAGCTATGACATCAAGGATATGCTCCGGGGAGGTGCCAACGCCATCGGCGTGACGCTCGGAAACGGATATTTCCATACTCGTCCGACCGCACAGACGGACCAGTGCGAGCCCTTCGGAGTCCCCCGGCTCATCGCCAGGATCGAACTTACATACAAGGACGGGCACACCGAGCACATATCGACCGACACGACCTGGAAAGCGGCTGAATCTCCGTTCACTTTCGGCGACATCTGGGCCGGAGAAGTCTATGACGCCCACCAGGAGCAGCCGGGATGGGACAAGCCGGGCTTTGACGATTCAGCCTGGGCCCCAGCAGCGCCCCGCACGGCTCCGGACGGTCCCCTGACAGCCAACAACGGTCCCGCGGACAAGGTCACGGAAACATTCAGTCCGGTCTCATTCGAGAAGATGGAGGATGGTTCCTACAAGGTGGATTTCGGGACAGTCATTTCAGGATGGGTCAGATTCAGAGGCATTTACGGCAATGCCGGCGACACTCTCAAAATAGAGCACCTGAGTGAGTATCCCAGCCCGAAATGCGAATACGTGTTCGCCGGCAGCGGCCCCGTCGATTTCGCCCCGAGGTTTACCTGGTATGTTTTCAGGGAAGCCAGGATTTCCGGAATAAAAGATCTTTCCGAAAGCCAGCTCACAGCCGAAGCGGTAAATTCCAATGTGAAAGTAAATTCCTCGTTCTCTTGTTCCAATCCTCTTTTCGGACAGATACTAAAGATATTCCAGCGCGCCCAGATGGACAATATGCACAGCGGAGTAGCTTCCGACTGCCCGCACCGGGAGAGACTTCCCTACACCGGAGACGGCGAGGTCGCGATGCCTTCCGTGGTTTCCTGGTTCGATGCGGCCTCTTTCTATAACAAATGGATCGGAGACATCATAGGGAGCCAGAATCCCGGGACCGGATACGTTCCCAACGGGGCCCCATGGGAACCGATGTGCGGAGGAGGTCCCGGATGGGGCGCCGCCATCTGCGTGATACCATGGGAGTTCTACCTCCGCTACGGAGACCGTAAAGTGCTGGAAGACAGTTTCGAAGGCATGAAAGGGTATTTAAGGTACCTTGGAAACTGGACCCGCCCTGACGGTACCGTTTTCGTCCAGAAGACCACTCCTGACGGTAAACCATTCTACTGGTACAACCTCGGAGACTGGGTGCCGCCGCACCCCGGTGACATACCGCAGGAAGCCCTGGTGCATACTTTCCTGTACTGGCTCTGCGCCAGGAATACGGTGCTGACCGCAAGGATAATCGGGGACGAGGCCGCCGGGAAAGAGTATTACGCATTGAGCGAAAACATCCGGAATGCCTTCAACGAGGCATTCTACGACAAGGATGCAAAATCCTACGGAGACAACGGCAGCAATGTTTTTGCGCTGTATATGGGAGTGCCTGCCGAAAGGCTTGAAGACGTGAGAGCGACTCTCAGGCATGAGTTGGAGGTGAAGAACGATTCCCATCTCAACACCGGCATCTTCGGAACCCGCTACCTGTTCGAAACCCTTTCGCTGAACGGGATGGGAGATCTCGCCTGCACCATTATGGGCCAGAAGGATTTCCCGAGTTTCGGATGGTGGCTGGAACAGGGGGCGACCACCACCTGGGAGCAATGGGATGGCAAGAATTCCCGCAACCATCCTATGTTCGGCGGCGGACTGACATGGTTCTCCCGCATCCTTGCCGGCGTCGATACCGACCCGGAAAATCCCGGGTTCAAGCACTTTACGGTACGTCCCATCCCTTGCAGGGATCTGCGCGAAATAAGTTACATGACAGCTACTCCGTATGGCGAAGTCTCGTCCAGGATCAGCCACGACGGCGAAAAAGTCAGTGTGGAAGTTACCGTTCCAAACGGATCTACCGCCACTGTTTTCGTTCCCAAAAGCGTCGCAGCCGCATCGGAGGACCCGCTGTCAGATGATAATTATACAATACACGAGGCCGGTCCGGGCAGATGGCGATTCTGAATCCGGCAGCCGCCTTACAAAAAACATTATTATGAAAAAGACCGTTCTGGTATCCGGAGGAGCCGGATTCATAGGAAGCCACGTTACGGTGGAGCTTATCGGGGCCGGCTATGACGTAGTAGTCGCTGACAATTTCTCGAACTGCGACCTCACTTGTTTCGAGGGGGTCCGCAAGATTACAGGAAGGGATGACATACCCCTTGTGAAAATGGATTTCTGCGATACTGAAGCCGTACATAAACTGTTCACTGAAAGGAAGATAGATGCAGTGATACATTTTGCCGCCTACAAGGCTGTCGGCGAGTCCGTCGCTAAGCCGGTGATGTATTACAAGAATAACCTGATGAGCTTCCTGAACGTCCTCGAGGCTGCGGAAGAAGCCGGCGGATGCCAGGTCCTTTTCTCTTCCTCTGCGACAGTTTACGGCGAGCCGGACAAGGTTCCGGTAACCGAGGATACCCCTAGGAAACCCGCCACTTCGCCATACGGCAATACCAAGCAGATTTGCGAAGACATGCTGCGCGACACAGTTTCAGCCACCGGAGGGAAGGTAAAAGGCATAGCCCTCAGGTACTTCAATCCCATAGGGGCCCATCCGTCGGCCCTGATCGGCGAGCTTCCTCGCGGGGTTCCGAACAATCTCGTTCCATTCATTACCCAGACAGCCATCGGGAAACGCGAATGCCTCTCCATCTTCGGCAATGACTACCCCACCCCGGACGGTACGTGCCAGAGGGATTACATCGACATCGTAGACCTTGCCAAGGCTCACGTTTTCGCCGTCAGGAGGATGCTGGACGGTGATATGAAGGAAGACTATGAGATATTCAACATCGGTACGGGAAAGCCGTTGTCGGTACTCGAGCTAGTGAATGCCTTCGAGAAGGTCAACTCATTGAAACTCAATTATAAATTTGCTCCAAGAAGAGCCGGGGACGTGACTGCCATATGGGCTGATCCGTCGAAGGCGAACGCCCAGATGGGATGGAAGGCCACCCGCACGATCGAGGAAACGCTCGCCGCGGCCTGGGCCTGGGAGAAACATATTGCCGGGAAATAGATACCTCTGGACCGGAGTAAAACAATAGCCGGAGTAAGGTAAGGGCCCCTGTGAAAACGAGTCTGTTACGTTTTCCAAGGGGCCCTTGCCTTACTCCGCCACCGTCATTCTCGGCTTGACAGGGAATCTCAATAGGAGGGGTCGACGAAGACAGAGTCGGCCCGGTCCGTGTAGAGGATGCCGTCGAGATGGTCACATTCGTGCTGGAATATCACGGCTGTAAAGCCATCGACCTTCTCGGAGACCCGTTTCATCGTGGAAACATCAGTGTATGAGACGGTTATTGATGAGTTCCGGGGGACTATCCCGCGGTAGGGCGGTATGGAGAGGCAACCTTCTCGGCCTCTGACCACTTCCCCTGAATATTCGTCGATCCTGACGTTCGGATACACCTCGAAAGGTTCGCCATCCTTGTCGAAACGCTGGACAGCGACAACCCGGCGGTTGATTCCGACCTGGGGGGCGGCGATACCGACTCCGCTCTGGGACGAATCACGGACAGTGGCGAGGAGCTTCTGGGAAAGCCTTCGGAAATCCGCGCTCTTGAGAGTTCCCCTTGAAAGGTCCCTGGAAGGAGTACGAAGGACCAGGCTGTCTTCCTGAGACGACACCACAAGGACCCTCATAACCGAATCATCAGGGGCAAGAAGGGCCTTTTCCTGCCGGCTGAGATTGCTGCCGACAAAAGGACGGAGCACGGAAACAACCGCCATGACGGCCACCACCACCCATAGAAGACGGGTAGTGGAACGGACCATTTCTTTCTGATTATCAGTTTTTTCCATAACCATCAGCCTTTAAAAACGGCTCTTACTAGAGCCGGGATGTCAGGTACCCGGATTATATCTATGTCTCCGCAGGATTCCTCTATGGAGCAGAACGAAGACACGATTATCCGCTTGAATCCGAGACGGCCGGCTTCCGAGGCGCGGCGGGCGGCCTGGGATACGGGCCTGATCTCTCCGCTCAGGCCGACTTCTCCGGCGAATGCCGTATCGGCAGGAATGGCAAAATCGAAGTTCGATGAAAGGACGGCCGCCACGACGGCAAGGTCGCAGGCCGGATCGGCCACGCGGATGCCTCCGGCCATATTGAGGAAAACGTCTTTCTGGCTGAGACGAAAGCCGGCGCGGCGCTCGAGAACGGCAAGCAGCATGTTCAGGCGGCGTACGTCGAAACCGGTGGCGGAGCGCTGGGCGGTACCGTAAGCGGCTGAGCTTACGAGGGCCTGCACCTCGAAGAGGAAAGGCCTGGCGCCGTCGAGCATCGCGGCGACGGCGGTACCGCTGAGTCCCTCCTCGTGCATAGGGATCAGGAGTTCGGACGGATTCTCTACGGTCCTGAGACCTTTGCCGGTCATCTCGAAGACGGCGAGCTCGGAAGTGGAACCGAAACGGTTCTTGATGCTGCGGAGGACCCGGTATGCTCCCCTGTTCTCGCCCTCGAACTGCAGGACGACATCGACGATATGCTCCAGGATTTTCGGACCCGCAATGCTCCCTTCCTTAGTGATATGGCCTATAAGTATCACAGGCACACCCGACTCCTTGGCGAAACGGAGCAGCCTTGCGGCGGTTTCCTTGATCTGCGGTACACTGCCGGCAGTGGAGTCCAGGGCCGAGGAATACATAGTCTGCACAGAATCCACGACCATCAGGTCGGGCAGGATCTTCGCGGCCTCGGCAATGACGTTTTCTAGCAGCGTTTCGCTGTAGATATAGCAGTCGGAGGGGTCTCCTCCAAGACGTTCGGCCCTCATCTTGACCTGTGTAACACTCTCTTCTCCAGTTACATACAAGGTCTTGAGGGTAGGCCGTGAAAGGGGGATCTGTAGGGAAAGTGTGGATTTGCCGATGCCCGGTTCCCCGCCGATCAGCACCAGGGAGCCCTTGACGATACCGCCGCCGAGAAGGCGGTCCACCTCAGAATTCCCGAGAGAAATCCTTTCATCGGCCCCGACCGTGACATCGGAAAGCTTTTCCGGCTTGCGGCCCTCTCCGGGTACATCCCTTGAAGCCTGTCTCGAAGGGGCTGCAGGCGCCACTTCGTGCTCCACCATGGTATTCCACTCCCCGCAAGCGGGGCATCTCCCCATCCATTTCGGGCTCTCGTTCCCGCACGAGGAACAGAACCACACCTTCTTCACTTTGTTCGATACTGCCATAATCACAAAATTAAGAATTAGTTTTGAATTATCTTATCGCCTGCTCTGAAAACATATCGCATGCACCGGAGATTTGGAATTGAGTGCCGGGTTGGTTATCTTTGGACCGTGAAAATCCTCTTCATACACGGACTGGCCTCGTCCGGGGCCTACAAGATGGCGACAATGCTCCGCCAGCTCATCAGGCCTGTGCCGGAGGTGATTGCACCGGATTTCCCGGTGGATCCATCTGAAATGGCTGCGATGCTGGAAAGCATCTGCGCGGACATGGAGCCGGACCTCACGGTCGGGCTGTCTCTCGGTGGCTTCTGGGCGCAGAAGCTCAAAGGCCGCAGGAAAGTCCTTGTCAATCCTTCATTCCACATTTCCGGACTCCTTGAAACCATGGTCGGAGAAGTGGAATACCTGTCCCCGAGGCGGGACGGGGCAATAGCCTTTACCATTACCGAAGATATGGTCCTCAGATATAAAGAGCTGGAAAACAACCAGTTCCAAGGTATCAGTCCGCAAGAAGCCGCCCTTACCCTAGGACTTTTCGCCGACCGGGATGAAAGGGTCCGCTGCGGGGCTGAATTCGCCCTCAGCTATCCCGGAAGGGCCGTCAGCTACCACGGCGGACATCTCCCCACCTACCCCGAAATGAAATTCCAGATAGTCCCGGAAATCGAAAGATTCCTTCAGGAAACCTTATGAGATACCTCGTCAACCCATCCACGGACCCGCACTTCAACATGGCTTTCGACCAGTATTGCCTCGAAAAGCTGGAGGGTGACCATCCGGTATTCTACCTATGGCAGAACAGGCCGTCGGTAATCATCGGCCTGAACCAGAGCGCCTTCGCCGAAGTCAATCTCAAGTATCTGGAAGACAACGGAATAACCCTTGCAAGAAGGGTAACCGGAGGAGGGGCTGTATATCACGATTTCGGAAACCTTAACTATTCCGTCACGGGCCGGGCCGCAGACCTTGACGCCGACTGCCCCGGGTATCTCCACCTTGTCTGCGACGCCCTTAAAGAGATGGGGGTCGATGCAGGGCTGAGCGGCAGGAACGATATCATGGTGGACGGGAAGAAGTGTTCCGGCTATGCCAAGAGGGTATGGAAAGACCGCCTTATGGTCCACGGAACGCTGATGTTCGATGTGGATTTCGGCAATCTGGTGAACGCGCTGGCTGCTCCCGGGAGCAAAGTGACGGCCAAAGGAATAGCATCGGTAAGGAGCCGGGTGACAAACCTGAAAGATTATCTCCCAGAATACCGGACCATAGAGGAATTCAAAGCCGCCCTGCATGAAAAACTCTGCGGCACGGACGGTGAGGCCCCCCTCCCCCAAGGGGCTATCGAAGAAATCAACTCCCTTGCTGACAATAAGTTCCGCACTTGGGAATGGAATATCGGAAAGTCCCCTTCAAGTGCTTTCCATACCTCCGGGAAATTTGCCTGCGGCACCGTGGAGGCCTCTTTCGATATCAGGAACGGACACCTCTCCGGAATACATTTCGGAGGCGACTTCCTTGGAAACCGCCCCGCCGAAGAAATAGCCGCAAGGCTCGAGGGCTGCCGTTTTGCCGCCGATGATATCCTTTCCGTCCTTAACGGCTCCGGACAAAAAGAAGAAGCCGTCGAAAATTACTTCGACGGCCTCTCATCCAATGAATTGAAGGATCTGCTGCTGAGCCTATAGCTTGTCGCTGTTCTCAAGTAGATACTTCTCGGCTTCACCGCTCCAGAGCCCGTTGTGGGCATCGCAAATCTCAGCGAGGCGGGCATAGACCGGATTGGTCTTGCCTTTCTCGGCAAAGTCGGCGATAGCTGTAAGCGGCATCTCAACGTGCGTATAGATCAGCTTCTTGCCACCGGGGATCGAAGGCAGGTTGAGAGTAGTCTCAGCCACAGCGTTGAGACCGCCGATATGAGTTACGAGGCCCGCAGGGTCAAGTCCCTTGGACATAATGTCAAGAGCCTCTTTCATATCGTCGATATTGCCGCCGCTGGTGCCTACGACATGGGTCGAAGCATAGTGGACGTTGTAGAAGTTGAACGGAGCCTTGAACGGAGCCTTTGCGGGGCCCGCAAAGAAGTTGAGGCAGCCGTCCTCACCGAGGATGTCATCCGCCTGCTCGACCACCGGAGGAACCGGAGCGAAGCAGAAAACGTCATCGTAGCCTTTTCCACCCGCGATTTCGCGAAGGACAGCCACCGGATTCTCGACAGCTCCGGTATTGACATAACGGAGGTCGATGCCCCTTGAGGCGGCAAACTCCTTCGTGTACAGGCGGGCGGCCCTGTCGAGACGCTCCTGGTTGATGTCGGTTACGACGATCAGGGAAGGCTTGCGGTCCTCGCGGTTGAGGGCATAGTTGAGGGCTGCGAGTCCCATCGGTCCGACCGCTGCGAGAAGGGCCATACGGCCTCCTTCCTTGATGCCCATTTCATGGACATAGGAACGGTCCACGACATGGTAATTGGCGTGCATTGCGCCGATTACGCACGAGAGGGGCTCGCTCAGCGAGGCAGGATAGAAGCTGTCACCGTGAAAATGCAGGAGGCATCCGTTCTCGATGACAACCCTGGGGATGATCACATAGGTGGCATCTCCTCCGATATAGCGGAACGAATATCCGGGGGCGCTGTAGACGCCGATCGGGCCGTCGGGGGAGTTGACGTTCGGCTGGATGGAGAACTTCTCACCGGGCTTGAACTCGTCTTTCCACATAGCGCCGACTTCGAGGATTTCTCCCGCGAACTCGTGTCCGACGATCACCGGATTCTCGGCGAGGTCCTTCGGAAGCCTCTTGTGGACACCGACCTGATGGGCGGCCTTGTAGGTCGACATGCAGATGCTGTCACTGACTATCTTTGCCAGGATCTCATCCTCCTTGAGGGCCGGAAGTTCGAACTCCTCAAGGCGGAGATCCTCATTGGCATAAAGGCGTACTGCTTTCGTCTTCATATCGCATTGCGGTTAAATCGTCAGACACCCTTCTTGGCGCGGATAACCTGCTGGGCGGCAGTGAAATTGCCTGTAGGGACATAGTCCTTCAGCGGGAGCATCTTCTCGTTGATGACATCGAGGAACCATGACGGCTGCGGGAAGAATGCGGCCTCGAGCTCGTGGCAAGGGGTGATCCAGTTGCGGGATCCCAGCACCACGGGAGCTGCGTCGAGGTAGTCGAAGCACAGGTCGGTGATGTTCGCAGCGAGGTCGTTGAGATATGATCCGCGTGCTGAAGCATCGCCTGCGATGATGATGCGACCGGTCTTCTTTACGGACTCGATGACCTTCTCATAGTTGAACGGAACGAGGGTGCGGGCATCGATGACCTCAGCCTCGAGACCATATTTCTCCTTCAGTTCGTCTGCGGCCTGGAGGGCCCTGTAGAGCGTCGCACCGATGGTAAGGAAGGTGACATCCTTGCCGGGGCGCTTGATGTCGGGCTCGCCGAGAGGAATCTCGTAGTAGCCTTCGGGAACACCACCCTCGTGGAACTCCTCGCCCTTGTCGTAAATCCTCTGGCTTTCGAAGAAGATGACCGGGTCGGTACCCTGCAAAGCGCTGTTCATAAGGCCCTTTGCATCGTAGGGAGTGACCGGGAACACGACCTTCAGGCCGGGGATGTGGGTACAGAGAGAAGTCCAGTCCTGGGAGTGCTGGGCACCGTACTTGGAGCCGACGGAAACGCGTACCACGACAGGCATCTTGAGGATGTTGCCGGACATGGCCTGCCATTTCGGGAGCTGGTTGAAGATTTCATCACCGCAGCATCCGAGGAAGTCACAGTACATGATCTCCGGGATCACACGGCCGCCGCACATGGCGTAACCGATTGCCGTTCCGATGATTGCAGCCTCTGCGATAGGGCTGTTGAACAGGCGGTGGTAAGGCAGGGCCTCGGTCAGTCCGCGATAGACTGCGAAGGCGCCGCCCCATTCACGGTTCTCCTCTCCATAGGCGACCAGGGAGGCATCCTTGTAGAAGCGGTCGATGACTGCCTCGAAGATACCGTCCTTGATGTTGTACATCTTGAGCTTGGAAACAGGCTTGCCTTCCGCATCCACATGGAAGCGGCATTTTCCGGCAATCTGCTTCACCCTCGGGTTCTCCTCCATCGGATGGTTCACCTCAGGGACTGCGTCGCTGAGAGAATCGATGCTCTGGTTGGAGAACATCATGTCTCCGAGAAGCTCGTTGTCTTTCACGAGGTCCATCCTCGGGGAAAGTTTCTCGTCGATGGCCTTGCAGTACATCTCGAAGATGACGGCCTTCATGTCGGCCTGGATTTTGTCGAGGTCTTCCTGCTTTGCGATACCGGCCTCGATGAGTTTGCGGCCGAAAGCGAGGATGCAGTCCTCTGCCTGCCAGGCCTCAATCTCCTCCTTAGTCCTGTAGGACGACTGGTCGGACGGGGAATGTCCACTGTATCTGTAAGTTACGACATCAAGCAGGCAAGGTCCCTCTTTCTTCTCGAGGAGAGCCTTCTTGCGGCGGAATGCATCGATGACGGCGAGCGGGTTGTATCCGTCCACCCTCTCGGCGTGCCAGGCCTCGGGATTGAATCCGGCTCCGAGGCGGGCGGGATAGGTGTAACCCATCGTCTCGCCGCGGGTCTGTCCGCCCATTGCATACTGGTTGTCCATCACGTTGATGAGCACCGGAAGGCCACCTTTCATGTCGCCTTCCCAGAGGGTGTGGAACTGGTCCATCGAAGCGAAGGTCATACCTTCCAGGACCGGGCCGCGGGCCATTGCACCGTCACCGAGGTTGGCGACGACGATGCCTTTCTTGCGGTTGACTTTCTTGTAGAGGGCCGCGCCGACTGCGATTGCGCCGCTGCCTCCCACGATGGCGTTGTTGGGATAGATTCCGAACGGAGTGAAGAAGGTGTGCATCGAGCCGCCGAGACCTTTGTTGAAACCGGTCGTGCGGGCGAAGATCTCAGCCATTGCTCCATAGAGGAGGAACCTGATGCCGAGGTCCTTGACGCTGCCTTCGAAACCTTCCTTCGCGACTGCGAGGGTGGCGCCGCCCCAGAACTCTTCCATCACCTTCTTGAGCTCGTCATCCGGAAGGATCTGGATGGAACGGAGTCCCTTGGCGAGGATTTCGCCGTGGGAACGGTGGCTTCCAAAGATAAAGTCGTCAGTGTCGAGGTTGTACGCCATACCTACGGCAGCAGCCTCCTGGCCGGCGGAAAGATGGGCCGGGCCGGGGTTGTTGTAAGCGACGCCGTTGTATCCGCCGGTGGTCTTGACCAGGTTGAGCATGGTCTCGAACTCGCGGATGGTGAACATGTCACGGTAAATGCGGAGCAGGTCCTCGGGGGTGAAATTCCCTTCGGCGACTTCCTGCTTGACAGTCTTGTCATACTTCATTACCGGAATCTCAGGGAACTTGATTTCGTGTTCCTTGGGACGGAGGACCTCATTGGGGTCGATATAAAGTGACTTGGGCATAACTTAAGTCGTTGATTATTTGGTTATTTCAGTGTAAAGACAGTTTCCTTGAGAATCTCGGATACGGTAGGATGGGGGAAGACGACTTCCTTGAGCTGTTCGACGGTCATCTCCTGCTCGATGGCGATGCAGGCGCTGTGGATCATCTCAGAGCAGGGGTTGCCGAGCATATGGACGCCGAGCACTTCGTGATACTTGGCGCCGACGATGACCTTGCAGAGGCCTTCGCCTTTCTCGTTCTCCGCCACGAAACGGCCGGAATAAGCCATGGGAAGCTTGACCACCTTGAAATCAATGCCTTTCGCCTTTGCCTCGGCCTCGGTGAGACCGGTTCCGGCGACTTCGGGATTGGTATAGACAACTCCGGGGATGGCATTGTAACGCATCCTGTCGGCCTTTCCGAGGATGTTGTTGACCGCAACCTCACCCTCACGGCTTGCGGTATGGGCAAGCATGGAGAATCCGGTCACGTCGCCCGCAGCGTACACTCCGGGGATATTGGTGCGCATCTTCTCATCCACCTTGATGCCATAGGGACGGCCGGCGGGATTGAGGGCGAGCTCGACTCCGAGGTTCTCGAGGCCGAAGCCCTTGAGGTTGGCCCTGCGGCCGACGGAGACGAGGATCTTGTCTCCATTGACACGGCAGACCTTTCCGTCCGGGTCTTCATAGACCACGGTGTTCCCTTCGATACCGGTTACCTTGCAGCGGAGGCAGAATTCTACGCCCTTCTTGGCGTAAATGCCCTGAAGCATCGAGCTGATCTCATCGTCGAGGGGTCCGAGAATCTTCGGAAGCATCTCAACCACAGTGACTTTCGTACCGATTGAGTTGAAGAAGCTGGCGAATTCCATTCCTATGACGCCGCCACCGATGATGACGAGTTCCTTGGGCTGCTCGCTCAGAGCGAGGATCTCGCGGTTGGTCACGATCACATCGCCTGCCTCTTTCAGTCCCGGGAACGGAGGGACTGCCGCCTCGGAGCCGGTGCAGATGAGAAGATTCCTGGAAAGGAACTCCTCGCCGGCGCATTCGATGGCGATTCCTTCAGCGCTGCGGCCCTTGATCAAAGCTTCGCCCTTGACGATATTCACCTTGGCAGCCTTGACTCCGGCCTTGACGCCTCCGACGAGTTTGCGGACAACCTTCTCCTTGCGCTTGAAAATGGCGCCGAAATCGATGCCCGAGCCTTCCACGTTGACGCCGTACTGGTCGGCGTGCTTTGCATAATCATACACTTTGGCGCTGTAAAGCAGCGTCTTGGTCGGAATGCAGCCTTCATTGAGGCACACTCCTCCGAGTTCCCTCTTCTCGAAGAGGACTACCTGGAGACCGGCGGCGCCGGCACGCTCGGCGGCTACATATCCGCCGGGGCCTCCGCCTATGATAGCAAGATCGTACATATGTGTTTGATAATTAGAATTCTACTTCAAGGTTCTCGATTTCGACCGCGACCTGTTTGAGGAAACGGGTGGCTTCGCCTCCGTCGAGGGCCCTGTGGTCATAAGTGAGGCTCAGGCCGATGTAAGGCACGAAGGCATATACTCCGCCGCCGAGATCCTTCGGACGGGGAACGATAGTGCCGACTCCGAGGATGGCGCTCTGAGGGACATTTATGATCGGGGTGAACCACTCGACACCGTAACCGCCGAGGTTGGAGACGGTGAACGATGCCGCTTCAGGAGACAGGAGGTCGGGATTGATATTGCCTTTCTTGCTCTCGTCGGCGACTTTCTTGAGCTGCTTCGAGAGGCCGACTATGTTGAGGTCGTCTGCAGCCTTCACGGCGGGAACCATCAGGCCGCGCTCTGTATCGACCGCAAGTCCGAGATTCACGCTCTTGAAAATGCGCATCGCGTCGCCGAGGCAGTGGGAGTTGACCGAAGGGAACTTCTTGAGAGCCTTGATGACAGCGAAGCAAACGAAGTCGTTGATGGTGATATTGGCATCGATGGTTCCTTCCTCGAGAGCTTTCTTGGCTTTCTTGCGGAGAGCCTGCAGACGGCGGGCGTCGGCGCCGAGCATATGGGTGAGCTGGGCCGAATTCTGGAGGGAATTGTACATCGACCGGGCGATGAGCTTGCGCATATTGGACATCTTGACCACCTCGAACTCCTCGCCTTCTCCGGCGATATCGGTATGGGTGGGTTTCCAGACCTTGAGGTCGGATCCCTTGACGGCTCCGGCAAGACCGGAACCCTGTCCGGGAGACGCAAGTCCGCCTTCTGCGAGACGGGCCTTTGCCAGGCCGGTCAGGCTGCCCTGGGCGGCGGCCGCCGCCTCTACGTCACGTGCGATGATCCTTCCACCGGGGCCGGAACCTGCCACTGCAGCGGTATTCACGCCTTTCTCGGCAGCGATCTTGCGGGCCCTGGGCGATACGGGCGCACCGGCGACCACAGGCCCTGCAGGAGCCTCGGGAGCGGCAGCGGGAGCTTCGGCTGCAGGAGCCGGAGCGGCGGCCGCAGGAGCCTCCGCGGCGGGAGCCGGGGCGGCGGATGAGGACGGGGCGAACTCTGCGAAGGATTCGCCTTCCTCGCCGATCACCATAACGTTGGTGAGGACCGGGATTTCATCACCGTCGTTGAAGAAGCAGGCGAGAACTACGCCTTCTACCTTCGATTCTTCCTCAAATGTGGCCTTGTCGGTCTCATATCCGAAAAGGACATCGCCGACCTTGACACGGTCACCTACCTTTTTCTTGAACTCGGAAACTATGCAAGTTTCCACGGATTGCCCTTGTTTGGGCATAATAACCACATGTGCCATAATCCAGTATTGTGTCCGTTAATACAATATTATCTTTTCAAACCTCGCAAATTTAGACAATTTTCCAATAGATTGTTATTTAATAAATGACCATTGTCATTCAATAAATGACCGTATTGGCGACACCGACAATTTTGTAATTCAAAAAGCCAAAATAGTATTATTTCACCATTGGCCGTCAAGCCTGTCAGAGCCCCTCCTTTTCGTAGCGGGCGGCCTTTTCCATCCACTCGTCCCACTGGAGGTCGCACCGTCCGATCGGGCGCTTCGGAGACCAGTCGTCGTTATAGACATTGAATGATGCCCGGGTCCCGGGAGCGACGTTCACGAACTCCCATCCGAAACGGGTCCCCTGACGGAGAGTATTGTCGAGGATCAGGTCCAGCTGCTCGTCGGTCAGGTTATTGAAGTCGCTGCCGTTGAAGGTCATATGCTCTGTGACCGCCCAGTCGCGGCCGGTCGCCTCCATAACCTTGTGCACGCGGTCGTAAGCCTTCTGGTTGATGTGTTTCTCGCTCAGATGCCAGGTCCAGTTCATCTGTATGATATCTACCTTGTCAAGGTTCATCAGGAACTCGACCGGGTCGCCGCAGCGGGCCATCATCGAACTTTCCGAGGCATCGAGATAATCGGCGGCGATCTTGGCCTCAGGTCCTGCAACGCTGCGGAAAGCCTCTGCATCTTCGTTCACCCATTTCGCAAGGAACTGTGCCCTGAACTTGTTCCAGGTCTCATTCCGGACGAAAGAATCCGGCATCGGGAACGCAAGGGGCATCTCCGATTCCGGATCGGAAATGCCGTTCTCCTTCCTCCATTTCTCATATTCCTTGCGGGCGCTCTCGCTGTAACACAGATAGATGGAGCCCATGTACTGAGGCTCCACCGTGGTCTCGAAATAAAGTATCTTCTTGTAGTCGACGCCGGAGACTATCGCCCTGATGAAATCGTGGACCGTCTTACGGTAACCCTCGTGGAAGATGGATATGACCTTGCTGCCAAAGCCGTACTCCGTATCCGTAACCTTGTTGCCATACCTGTCCACGGCATAAGCATCAGGGAAACGCTCCCAAAAGCCCTCAGGGATGGCTCCTCCGCCGACGGCATATGTCTCTACCCCGAGGCAGGGGCACATACCTTTGTCGTAAATGGCGTTTATAAGACGGTTGAGGGGCTCCAGGGACTTGTCCGGCACACCGTCCCCGTCCAGGTCGAAATGGTGCCAGTAGCACGTCATCTCCACGGCGTTGAAATGCTTGGCCTTGAGGGTGTCCAGATGGGCTATGTGGCGTTCTATTTCCTCCGGATCGGAAAGGTTCCCGAGGGACTTCGCGACTTTCATGAACTCCCATTTGCCGTTATGGAAGCAGCGTCCGTCCTTGATTTCCCAGGTATCGGTACGGGGAGCGCATCCCAAGACACAAAGCGAAGCGAGCGCAATGGCAAGTAGTCTCATAGATTTAAAATATTGATTTTCATTTATTTCCGTTTATCTCACTCTCAATTTTCTTCACCCTGTACATCCAATATCCCCAATTGTCGTCGACATTCTTTATGGTCCGCTTGGGACTCCAATCGTTGTTATACAGGCTGAAGGCATCGGTATTACGGTTGAATGTATTGGTAAAATCCCAACCGAAGCGAGTGCCCTGGTGAAGGGTGTTTTCCAATACCGCATCCAGCACTTCGGTAGCAAAGCCATAGTCGCTGCCGTTGAATGTCATGTGTTCGGTGATGGCCCAGTCCCGGCCTGTCTCCGCCATGATCTTGTGGACCCTTTCGTAAGCCTTGTCGTTAGGTTTCCTTCCGGGGAAATACCAATGCCAGTTGACCTGGATTATATTCGCGCAGGTAAGGCTCCTCAGGAATTCCTCCGGAATGCCGCAGCGAAACATCATCGAACTTTCACCGGCGTCGAGATAGTCTACAGCTATGCGGGCATCCTTTCCGGCGACGCTGCGGATCGCCTCCGCATCACCGTTCACCCATGAGGCAAGGTACTGCGCCCTGAACTTGTTCCAGACAGGATTGCTTACGAATGAATCCGGTACAGGGAAGCCTTCCGGCATCTCGGAGTCCTTGTCAGTGATTCCGTTGGCCTTGCGCCATGCGGCATATTTCGCCTTGGCGGCATCGCTGTAGCACAGCTTTATGGAGCCCATATACTGCGGCTCGACGTTCGTCTCAAAAAACAGGATTTTTCTGCAGTCGATCTTGGAAAGGAGATCCTTGATGAAACTCCGCGACTTTTCCAGGTAGCCGTCGTGGAACAGCGAAACCACCTTGCTGCCGAAACCGTATTCGGTATCCGTGACTCTCTGCCCGGCCGAGTTTATGGCATAGGCGTCGGGATACTGCTCCCAGAATCCTTCCGGAAGACGGCCTCCGCCGACTGCATAGTCCTCAAGGCAGAGGCAGGGATACATTCCCCTGTCGTATATGGCATCGATAAGCCTGATCAATGGCTCGACGGACACATCCACCACCCCGTCCCCATCCCGGTCGAAATTAGACCAGGAGAGGTCCAGGGAAACGGCATTGTAGTGCTTTTCCCTCAGTATGTCAAGGAAATCTATCACCCTCTGGCAACAGCCCGGATCGGGAAAATCAGTCAATGGTTTTGCCGTCTTGATGAATACCCATTTCCCGTCAAGGAAGAACTTTCCGTCATGGACCGACCATTTCGTATAATCCACCAGCGGATTCTTCGATACCGGAGGATTGGTGAAATCCTCCTTGGTAAGAACGGTTTTGTCCGGACCGCGGTCTCCCCCGCAGCCGGACAAAGCAACAGTCAGTGCGGCCACGGCCGCGAAAAGGCGAAACCTCGTCATTTACCGTTTTTCTCTTTTTCTATTCTATCAACCTTATACAGCCAATATCCCCAGAAATCATCGACGTTCTTGATGACGCGTTTGGGGCTCCAATTGTCCTGATACAGGCAGAAACTGTCACTGGAACTGTTCAGCGAATTGGTGAATTCCCATCCGAAACGGGTACCCTGGTTCAGGGTATTCAACAGGATGGCATCCAGCTTCTCCTCTGAATTGGCCGTGAAATCCTCGCCGTTGAAAGTCATATGTTCGGTGATTGCCCAGTCGCGGCCGGTCTCGTTCTTTATCTTCCATACACGATCATACGCCTTCTGGTTCGGACGGCCCTCGGGAAGATTCCAATGCCAGTTGACCTGGATGATGTCAGGGGCGGTAAGGGCGCGGAGGAACTCTTCCGGATCGCCGTCACGGCTTCGCATGGTCTCTTCCGTAGCATCAAGGTAATCCATTGCTATATAGGCTTTTGCACCAGCCACGCTGCGATAGGCCGCGGCATCGTCATTCACCCACTTGGCAAGGAACTGAGCCCTGAACTTGTTCCATGTCGCATTCTTGACGAATGACATGGGAACGGGCAGTTCCGGCATTTCGGATTCGGCGTCAGTAATGTTGTTTGCCTTGCGCCACTTGTTGTATTCGGTCCTTGCGGCCTCGCTGTAGCAGAGGTTTACGGTACCCATATACTGCGGCTCCACGGTCGTCTCGTAGTAAAGGAGCTTTTCATGAGGCAGCCCGCTCACAAGGTTCCTGATATACTTGTGGACGGTCTCACGGTAGCCCTCGTGGAAGATGGATACTACCTTGGTGCCGAAGCCGTACTCCAGGTCGTTGACTTTATTGCCATCCTGATCTATGGCATAAGCATCCGGATAACGGTCCCAGAAACCTTCCGGAATGGTTCCGCCGCCGACGGAATATGTCTCGACGCTGAGGCAGGGATACATCCCCATTTCGTAAATCGTATTGATCAGGTCTGACAGGGGTTCCAGTGAAACGTCTATCTCTCCATCCCCGTCCTGGTCGAAGTAATGCCAGTAGCAGTTCAGCTCAATGGTATTGTAAAACTTCTTCTTGAGTGTGCCCAGGACATTCTTTACCTGCCTGCATCCCCAGTCCGTTCCGTAATTCACGAGCGGCTTCGCGGCCTTGATGAACACCCACTTGCCGTCGAGCCAGAATTTTCCGTCGTGGATCGACCATTTGGTATAGTCCACCAGGGGATTCGGGTCAATCTCCGGATTCGGGACTTCCCTTTTTGTCTTCTCCCTTTCCGGGCCGGGCTGTGGCTCCGGATGGGGGGTCTTGCCGCATGATGCGGCAAGTATCAGGGCAGCGGCCGCCAGAGCCGCGCGACGAAAAATGGCATAGTTCATTTTTTCTTTTCTTTTTCTATCTTGTCCATCTGGTACAACCACCAGCCCCAGTAATTATCGACATTCTTCATCACCCGCTTGGGCGACCAGTCGTCATTGTAAAGGCTGAATGAATCATCGTTGCGGTTGAACGTGTTGGTGAAATCCCAGCCGAAGCGGGTACCCTGGGTAAGGGTGTTCAGCAGGATGGCGTCGATGACCTGGTCGGCATTCGAGCCGCCGGAACTTCCGCCGAAAGTCATATGTTCGGACACCGCCCAGTCACGGCCGGTTTCCTTGATTATCTTCCACAGCCTGTCGTAGCCGGCCTGGTTGGGGCCGTTTCCGTGCCAGTGCCAGTTGAGCTGGATGATGTTGGGACAGGTAAGGGCGCGGAGGAACTCTTCCGGATTGCCGTCCCGTCTGATCATCGAATCTTCAGTTATGGTATCCAGATAGTCGACCGCCACATAGGCGTCCTTGCCGGCTACCGAGCGCCATACGGCGGCATCTTCATTGATCCATTCGGCAAGGGCCTGCGCCCTGAACTTGTTCCAGGTGGCGTTTTTGATGAAGGTGTTGTCTATCGGGAAACTGCTGGGCATCTCGGAGGCTTTATCGGTGATATTGTTCTTCTTGCGCCACTCGGCATAGGCTTCCTTCGCGCTCTCGCTGTAGCAAAGGTACCGGTCACCCATATACTGGGGCTCGACAGTCGTTTCGAAATAAAGAATCTTCTTGATATTGTCGCCCAGGCCTTTGGCGAGATTCTCGATATATTTGTGCTCGGCCTCGCGGTAACCCTTGTGGAAAATGGACACCACCTTGGATCCGAAACCATACTCGGTGTCATAGGTCTTCTTGCCATCGGAATCCACGGCGAAGGCATCGGGATACCTCTCCCAGAAAGGCTCGGCGATGCTGCCGCCTCCGACGGAATATGTCTCGACGCAGAGGCAGGGATACATGCCGCGGCTGTAGATCGCATTGATGAGCCTGTTCAACGGAGCGAGGTCGAAATCGATCTCACCGTCGCCGTCCTTGTCGAAATGATGCCAGTAACAGTTTATGGACACCGCATTGTAATATTTGCTGCGGAGCTTGTCCAGCATATTGATGACTTTCTGGCAATTGTCGGCAGACGAGTAGTCCGTCAGCGGTTTTGCGGTCTTGACGAAGACCCACTTGCCGTCGAGCCAGAACTTTCCGTCGTGGATCGACCATTTCGTGTAATCCACCAGAGGATGAGGATCCAGTTCAGGATTCTTGAAATCTTTTTTCGTCTTCTCGGTCTCTGTCTGACCGGAATCCGGCCCCGGGGTCGGTTCCGGATTCTTCCGGCAGGAAGGCAATACTGAAACCAGACAGGACAAAACTACGATAGAAACTGCTATGTTTTTCATTTCCAGAAGTTTAATACTATTTATTCTCACTTTCAATCTGTTCGGCCTTGTACATCCACCAGCCCCAGTAATCATCCGCAGTGGCAATCACCCTCTTGGGCGTCCAGTCCGTATTATAAAGGCAGAAAGAGTCGTTCGAGTTGTTGAGTGCATTGGTGAAGTCCCATCCGAAACGGGTTCCCTGCTTGAGGGTGTTCAGAAGGATGCTTTCCAGCACCTGTGAGGAATTCGCATTGAAATCGCTTCCGTTGAAAGTCATATGCTCTGAAACCGCCCAGTCGCGGCCGGTCTCCTTTATTATCTTCCACACCCTGTCGTAAGCCTTCTGGTTGGTCCTCCTGTCATTCAGGTTGAAATGCCAGTTGATCTGGATGATGTTGGGGCAGGTCAGGGCACGGAGGAAATGCTCGGGATTGCCGTCGCGGCGCTGCATCGAACTTTCGGACGCATCCAGGTAATCCACTGCTATATAAGCGTTTTCGCCAGCCACGCTGCGGTAGGCGGCGGCGTCTTCATTGACCCACTTCGCGAGGAACTGCGCCCTGAACTTGTTCCAGGTCGAATTGTTGACAAAATCATTCGGCATGGGGAAGGTCTCCGGCATCTCGGAATTCTTGTCGGTGATATTGTTCTCCTTGCGCCACTTGTTGTACTCCGTCCTGGCATTCTCGCTGTAGCACAGGTTGCGGTCGCCCATATACTGGGGCTCGACCGTAGTCTCGTAATAAAGTATCTTCTCATGCGGCAGGCCGCTCACAAGGTTCTTGATATACTTGTGGACGGTCTCGCGGTAGCCTTCATGGAATATCGAAACCACCTTGGACCCGAATCCGTATTCGGTGTCGGTAGCCAGGTTGCCGTTGCTGTCCACGGCAAAGGCGTCGGGATACTTGGTCCAGAAAGGCTCGGGGATGGAACCGCCTCCGACTGCGTATGTCTCGACGCTGAGGCAGGGATACATACCCTTTTCATAGATGGCGTTTATGAGCGAGCGCAGAGGTGAGAGCGAAACGTCTATCTCACCGTCGCCATTCGTATCGAAATGGTGCCAGTAGCAATTGATTTCCACCGCATTGTAATACTTGTTCCTCAGGATGTCGAGGATACCCTTCACGCGGTTGCAGCCGTCTGCGGTACCATAGTTCACCAGCGGCTTGGCGGCCTTGATGAAGGTCCATTTGCCGTCCAGCCAGAACTTTCCGTCGTGGATGGACCACTTCGTGTAATCCACCAGCGGATTCTTATCTATCTCCGGGTTAGGGATATCCTTTTTTGTCTTTACGGTCGTCGGGATATCCGGCACCTTGGGCTTCTTCTCACAGCCGCATACGAGCCAAACGGCAAGTGCAGTAGCGGCTAAAACAGTGATGGTCCGAATTCTCATTTTCGTTGTGTTATTAGCTATATCGTTATTATTCAATTGGTTAGCTTTAATCCTCAACCATTTATGGTCTGCTTGAAATAATCGAAGAAATTGTAGGCGTCAAGGACTTCTATGTCAAGGTCCTGCCTCTGGGCCTTGAGTTTCTCCGTGAACCGGATCACCTCGGTCGGTGTGGTCCATACTATACGGAAGAAGAAGAACCTCGGCCTGTCGCCGACAGCCTTGGGGATGCAGGAGGAGAGGATGGAGACCCTGGTATCCGTATCCATCGGAGGATTGGCGGCGTTCAGGAGTTCCATCACCGGCATGCCCTTCCAAACATGCGGGGCGGGGACGCGGCCGACTCCGTTATGAAGGTCCATCACGATCGTTGCGAAGCCGTCCGGCGAGAACTGCGCAAAGGCATCCTTGACCGCGGATGTCGGGGCGTTCCAGTCAAGGACCATCGGGGAGATGGACATATCCCACTGCGAATAGAACTTCTTGTTATGGGCGACGAAGGCGTCCAGGGACTTGGCAGGCACCCTGTTGGGGTTCATGTATCCCGCCGCCGATGCATCTGCAGCGAACCAGTCGTTGCCGGTCCTGGTATTGTACAGATACTGGAAAAGATCGGGATAAGTCTCGGAAAGATTGGGATTGAGACCCCACAGGAGCGGAATCTTGCCGCGGCTTTTGTCCGTCCAGATATCCTGGTTGATCAAAAAGTCATACAGCGGAGTCGCACTGTCATAATCAGCCATCAGGTATGCAATGTAGGTCTTGCCTTTCTCGGGCCCGGGCCCGGGAGCGGGACGGCCCTGCTTCATCGCCCTCTGGGGCGCCTGGCTGTGGAAAGACTGATTGTAGCAACTGCTGGCGACAGTATTCTGGTAACAGTTGTAAGGCGATATCACATAGACATTCTCCCACTCTGTCGGCACCGGATCGTGCTTGCTGGTATAACCGCCGTTGTTGCTGTATTTGTTGAAGCAGAAAAACCCGGCCACTTCGGTACCGTAGGTCCCTCCGGTCTGCTTCACCAGGGACGACAGCAGCATCTTGTATGTCTCGAGATCCAGCCCCAATGTCTGGGAAAGGTCGTCCTTCGGCTGCTCGTCTCCCCACGGAGAAAGGTCATATACGAAGCACTTTCCGTAAACGGACCAGTCGCGGGTGACGATATATCCTACGTCACCCTTCTCCCTCGCCCAGAAGGAATCCTCGTACAGGCACATCAGATGCGTGTTGACCTTGCCCTTGTCCATGAATTCGCGTATGGCCCAGCGGTACGCATCGTTCTTGGCGCTGCCTGTTTCCTTGCCGGTGAACTGCCCGCGGAAGTCCTTGATTATCTTCCATCCGCAGTCGGCGGCATACTTCTGCGCCATCTCGGGACTCATCACCACGGCATCCTCCAGTCCGGCCAGGGTCGTCGCTACGTTGATAGTCGCCGGGACCTCGGGATCCCATACTACGACACCCTTCACGACATTCATTCCGAGCCTGAGAATATCCTTGAATGAACTGACATCGATAATTTTCCGCCCTCCGGCCCAGCCGCCGTCTACGGTGATCGCATCCAGCCAGAAAGAGGTGGCGCGGCTTCCCTTCTCGACGAGGTAGAGACACGGCGAAGTCCTGTTCAGAAGCCCCTGGATGCAGGCTACGGCCATAGCCTCGTCATACCGGGCGACAGGATTTGTGTTCTGCGGGACGGGATACTTGTATATTGCTCCGCTCTCGATGGAAATCTTGGTGTAACTTGCCTGCGGCGCTTCACCTTCATCCGAAGGCTTCACTTTACATGAAAAGACCGCGCACAGCGGGATGACGGCGAGCAGCGCCGGAATCAGCTTGTTGAATCTCATCTGGTTATCAGTTTAGTTTTCAAATATAACAATAATAGGCCTCAAATGGCTCGAACAATGCGATTTGTATGCCAATATTGCTGATTTTTCATCATATCAGGGGAGGTCTGTTTCATCCTTTAAGGACTTGATTTCCTCCGCAAGCGAGTCCAGACGGCTGGTTAGGTTGTCTATCTCCGCTTTCTTCCGTGAGAGTTCGTCATCAGTCCTGGCGTATATCGCATCTATGATTTCATTCAGTTCTTCCGTCGTAGGTCCGGTCTTGTGCTCATTGAAACGGACCCTTTCAGGGTTTATTCCGGCCCTCGCTGCTTTCTCCAGGAATTCCTGCCTTGCTGAATTGCTGAGGATATCCCCTGCCATCATGAGTTCAAGCGTCCTGTGCCTGCCGGCGCCTATACTGTAATCATAGATATAAGCCCTGCCGACAAGCCGGTTCGCATTGACGAATTCCTCGGCCCTGCGGTCGAAATTGTTATCCTTGACAAGAGTGACCACATTCCATACGCTCGGTATTATGAAAAGCAGAAGGACAGCCCAAACAAGGTATCTCCTGCGGTTCTCCACTATCGGATTGGCGCCTTCCACTTCCTTGAAATTCAGATACTTGACCATCATGAAAGTGGCCAGGGTAATGAATATTCCGTTTATGGTGAAAAGGTATAAGGCACCGAAGAAATAGTGCATGTTCAGCCTTGCAAGGCCGTAGCCGGCAGTGCACAGCGGCGGCATCAGGGCCGTTGCGATGGCAACTCCCGAAAGCACGGTTCCCCTCTCCCTCCGGCTGTTTTCAAGGATACCCGCAAGTCCTCCGAAGAAAGCTATCAGGACATCGTAAATCGTGGGACTGGTCCTTGCCAGGAGCTCTGTCGGATTGGAAAGCCTGAGCGGCGACAACAGGAAGAAAAGGGTCGAAGCCACAAGGGATATGACCACCATCACCAGAAGGTTCTTGAAGGCCATCCAGAGCAGGTCGGTGTCACTTGTGCCGAGAGCCAGGCCCATGCCGATGATAGGTCCCATCAGCGGGGATATGAGCATGGCTCCGATAATCACCGCCGTCGAGTTGACGTTAAGTCCGGCGGACGCGATGATGATCGAGAAAGCCAGGATGTAGACATTGGGACCGCGGAACCATATGGAACTGCGGATCCTTGCGGCGGCGGCTTCGGTGTCGATGTGGCCGCCGAGTTTGGTAAACAGGCGGAACTCTTTTTTTATCTTATCTATAATTTCCATAGTTTCAAGTTATTGCAGCATTAGCGGCTAAGTTCTCCATTACCGAGTGTAACTCCCGGAAGAGCCCCGGTGTGGGCCCCGTCCTTGATGGTCCATACTCCGTTCACGAAAACGTGGGCGATCCCGGAAGGGAAAACGTGAGGCTTGGCATATGTGGAAAGGTCGGATATCCTGCCGGGGTCGAAGACCGTCACGTCGGCCGCGTACCCGGGGACCAGGAGACCTCTCTCCCTGAACTTGGCCCGTGAAGCGGGAAGGCTGGTGCATTTGCGGATGGCTTCCGACAGTTCAAGGACCTTATCCTCCCGGACGAACTTCTCGAAAAACCTGGGGAAGGTCCCATAGGAACGCGGATGCGGCAATTCCTTGCCAAGGACTCCTTCAGGTGAATAGACGCTGCCGTCGGAGGCCGGCATCGACAACGGGTGGGCGTATATCTTACGGAGGTTGTCCTCCTTCATGGCGAACGTCGCCTGACTTACCGCAAGTTTCTCAGATATAAGCAGATAGCGGATCATTTCCCACTCGTCCATTCCGGACATCCTGCAGCATTCGGCAAGATTCTTCCCTGCGTAGGCGGCATTGTCGGGATTGGAACAGCCGGCCACTAAAACCTGCTGGGGGCCTCCGAAACGCTCTATCCTCCCATAGGCATACCGGCGCATCTTTTCGCAGGCGGCCTTGTCATCAAGCCTTGAGAGGATATCGCTGTCTGTGCCGTCGCGGAGTTCTATCGGGATGAATGACGTGAAGCCGGTCGAGAACGCCGTGTATGGATAACGGTCAAAAGCGATGTCTATACCGGAAGCCTTCGCTTCATCTATCTTGGAGAGCATCCTGTCGATCTTGTCGAAATTGGCCGGGTTCTGCGCCTTGAGATGCGATATTTCCAGCCTTGCTCCTGACAGCCGCGCAGCCTCAATGGCTTCATCCATGGCCTCCAGGACGTGGTCGTCCTCGTTGCGCATATGGATAGTATAAAGCGCGTCATGCTTAGCCACCACCTTGTTGAGAGCCACCATTTCCGCAGTGTCGGAATAGCATCCCGGAGCATACTCCAGGCCATAGGAAAGGCCGATCGCGCCCATGGAAAGCTGACGGTCCAACTCCTTGCACATCTGCCTTATCTGGGCGTCCGTAGCCTTGACATTATAGGGTCCTACGACCAGTTCGCGGATGTCTCCGTGGCCGACAAGGCTTGAGTAATTGATGCCTATCTTATTGTCGGACAGGCTCTTGTAGAAGCCCTCCACATCCTTCCACCTGTCGCTGACGATGAAAGGACAATAACCGCAGTTTCCTCCGACCTCGCTGGTTATGCCCTGATAGATGCGGCTGTCACCCTTCGGCGCATCGAAAAGGTTCGTGTCGGTATGGACGTGAATGTCTATGAACCCTGGTGAAACCGCCATCCTGCCGGCATCCAGGACGGTTTTTGCGCTGGTGCCGAGGTCCTTTCCGACCGCTGCGATCCGTCCGTCCCTGAAAGCGATGTCACCCTCCATGGGCGCCTTTCCGTCGCCGGTGAAGATAACACCGTTCTTGATGATCGTGTCGAAGCTGTTTTTAACCCTCAACTTGCAGCCGGGCAATGAAGAGAGCCCGAGGGCCGCAGCCCCCATAGCCGTCGTCCTTATGAAATCCCTTCTGTTCATTCCGTTGTCCCTTAATCTTGTAAAAATAATAAGAATTTGGTTTCCTTAAAACAGGATGGCGTTTTTTTTAGACTGCAAGATGCCTGCCGATAAATGAAAGGGGCGGCTCCTGACGGAACCGCCCCTGTTAAGAAAAAATCGCTTGATCTACAGTTCCCAGGCGAGGGCCGAGGCACCCAGGATGGCTGCATCGGATTCCTTGAGCTGGGAGAAGACAAGTTTCACCTTGCCGCGCCACAGGGGCAGGACATTCTCGTCCATGGCCTTCTGGATGGGTTCGCAAAGGAATTCCTTCGCCCTGGCAAGGCCTCCGAAGAGGACTATTGCCTCGGGAGCCGAGAACTCGATGAAATCCGCGAACTTTTCGCCGAGGATGCGTCCGGTATACTCGAAAATCCTGACCGCGAGTTTGTCCCCGTCCTTTGCAGCCTCATAGACATCCTTCGATGTGATCTTGTCAAGGCTGCGGAGCTCGGAGGGTTCGTCGGACATATCCAGCCACTCACGTGCGGTGCGGGCTACGCCGATTGCCGATGCATAGGCCTCGAGGCATCCTGTCTTTCCGCAGTTGCAGGGACGTCCGTTGTGGCGCACGGCGCAGGTATGGCCGAGCTCGCCGGCGAATCCGTCGTGTCCGTACACGACCTCTCCGTTGATGACGATGCCGGACCCTACTCCGGTTCCGAGGGTTATCATGATGAAATTCTTCATTCCCCTGGCCGCGCCGTATGTCATCTCGCCCACAGCCGCAGCATTGGCGTCGTTGGTCAGCGATACAGGGATACCGCCCATCGCAGCCGAAAGGAGACTTGCGAACGGTATCACGTTCTTACCGCCCCAGACGAGGTTGACCGCGTTTTCGATGTTTCCGGTGTAGTAGTTTCCGTTCGGAGCGCCTACTCCGATGCCGCGGATCCTGCCTTCTCCCTCCGCATCGGCGATGATGCGGTTGAGAGCCTCTGCAAGTTCAGAGATATAAGGCTCGACGGTATTGTGGTTGTCGGTACGGATTACGGTCTGGGCGAGCACAGTGCCGCGGGCGTCGACAACGCCGCACTTGGTGGTCTGGCCACCTATGTCAATTCCAATTACAAGGTCCTGTTCCATAACTTACGCTTTCTTTACGCGGGAACCCGCAACGGCGAAGAAGAGGATGAATGCGACGCAGGCTGCGAGCACCCAGTAGCTGGGCAGGTAACCTACCTTGTCGGCCACGAAATTCTGGACGAGCGGGACGATACCGCCGCCGACCACCATTGCCATGAAGATACCGGAAGCGCGGTTGGTAGCGGCGCCGAGACCTTCTACAGCGAGGTCGAATATGGTTCCCCACATCACGGAAGTGCAAAGTCCGCAGAGGACGAGCAGCATGGCTGCGATCGGGACCTGGACCATTTCAAAGCCGCTGCCGGTGAAGGCGGGCATCGAAACGGAAGAGGACTTGCCGAGGAAGATGGCGAGGATGATAAGGGCGAGGGCGACGGCTGAAACCGTGCTGAGCTGGGCCCTGGAGGAAACCTTTCCGCTGATGAAGCTGGAAACGAGACGGCCGATGAGCATCAGGAACCAATAGGTTCCGGCTACGAATCCTGCGATGGTGGCAGCCTTGGAAGCATCGAGTCCGGCTCCGTTCACGGAGTCGGAGAGGTAGAAGTTGAGGGTTCCGGGGATACCGACCTCGACGCCGACATACACGAATATGGCGATAACACCATATACGAAGTGGCGGAACTGCATCGGGCTGGGAGCCTTGGCGTCAGACTTGACTGCATCGGGATCCTTGATGGGGATGAAGAGCAGGATGATGAAGGTCAGGAGGAATACGCCCATCGCGATGAAGAGCACCGGATTCACGTCGGTGATGAGGGAATCCTTGGTCAGCGAACCGATGAGGGCACCCACGAGCATAGGAGTGAGGGTGGCCATCAGGGAGTTGAAGCTGCCTCCGATCTGGATGTACTGGTTGGACCTCTTGCCGCCGAGGATCTTGAGCATGGGATTCACCACAGTGTTGAGCATGCACATCGAGAATCCGGCGATGAACGCTCCGAGAAGGTACACGAAGAAGTTGGCGGGAAGGCCGGCGAGCTTGGCACCCACTCCGACACTGCCGGAGAGGAACTGTACGAACACGCCGATGAATCCGACCGCGATTGCGGCGAGGGCGGTACGCTTGTAGCCATACTTGTCCAGCATTTTTCCTGCCGGGATGCCCATTATCGCATACGCCAGGAAGTTCATCATATTTCCCATCATTCCCCAGAAGTTGGAGCCCTCGATTCCGGGCTGCATCTTCCAGATGTTACCGATAGGAGCGGCAAGATTCGTCACGAACGAAATCATACCGAAAAGGAATATCATCGTAATGACTGCGACGATATTGCTGTTTCCTTTGTTGTTTGACATTACTGTGTTTTTTATGGTTAATAATTATGTAATCGCCTTTCGGATTTCAAATATAGCAAATTGTTTTGAAAAACCATTTTCATCAGCTCATGAGAATGACATTGACAGACAAAAAGATGCCGGCTCCCTCCCCAAGGAACCGGCACGGATATAAAAACGAACTTAACAAATAGACAGGAACTTGGTTCCAAGTCCAATGGCAAAGTTACTATTGTTTACTTTAAAAACAAATTATTTTTCATTTTTTACAATATTAAAATATTTTAATAATGAATTGTAATCCAGCGGCTTCTGGCAGCATGCCAGCCGTTAAATAAAATAATGGCTATTAACGGAATTATTATTATATTTGTCTCTTGCACAAACAATACTGCCACAGATGCACATCGGAATAGCCGGAAACATCGGCAGCGGCAAAACCACGCTGACCGGAATGCTCGCAGCCCATTACGGATGGACGCCGAAATATGAGGCCGTAAGCTATAATCCATATCTTGAAGACTACTACAAGGATATTCCAAGGTGGTCGTTCAATCTCGAGACCTATTTCCTTACCCAGCGGTTCAAGGATGTGCTGGAAATCGCTTCCTCCAAGGATACCATCATCCAGGACAGGACCATCTTCGAAGGCGTTTACATATTCGTAGCCAACAACTTCGCCATGGGCAACCTGTCTGAAAGGGATTTCACGACGTATATGGAGCTGTTCCATCTGATGATGTCCCTGGTAAAGGCTCCGGACCTGATGATCTATCTGAAGAGTTCCATCCCCCACCTTGTCTCCCAGATCCAGAAACGGGGGCGGGATTACGAACAGAGCATCAGCATAGAATACCTGACCGGACTCAACGAGCGCTATGACAAATGGATAGGCGAATACAAGGGGCCCCTGCTCGTCATCGACGCAGACAACCTCGACTTCAAGAACCGGCCCGAGGACTTCGCACTGATAACCGACAAGATAGACGCCCAGCTGTACGGCCTGTTCTGATTTTTCCTATTTTTGCATGTTTTTGAATTGAGAAAATAATATAAACACCATACGATATGCACATCGCGATAGCCGGAAACATCGGCAGCGGCAAGACCACGCTGACCAAGATGCTCGCAGCCCACTACGGCTGGACCCCGAAATTCGAATCGGTAGATTTCAATCCCTACCTCGCAGACTTCTATGAGGATATGGAGAGGTGGTCGTTCAACCTCCAGATTTATTTCCTCAACAAAAGGTTCAAGGATGTAGTCGAGATTTCCAAGCAGAAGGAAGTCATCATCCAGGACAGGACCATCTACGAGGACGCGCGCATCTTCGCGCCGAACCTCCACGCGATGGGACTGATGTCAACCAGGGACTTTGAGAATTATTCAGACCTCTTCGACCTGATGATGTCGCTGGTAAAGGCTCCGGACCTGATGATCTACCTCCGCTCCAGCATCCCCAACCTCATCGCCCAGATACAGAAAAGGGGCCGCGAATACGAACGCAGCATCCGCATCGACTACATCACCGGCCTCAACCAGCGGTATGAGGAGTGGATTGAAGGCTACAAGCACCGCCTCCTTATCATCGATGTAGACAAGATCAAGTTCGAGAACCACCCCGAAGACTTCCAGACCATTACCGACAAGATAGACGCCGAACTCTTCGGCCTCTTCCCATCTGAATAAACCATAAACCATCATGACAGAAAGACCTACAATCATTGATTTCGTAGAAAAGTACACCCGCAAGTTCCCTGATAACGTGTACCTCAGGGAAAAAGTGGACGGTGTATGGAAAGAGATTACCCAGGAGCAGACCCGCCTCGAGGCCTACCGCATAGGCGCCGGACTCATGTCGCTCGGAGTAGAGAAAGGCGACAAGATAGCCCTCCTGTCCGAAAGCCGCGCTATGTGGATAATAGCCGAACTCGGAGCCATGTACGCCGGTGCGACCGACGTCCCGCTCTCGGTCAACCTCGGAGAAGGCAAAGACCTGATTTTCAGGATCAACCATTCGGAATCCAAGTGGATACTGGTATCCGGCAACCACCTTCCCAAGATACGGGCCATCCTTCCGGAATGCCCCTCGGTCGAGAAAGTAATCGTGTTCGACGATACTGCCTTCGACTACAATGAACTGGAAGACAAAGAGATACGGATGAGCCAGGTACAGCTTATGGGTGACGAGTTCCTCAAGGCCAATCTTGAAGAATTCACAGCCAGGTACAAATCCGTCGGGCCCGACGACTATGCCAACATATCCTATACCTCCGGCACCACGGCCGACCCGAAAGGAATCCTCCTCACGCACCGCAACTATACCGCGAACGTCGCCCAGGGCAACTCGGTCATCTCCATCAACGAAGGTGAGAGCATGCTCATCATCCTCCCTCTCGACCACTGCTTCGCGCACGTTGCAGGAATGTACACGATGATGTACTACGGAGGCTCGATCGGGTTCGTCCCCATCGGGAAGAATGCCCTGGCCACCCTCAAGAACATTCCCACGGCTATCGCAGAGGTCCGTCCCCACGTGATGCTATCGGTACCGGCTCTCGCCCGCAATTTCAAGAAAAACATCGAGTCCGGCATCAAGAAACAGGGCCCGAAGGTTGAGAAACTCTTCAATTTCGCCCTCAACAACGCAATCAAATACAATAAGGAATACTACAACCGCGGTACCGGCTGGACTTTCTGGCGCAAGCCCCTCGTGGACCTTTTCGACAAGATACTGTTCAAGAAGGTACGCGAAAGCTTCGGCGGCAGGATGAGGTTCTTCGTAGGCGGCGGCGCCCTCCTCGACATCGAACTCCAAAAGTTCTTCTGCGCAGTCGGGATGCCGATGTTCCAGGGCTATGGCCTCACCGAAGCCACTCCTATCATCTGCGCCAACTCCGAAGGACACGCACGGTTCGGCTCCTCAGGAAGGATCGTTAAGCCGATGGACTGCGTCATCCTCGATGCTGAAGGCAACGAGGTCCCGCACGGGACGCGCGGAGAGATCGTCATCCGCGGAGAGAACGTGATGGCCGGATACTGGAAGAATCCCAAGGCGACTGCCGACACCGTCGTCGACGGCTGGCTCCATACCGGGGACATGGGATACATCTGCCCCGACGACCCCGAATTCCTGTATGTCGTGGGCCGTTTCAAGAGCCTGCTGATCAGCTCCGACGGTGAGAAATATTCACCCGAAGGCTTCGAGGACAACCTTACGGAGACATCCAAGTGGGTCAACGCCTGCGTTCTCCACAACAACCAGAACCCGTACTGTGTTGCGCTCATTGTCCCCGACAAGAAAGCCCTTGCCGAGGCCGTTGAAAAGAAGGGCGTCGACCCTGCTTCCGAAGAGGGCAGGAAAGCGATGCTCGACCTGATCCAGGCGGATATCGATACCTACCGCAAGGGCGGAAAGCACGAAGGTATGTTCCCCGAAAGGTGGCTCCCAACCGCCGTCGGTATCTGCGACGAAGAATTCACCATCGCCAACAAGATGATGAACTCCACGATGAAGATTGTCCGAGGCAAGGTCGAAGAGCATTATGCCTCGCTGCTGGACTACCTCTATACCGCCGAAGGCAAGGTCCTTCACAACGAACGTAATTTGGCCGCCCTCTGATGGTCGGTTACAAATCATTCGTCTTCAATCATTTCCAGGAAAATACCGTCGTAATTTGGGATGACGGTTTCCCGGAATGCGCCATAGTGGACCCCGGCTGCTGCACCGGAGAAGACATCTCGGAGGTCGAGGGGTTCATCGAGAGGAAAGGGCTCCGGCCCGTAAAGATATTGCTTACGCACGGTCATTTCGACCACATCTACGGAGCCAAGGCCCTGTCCGGGAAATACGGAATCGAGGTCCTTATGCACCCGGGAGACCTGAAGACGGTTGCCAAGGCTGCCCTGTATACCGAGGCTTTCGGCATACCTCCGGTGGACAATTCATTCACGACCACTCCGGTACACGAAGGCAACATTGTAGATATCGGCAAGGGACTCAGCTTCGAAGTGATCGAGACTCCGGGCCATACCCCGGGCAGCGTATGCTACTACTGCCGGAAAGACAGGCTGCTGCTCAGCGGCGACACCCTGTTCCGCGGATCCATAGGCCGCACGGACCTTCCCGGCGGAGACTATGACGCACTGATGAAAGGAATCCTCGGAAAGATAATGACCCTTCCGGGAGACGTACTGATAATAACGGGACACGGCCCCGAAACGAGCATTGCAGACGAGGCAATGAAGAACCCCTTCCTGCTTCCGTTCAACGAACCCGAACCCGACTGGAACAATTAACCCCGGCTCCATTGCAAAGGAAGTTCATAGAAATACGCGGCGCATCCGCCAACAATCTCGCCAACATCGACGTAAGCATCCCAAGGGGTGAATTCGTCGTCGTGACGGGACTCAGCGGCAGCGGCAAGTCCTCACTGGCCTTCGACACCCTGTACGCCGAGGGGCAGAGACGGTATATGGACACCCTGTCCACATACGCCAAGCATTTCATGGGCATCCTGGAAAAGCCCAGGGTGGAAGAGATAACCGGACTGAGCCCGATTATCGCGATAGAGCAGAAAACCACCGGGAACAATCCTCGTTCTACGGTTGGCACCATCACGGAAATATATGATTTCCTGAGACTTCTGTATGCCAAGGGAGCACGTGCCTACTCCCCCGAAAGCGGAGCGGAGATGGTCCGGTACACCGACGAACAGATAGTGGACCTGATAATGCGCAATTATGAGGGCCGGAAATGCATCCTGCTGGCCCCGCTCATAAGGGGCAGGAAGGGCCACTACCGCGAACTTTTCGACCAGCTGCGACGGAGGGGATACACCCAGGCGAGGGTGGACTCGGAAATCCTCGACCTCAACGGAATCGAGGCCCTGGACCGTTACAAGCCGCATTTCATAGAGCTCGTCGTAGACAAACTGAAGCCTGGCGAAGGCGACCAGCGCAGGATACGCGACTCGGTGGTGAACGCGCTTAACGCAGGCAAGGGTTCGCTGGCGGTGCTGGACGTTCAGACGGGAGAGCTGAAGCATTTTTCCAAGCATCTCGTGGATCCTGAAACCGGTGTTTCGCTTCAGGAACCCGCCCCGCATTCTTTTTCATTCAATTCGCCCCAGGGATACTGCCCGCATTGCAAAGGCCTCGGGAAGATAGTGAACGTAGATCCTGACTCCATCATTCCCGACCGGAGCAAAAGCATCGCTGACGGAGGCATCGTCCCTTTGGGCAAGGTCCGCGAGAACCGTAAATTCGACCTTATCCGGGCAATCGCCCGGAAATACGGCTTCTCCCTCTACGATCCCATCGCCGCCATCCCCGACGAGGCCGTCACCCTGCTTATCTACGGATCGGACGAACTCTTCCGCATTGGAGACGGCAACCTGTCGGAAATGGAAGCGTTCGGCGGAATCCTGGACACCATCGATGACGAGATCACCTGCCCGCAATGCAACGGTACCAGGCTACGCCCCGAAGCCCTGTGCTTCCGGATAGACGAAAAAACCATCGCAGACGTTTCCGCAATGCAGCTTGACAGCCTTGGGAAATGGCTGGAAACCCTGCCCGACAAACTTTCAGGAAGGGAAAATGCAATAGCCAGGGACATACTCAAGGAACTTCGGGACCGGGTGAGGTTCATGCTGGACGTCGGATTGGATTACCTTACCCTGGACCGGGCGACCGCATCCCTGTCCGGAGGTGAGAGCCAGAGGATCAGGCTTGCCACACAGATCGGTTCGAAGCTGGTCAATGTCCTGTACATTCTCGATGAACCGTCGATCGGGCTCCACCAGAAAGACAACCGCAAGCTCATTGCTTCGCTGAAGAAACTCCGCGACGAGGGTAACTCGGTCATGGTCGTAGAACACGACGCCGACACGATGCTCAGCGCCGACTGGCTTGTGGACGTAGGTCCCGGGGCCGGAGAAAAAGGCGGACGGATCTGCCTCAACGCCCCCGTTGGGAATCTTCTGTCAGGCACGCCCCCGGATGATGAGATAAAGGATAAATGCGTTGTCGGCGAGTCAGTTACGCTAGATTACCTGACCGGAAAGAAGCGGATTGCCGTCCCTCCGGAGCGCCGGAGCGGCAACGGCCTGTTCCTTTCGCTGAAGGGCGCCACCGGGAACAATCTCAAGAATGTGAACGTGGACTTCCCGCTCGGATGTTTCATCGGAATCAGCGGCCTCAGCGGAAGCGGGAAATCATCCCTGATCAACGAAACCCTGATGCCGGCTCTCAAGGCCAAACTCCATCATGCTACCATTAAGGGCCTTCCTTACAAGGAAATAACCGGGCTGCGCAACATCGACAAACTGATAGAAATCGACCAGTCCCCTATCGGCCGTACCCCAAGGAGCAACCCTGCCACTTTCACCGGAGTCTTCAATGACATCAGGTTGCTGTTCGAGAATACCCGCGACGCGAAAGTGCGCGGATTCAAGGCCGGAAGGTTTTCCTTCAATGTTCCGGGCGGACGGTGCGAAGACTGCAAGGGGGCCGGAATCAAAGAGATCGAGATGAATTTCCTGCCGTCGGTCCACGTGGTATGCGACTCGTGCAGGGGCCAGCGCTACAAAGAAGACACCCTCTCAGTCAGATACAAGGGAAAGAATATCAACGATGTCCTGGAAATGCCTATTGGTGAGGCATTTGAGTTCTTCAAGAACATTCCGAAGATCGCCACGAAACTGAAGGCGATGGTGGATGTCGGACTGGGATATGTCCATCTCGGACAGTCCGCCGTAACCCTTTCCGGTGGGGAATCTCAGCGAATGAAACTTTCGGCAGAACTGTCCCGCCCAGGCACCGGGAACACCTTGTACCTGCTTGACGAACCCACCACCGGGCTGCATTTTGAAGACATAAAAGTCCTGCTTGGTGTGCTCCAGAAGCTCGTTGACGCAGGCAATACGGTCATCATCATAGAACACAACCTGGATGTCCTGAAGAGCGTGGACTACATCTTCGACCTGGGCCCCGAAGGTGGAGAAAAAGGTGGCTATATCGTAGCAAAAGGAACCCCCGAAGAACTTGCCGCCAATCCGTCTTCAGTCACCGGACCGTTCCTGAAAGACATTTTGTAATATATTAATAACCACATAATTATGAACATCAGACGAGCATTGGCATTATCTGCCTTATGCCTTTGTTTTATGGCTGCAGGACAGGAAAGGCTTCGCCGGGAAGACAGCTTCCTAGGCGTCCATTTCGACTTCCATGCCGGTGCAGGCGACAAGGAAATCGGCGCCCGGACAACACCTGAAATGGTGCAGGCAATCATCGATATGATCCATCCCGACTACCTCCAGATCGACTGCAAGGGACACGCCGGATACTCCAGTTATCCGACCGAGGTCGGAAATCCGGCCCCGGGTTTTGTCGGCGATCCCCTTGCCGTTTGGAGGAAGGTCACCGCAGACAACGGGGTGGCTTTATACCTGCATTATTCAGGAGTCTGGGACTTCCGGGCCGTTGAACTGCACCCGGAATGGGCGGTGGTTGAAAGAGACGGGACTCTAAGCAAGACAACGACCTCCGTGTTCGGTCAATATGTAGACAAACTGTTGATTCCCCAACTTAAGGAACTCGCCGGGGAATATGGCGCCGACGGAGTCTGGGTGGATGGAGAGTGCTGGGGAACTGCTCCCGACTATGGAGAAAGGGCCGTCAGGATGTTCAAGGAACAGACCGGCGCCGACGCGCCGCGGACTCCGGAGGATCCATTGTGGTTCGAATGGATACAGTTCCACAGGGAGGCATTCAGGAATTATCTCCGCCACTACACCGCGGCTGTCCGGAAGGAATACCCTGAATTCCAGATTTGCAGCAACTGGGCCTTCACTCATCATATGTCGGAGCCTGTGTCGGCCGCCGTGGACTTCCTCTCCGGTGACTACTCGCCGTCCAACAGTGTCAATTCGGCAAGGATAGCAGCAAGGTACCTCGCCAACCAGGGAATGCCCTGGGACCTTATGGCATGGAGCTTCGGTTATGATAACGGAAAGTCCCTGGGACAGAAACCCTCTGCACAAATGATGCGGGAAGCCGCCGTCACCCTGTCCCAGGGAGGCGGTTTCCAGGCCTATATTACTCAGAACAGAGACGGTTCAGTGAATCTGGACAAGCTTCCGCCTATGGCAGATGCAGCCAGGTTTGCAAGGGCCCGCCAGAAATTCTGCCACCATTCGGTAGCCGTCCCGCAGGTTGCCGTACTTCTGTCAACCTTTGATTATCAGCATCATCCGCTTCCGGGAGAGAATCCATGGCAGATGTTTTCCAACTTCACGGGCCGTGCCGGCGGCATCCTGGAATGCCTTCTCGAATGCCAGTACAGCGTTGACCTTGCAGGAGAAAACCATCTGCTTCCGGATATGAGCCGGTTCCCTCTGATCGTGGTTCCGGAGTGCGAGACACTCTCTCCCCTTTTCCGTGACGACCTGCTGAAATACGCCAGGGAAGGCGGTTCCCTGCTTGTCATCGGAGAGAAAATGTCGGGCTTCTTCTCCGAGGCCTCAGGCATCGCACTGAAAGGATCCGGATGGTTTTCAACCGCACTCGGAAATGGCCTGATCGGTTTCATCCCCGAAGGGATATCCGAAAACTATGAGGCCGGAAAAGACGCCGAAGGAATACGCTCAAAAGTCAAAGGTATTGTGAAAGAGCTGTTTGCCGAGCCAGTCGCCGAAGTCGCCTCTTCACCTTTCGTGGATGTGTCCGTAAGAGAACATAACGGCAAGCTTCAAATCCATCTCGTCAACACTTCGGGCGACCACCGGAATTCGCCATTCACCGAAACCATCGACCCCGTCCGCGACATCAAGGTATCAGTCCGCACCCCCGCAAAGCCCCGTGCAATCATCCGCCAGCCCGACGGCAACTCTCTGAAATTCAAATATAAAGAAGGCAAAGCCACCTTCCACCTTGACGCCCTCGAAATCTACGACATCATAGAGGTCCAGATGTAAGCAAAAGCATAAGGATCCCCGGTCAGATATGGCAATAAAAGGCAAAGGCCGCGCCCCTTTACGGAGTGCAGCCTTTGTGCTCAAAAGTGCCGTTACGGAGATTACCTGAGTTTGCGGTAACCGTAAGCAGCGGTGTCACCGAGCTCGAGCTCGATCTTCATCAGACGGTTGTACTTCGCGATACGGTCGGTACGGCTGAGGGAACCGGTCTTGATCTGACCGCTGTTGGTAGCAACAGCGATGTCAGCGATGGTGGTATCCTCGGTCTCGCCGCTACGATGGGACGTAACGGTGGTGTAACCGTGGCGATGAGCCATCTCGATGGCGTCGAGAGTCTCTGACAGGGAACCTATCTGATTGACTTTGATGAGGATAGAGTTGCCTGCACCCATCTTGATACCCTTCTCGAGGTACTTGACGTTGGTGACGAAGAGGTCGTCGCCGACAAGCTGGCAGCGGCCGCCGATAGCAGCGGTAAGCTTCACCCAGCCTTCCCAGTCTTCCTCGCTGAGACCATCCTCGATGGAGTCGATAGGATACTTGGTGATGAGTTCCTCAAGATAAGCGATCTGCTCCTCGGAGGTCAGCTTCTTGCCGTTCGGGTCCTTGAGCTTGCCGCCCTTGAGCTGCTTGTAATCATAGTAGAAGGTGTCGCCCTCCTTGAAGCAGAACTCGGAAGCAGCGCAGTCCATAGCGATGGTAACATCCTTTCCGGGCTCATATCCGGCTTTCCTGATGGCCTCCATGATGCAATCGAGAGCATCGTCGATGCCGTTGAGCTTGGGAGCGAAACCACCTTCGTCACCGACAGCGGTGCTGAGTCCGCGGCCCTTGAGGACCTTCTGGAGAGCGTGGAACACCTCGGCGCCGATACGGACAGCCTCAGCCTCGCAAGCAGCTCCGACAGGACGGATCATGAACTCCTGGAACGCGATAGGGGCGTCGGAGTGGGCTCCGCCGTTGATGATGTTCATCATAGGAACGGGCAGGACATAGGTGTTGGTGCCGCCGATATACCTGTAAAGAGGTATCTGGAGTTCTGCGGCAGCGGCCTTCGCGACAGCGAGGGAAACACCGAGGATGGCGTTGGCTCCGAGATTGCTCTTTGTGGGAGTTCCGTCAAGCTCGATCATCTTCTTGTCGATAGCCCTCTGCTGGAGTGCGTCCATTCCGACGATCGCGGGGGCGATCTTCTCGTTGATGTTGGCTACAGCCTTGAGAACACCTTTTCCAAGATAACGCTTGGGATCTCCGTCACGGAGCTCAAGAGCCTCATTCTCACCTGTCGACGCTCCGGAAGGAACAGCTGCGGTGCCGATGAAACCGGAATCAAGGATAACTTCTGCTTCGATGGTAGGATTGCCTCTGGAATCGAGGATTTCCCTACCGGTAACTGATACGATCTGCATATTATTATAAAAATTTAAGAGTATTTCCCATTTGGAAATTGCGGTGCAAAATTAGCAATTAATTGATACAATAGCAAGATGTTTCAACCCTCTTGCGGGACGGAATCGGTCATCTCCAGTTCAAGGGTTCCTCCCGAGGTCACCTCGTCTACGCTCAGCCAGGTTCTGTCAAGAGGTTTTCCATTGAGTTTCAATGACTTGATATATACGTTTCCGGGAGCATTCCCCTTCGCGACGATAGTGAACCGGCCACCTTTATAGTAGTTCCGGTCAAGACTGATGTCGATGCGGTCGAAGACCGGCGAGGTAATCTCCAGACGTCCGTCTCCCGGGCAGGAAGGATGCAGTCCCGATGCTGTCAGCACATACCAGGCGGACATCTGTCCTTCATCTTCGTTGCCGACAAGGCCTTTGACCGCGTTCTTGTATGCGTGGGAGCAGATGAACCTGGTCCAATACTGGGTCTTATGGGGCTCCCCTATCCGGTTGTAGAGATACGGCACGAAATGCACCGGCTCGTTGGCATGGTTGTAATACTGGTTCCAGAGCATGTCCTCCGGCGTGTTTTCAAACAGCGAATCGAGTTTTGCAAGAACCGCCTCGCGGCCCCCCATCATCCCGACCATCCCTTCGACATCATGCGGCACGAACCAGCCTTGCTGGAAGGGATTGCATTCTATGCATCCGTACCATTCCGTAGTGAGAGCGTTTTCCGGCCACGGGAACCATTCTCCTGCTTCATCTTTCGGGCGGAACCATCCTTTTTCGGTATCGAAAATCGTCCTCCAGGAGCGGCTCTTCTCAAGGAATTCCTCAGCTATATCATTGTGTCCCAATTCTTTAGCCAGGACATAGACACACCAGTCGGCATATGCATATTCGAGGGTATGGGAAATGCAGAGGCCTCCAGGGGTATACCCGGCTTCCCCGTTTCCGGTCTTTCTGGAAGAATTCACCATATACTCAAGGGCCTTTTCCGCATCAAATCCGCGGATACCCTTTACATAGGCGTCGGCTATGACCGGAAGCGCAGGATTTCCCAGCATACATCCGGAATAGGAATTCAGGAATTCCCACCTTTCGTAATACTCCCGGCCGCTTTCGGAAGCAAGGCTGGTGAATGAATTGATGGCATCCTCGACATACCCGGGATTGATGAGGGTCATCAGGGGGAACTGGCTGCGGAACACATCCCAGCCGCTGAAAATGGTCCTCTTGTGGAAAGAGCCGTATTCGGTATGGATCTCATAATCACCGCCGGTGTACCTTCCGTCTACATCTGAATAAATCCTCGGGTCGATCATCGTATGGTACAGCGAAGTGTAGAATATTGTCTTTTCATCATCGGTGCCGCCTTCTATGCGGATCTTTCCAAGGGCCTCGTTCCACATTTTCCGGGCGTCCGAACGGACGGTGTCGAAGTCTTTGGATGCGATTTCCGCCTCATAATTGGCACGGGCTCCGTCAAGGTCGACGAAAGATATGCCGACTTTCAGGGTAACCTGGTCGGACCCGGACGTCGGGAACTCGGCGAAAAAGCCTGTGTGACGTCCTTCCCTTGTCTTGGCTTCATCTGAGGAAGCACCTGATACTGAATATCTTGACACCTTGGCCTCAGATACTCTCCTCTGATAAGGCAGAGCCGCGACTTCATTATTGTGGCGGGACCAGTCTTCCGGGATGTCCGCTTCCCAGAACCCATAGGACGCCCAGGGGCGGTCCAGCGTCGCATGGAAATATACCGTGTAAAGGGCCTTTCCGTCTCCATCTCCCCAGCCACCGCATTCCGGTGTGCAGCGGATCCATCCCTCGATGGTATGGTCATCGATGACGCTTACTTTCTGATAATCGGAACAGCCGCCCATCCTGTGCGACAGGTCGACCTGGATCCTCGATGCCTCATCCTCAGGGAAAGTGAAGCGGATTATTCCGCATCGTGGCGTCGCGCTGGTCTCGACCTTGATACCGTAGCCGTCAAGAAATACGCTGTAATACCCTGCCTCCGCCATTTCGGAGGCTTTGTCATACGAAGAGCGCCATCCCTCGAGCGAACCGTCCTCCTTTCCTGCCGCAGTCCTGAGGGGACCGCGGGTAGGCATGACCTGGAAATTACCGAGGTCGCCGAACCAGCCCGTTCCGCTCATCTGGGTCATTGCAAATCCTTCGATGGTTCGGTGCTCGTCGCTGTACCCCGGCGCATTGTCTCCGCCGGTTATGGTGTTGGGACTGACCTGGACCATTCCGTAAGGCGTAGTCGCGCCTGGGAACGTCTTTCCCAGGCCGTGGTAAGCTCCGGCATCGGTTATGTTGGTACTGGCTCCGATGAATGGATTGACATATGCGGCAGGCTCGAACCGGTCTTTGCACGAGACGACGGAAAAGGCTGCCACCCCTGCGGCGACAGAGATGGCGGCTAGATGTAATTTATTGGAAATCATATGATTTGATTAATCTTTTACTCGAACTATCTTTATGCCCGTACAAGTTTTCCGCGACAGGGCATAATCCGATATCGAATTATCGTCCAGGATGACTTCTCCAGCGTTGGAGGAGGCGTGGATGAATCCGGCGACGCCATCGTGGCGGTATGCTATCGCCATATGCGAGACGTCGAGGCCGGCTGTTGAAGTAGTGAAGAATATTATGTCACCATCCATTATTTCGCCATCGATCGCATGGATAAGGGCCTTGGGGATATAGGTCATCGCCTCTTCGTTGAGGCTCTTTTCCATATTGGAGACAGCCTCCAGGCGCGCTGCCGCTTCGGGGTCCGTATCCGCCGCAGCCATCTGCCTGTATTTCTTGTAGTTACGGCTCATGAAATCAAGCTTGGTGGAGGAACGTACTCCGCCGGTATCCATCGTAAGGTCTTCGGCGATACCTTCCTTGACGAGGTTCCTTATCCATCCCGTCGCGTAATGGAGACGGGTCTCATAGGATACAGGGTGGAGGTCCTTGCCGGAGGCGGCTTCTACTTCCGGGGCACGGTAACGGATGCGGCGTACATTCTCCAGGAGTTTCTCGTAAGAAGGACTGTCATCCTTTGCCGTCAAGACTGCGGCAAGGCAGGTCTCGACGAATATCATACAGTCGGTTTCAAAAAACGGAATCCGAAGTGTTTCAGGGCCTTCCGGATCCAACAGGCCGGCCGCATAGGGAGTACCGAGCATCTCCATGGCCGCCTGGGCCATCATCGCTCCGGCGCCTTTGGAAGAATTGATGTTGAGGTGGGAAACCATCTCGACAGTCATCTGCGCCTCTTCACCGTCCGGCGGAGGTGCCGCCACGGCCGCGGTCGCAGTACAAAGTATCAGTAGAAAGGATATGATCCGAATTTTTGACATTGTGACAGTTTATAAGACCGCTATCTGTCTGCAATTTTCATTCCTTTGCAGCATCCGCCAGAATACAAAAGTCCCCGGCCGGAGATTTCCGGTCGGGGACTCGAAGAACGGCGGCTACCTACTCTCCCAACTGGTGGGTCAGTACCATCGGCGATGGTGAGTTTAACTGCTCTGTTCGGAATGGGAAGAGGTGGGACCTCACCGCTATAGCCACCGCAATATACCG
>JAEEGL013433038.1_pt1 | contig 75655 bp, 57 predicted proteins | sample 9134231 | NCBI WGS metagenome assembly JAEEGL01 (sample SAMN16246548, study PRJNA631951) | gut metagenome | biome: gut microbiome; feature: rumen; material: fiber-attached | host: Bos | place: Iran: Karaj | collected 2018-10 | reverse complement strand
CCAATGGATGGTCTCCATGGGGTCTTGGAAGTCATGGGAGATGGACTTGTAGAACTCGTTGTAGTTCTCCTCCGTGATGTCCTTCTTGTCCTTCTGCCAGATGGCTTTACGAGAATTCAAAGTTTCTTCGGTGACGGTGACCTTCGGCTTGGCGCCCTCTTTGGGCTTGCCGTCTTCGTCCCGTTCGGTCTCCTCGCGGGTGATGTCCATGCAGATGGGATGCTCCACGAAGTCGGAGAAGCGCTTGACGGTCTTGCGGATCTTCCATTCGTCAAGGAACTCCTCGTTATCGGCGGTCAGATGGAGCGTGATGTCCGTGCCGCGGGTTTCCTTTGTGGCGGGGGACAGCGTGTAGAAGCCGTCTCCGGCGGACTCCCAACGCGTTGCGTCTTCGGGCTTTCCGGCGCGGCGGGTAAGGACGGTCACCTTGTCCGCCACCATGAAGGCGGAGTAGAAGCCGACGCCGAACTGACCGATGAGCTCCGGCGGCAGATTCTCCTTGTTGTTCTGCAGCTGCTCCAAAAAGCGCTTCGTGCCAGAGCTGGCGATGGTACCGATGTTGGCCTCCACCTCTTCCGCGCTCATGCCGATACCGTTGTCGGAGATTGTCAATGTTTTGGCGTCTTTGTCCACAAACAGCTTGATCTTCCAGTCGCTGTTGTTCTCGAGAATGGACTCGTCCTTCAGCGCCTCGAAGCGGACGCGGTCAATGGCGTCGGAGGCGTTGGAGATCAGTTCGCGGAGGAAAATCTCCTTGTTGGAATAGAGGGAATGGATGACCAGGTCCAGAAGCTTCTGGACTTCCGTCTTGAATTGGCGCTGCTCTGTCATGATGCTGTACAACTCCTATGATGGTTTTTCAGTCCCTGTGGAGGACTGAACTTTTTGTGTAAAGCGTTTATAATAAACGAGATACAGAAAAACCGACTGGACGCCGCCCGCAATGGCGGAAGGGCACGGCCCCGTGGCAATTCTGCACCATATTAAGATAGTGTCGTTTTGCAACTTTTCCACTTTGCGGAGCCCATAAAGCGTGGTTTTCGATCCACGAGGGCAGGGGACGTGGAAAGTGAAAAGTGAAGAGTGAAAAGAGAAGAGTGGAAAGTGAAGAGTGAAGAGTGAAAAGTGAAAAGTGAAAAGTGGAAAGTGAAAAGTGGAAAGTGAAAGGTGAAGAGTGAAGAGTGAAAAGAGCCACCCATGAGGGAAGACGAAAATGTAACAGCACCGCGAGGGTTATCGTGATGTGGTGGCTGGAATTTTGGAAGAGAGCAATATATTAGAGTGTTATTGGATGGCGGGAGTTCCCGTTTTTGAACCCTATTTTGACATCAACCCCATAGAAAGACGGCCTGAAAGCCATGAAAAGCAAAGGTGTGAACAGCGAAGTGCTGTCAACGAACAGCAACTATGCCGTGACTTGGGTGCATGCTCTTCCCGACGGAAGACTGTTCACCCTCGCATCAATGGATAAAAACTATCGTCCTGAAAATACTCTTCCCTATGAGCAATTCCTGTTTGGCAGGATTTCAAATGACGGCGGGAAGACGTGGGGAGCCCCCTACCATTTGTATACGTGGCCGGAGAGGATTCCGTCCATGGTCTACGCCGGCTCCTTGATAGACAGTAAAGGGCGCCTTCATGTGTTCGCGATGCGGATCAAGGAGTACGGCTGGCACGACAATGTCTATAAAGGTGGCATAAGTTACGTCAGATTAGATAGTTATGAAGGCGGCAACCCGGTCTACAGCTCCATTCCCTGTCTTGACCGCTATACCGGCTCCCTGAACAATTGCATTGAGACGTCCAATGGGCGGCTGGTCATCCCGTTTTCGACCCTTGCGGGAATACAGGACAGCAAATTCGTGTCAAGCGTCATCTATTCGGACGTCTATGGCCTGAACTGGTCCGTCTCCAATGACATCACCGTCGTCAGTGATGAGAAGAGCATCGAGTCCGGAGCGGTGGAGCCCATTGTGATCGAACTTGAGCAGAACCGGCTTCTTATGCTGATTCGGACGGTGTTGGGAACATTCTGGTACTCAATGTCTTATGATGACGGAAAGACCTGGATGCAGGCCAAGCCCACAAAAATCGTCTCTTCCAATGCGCCTGGCTCCTTTATCCGAATGCCCAATGGCAAGATCTTCCTTGCGTGGAACAACGTGATGGGGCATCCCATGTGCGGCGTGCGCTACAGTTTTGCCCGGCAATGCCTGCACGGCGCGGTCTCCGATGACAATCTGCGCACGCTGAAGGGGGCGCGGATTCTGCTGAAGAAGCGGATCGGCGACACGAATATTTTGCACAATGCCTATCCGTACACGGAAAACGTGGGAAACAACGAGATTCTTCTGCGGACCATTGAAGTCGAGGGAAAAGGCGGTTCGCGATGGGGCATGGAGCAGTCCTATCTGACGAAGGTTTCGCCGAGTTTCCTTGAGGAGACGGAAGTCCATGACAACTGGAATGAATGGGTCTGCGATGTTCCCGCCGCCGATGACGGGGTCGAGCTCCGCCCCACGGCGGAAAATGTCGCCTATGCCATAACCAGTTTCCCCTACGCCACTTCTGGCGAAATCACAGTCGTGACCGAAGGCGAGCTTGATGGCGAAGCCAAGATCTTGCTCTCCAACTGCTATCTGGACCGCCTGAATTTCATGCCAAACTCCCGTGCGAATACATGGGACGACCAAATTCCTGTTTTGTACGATGCCATGGTCGTTTCCGAACCTGGCGTGTGGAAAATGGTGTGGAAAGAGGGGACGATTGCCCTTGAAGTCAATGGCAAGGCCGTGCAGACGGTGCCCATGGCATCATCGCAGGGGTTGAACCATTTCGGCATCCTGTTCAACGGTAGCGGTTTCCTCAAAATCAAGCATTTTGACGCGAAGGCCAATGACAACCGTTGGAACACGGGAATAGAAATGGGCGGTGGTTTATAGGAGTCCGCAGAACACGTGGAAAAGGCCCAGCAGGCACGAACAATATTCGCACTTTTCACAAAATGCACGAAAACAGCGCGTCATATGAAATATAGTATATGGTATATATGTATATGCATGATGTGTGCATGTCTGGCTGAGCCGTCGGATGGAGAGCAATGGTGGCTTGGGAAGGGGACGGAGCAGACCATCGCTGTGGATTCGGCCAGCGGGCGTCTTGTACATTGGGTTGTGCGGGGGGAGGACATCCTGTCCGCCGCATGCGGATTTTCGCTGATGGACGCCACGAACGGCGAGACGGACATCCCATCGCTCATCCGAATCACCCGCAAACCGGATCAATCCATTGAGGTGGAGAGCTGGAGTCGGCGCCTTGAGCTGAATGTGACGGCCATCTATTCCCTGCAGGAGAGCGGAGCCATTCTCATTGACTGCAATGTGACAGACCTGGCGAAGCGTGACAGGGCCATCACCGTCTCCTTCATGGCGGATTTGCGGCCCTCGTCATGGGGGTACGGCAACACATGGATGGGGAATCGGCTGCAGGTTGAGCGGCTTGGGCCTGGACTTGGCCCCAATCAGATTGATCCGTTCAGCGGCCATAAACAGTCCCAAATCCCGCTGGGGAGCCTGGATGACGGACGCGTGAACATCGCCTTCGCCAACTCCATGCGGAAAACGCGCTTCTTCTCTTATTTCGCCGAAGGGCTTGACGATGGCGCGGCGCGGCTCGTCATGAAAGTGGACTTGGGCCTTGTGGGAGAGACGGCCAATTTCCCGCATCAGGCTGATTTCCAGTTCGCCCTTTTGTGCAATGACGGCGACACGGGCGTTCGCGGCGCTTTCCAATCCTATTACAGGACGTTTCCAGACTGCTTCGCCTATCGTTCTCCGCAGGGCGGCTGGGCTTTGTGGGTTGGCGGCGACGAAGCACTGACGGCGGCACTTGAATGCGGCATGGCCTACGACCAGTGGGAATTCGACTTGGGAAAGAGCATGGAGTCCGTCACGAAAATCCAAAAGGCGGGACTGAAGGCCATGGCCTATTCCGAACCTTGGGGAGTGTGGCATCCCATTCGCCCAGAATGGCTTAAGGAAAATTGGAAGACGGCAGCGCCCAAGCCAGTATGCGCCAACTCGTTCTACTGTCCCATCGACACGGAGGCCTTCAAGAGGGAGCTGGCAAACGACCTGGAAGATGGAACGCCCTCCGACCGTTTCCCCTGCGTGACCCGCGACTTCGTGGCGAAAGTCCTCCTCAATACCGCCATCACGGGGAATCATGACGAATGGATTTTCCATGCCTATTCACGAGATGGCCATTCCTTTCCATGGACTCCCAATGCGGACCGAAAGGCATGGGCGTCTGGCATCATCATGGTGAACTCCAGTCCCTACCTTCCGCACCCCAACCGCTACGATCTCCAGCTGGCCCAGCTTGAATATTCCGCTAACATCCTCATGACGAACGGGATGCCAAAGCTGGACGGCGTCTATCTTGACAGTCTCGTCTTTTATCTTGCATGGGACTACTACAACTTCAACCGCGAACACTGGAAAAACGCCACCGTGCCGCTGACGTTCGCCGTGGTGGACGGCAAGGCTGTCCCCGCCATGCACAACGCCTTGGCGAACGCGGAGTTTCTGGCGGAGTTTCGACGCTATTGCGACCGACATGGATACTTCAACGTCGTGAACACATGGTTCCCTGTCACTCAATACAACATCGGCTTCATCGACACCCTTGGCGCTGGCGAACACAGTGGCTCTGGTCTGCAGAAGGCGGCGGACTTCCGGACATTCCGTTTCCTCGCCAAAGACAAACCCATCTCCACGTGTGACTACCGTCTGCTGGAACCCAATGTCACCGTTGAGGAAATTGACGCAAGATGCAATCTGGCACTGATGTACGCCATCATGCCAGGTACGTCCAATGGCTGGGATCGCAAGACATCCGTGGACAAAATCCGCCAAGTCATGCCAAAATACGCAACCTTGCAACGAACGCTGATGGCGGCGGGATGGGAGGTCCTCACCCATGCGACCGTTGACAATGGCGGGCTCATCGAACGATGGGGACACTCCGCGCAGGACGGGCTGTATTTCACGGTTCGGAACGAAGGAGACAAGGAGGCGCGTCTGACGGTGACCCTCCCCGCCGACAAGTACCCCAATGCGGTTTTCAGCGGCGCAGAGGAGCTGCTGGACGGGACGCCTGTCGCCTTTGAGGCGCAGAAGGACGGCTGGCTCCTCTCGCTGGACATCCCGGCTAAACGCACGCAAGTCCTGCGTCTCCAACAGCATTGAGGCCGCGTGGAATGCCTTTGATTTTTGTGCCATAAGAGGCGGTTATAAAAGGACATAGATGATATGAATGCAGATGAGCTTTACAGAATCGTCAGTCTTGGCGAGACCTTCACTGTCCAGTTCAAGGAGAAGATGCCGCATCGAGATTCCATTGCCAGAGAAATTGTCGCCATGTCGAATTCATCTGGGGGAATGATTCTGTTCGGCATAGAGGATGCCACAAACCGGATTATCGGACTGCCATCGGTGGAGATAGAGGAATACGATCGGATTGTCTCTCAGATTGCGAACAGCATACGGCCGAGTGTGCGCGTTCGGACGGAGGTTGTCGATGCCAGTGACGGCCAGATTTCCAAAACTGTGTTGATCGTGCATGTCGCGGAGGGACGGGACAAGCCCTACAAGACGGATAATGGCGAAATCTATGTCAAACAGGGGGCCAACAAGCGAAGGGTGCTCGACAATGGCGAACTGATGCGGATGTTCCAGAACAGCAGAAATCTGTTTGCCGATGAGATGGAAGTCTACGGATCGGGCATTGGTGACCTTGACAAGGATGCCTTTTCCGCCTATTTCGTGAAGGAGTTCGGGGTTCCGTTTGAGGGCAAGGGGCTGGACTATGAAGGAGCCTTGAGGGTGAAGCGGGTCATGCGGAATGGGCAGGTCACGCTGGGGGGACTGCTGTTTTTCGGAGTCGATCCGCAGTCTGTCAAACCGATGTTTACGATTAAGGTCGTTTCCTATTTTGGCAATGACATGGGGGGCAGTCAATACAGAAGCAAGCCTGCGGATTTGCGGGGAACCATTCCGGAATTGTTCAGCAGATGCATGGATTGGCTGAGAGGCAACTTGAGAAGTGTTCAGGATGGACAGAACTTCAATTCCATCGGACATCTTGAAATCAATGAAGAGGCGTTGGTTGAGTTGGTGGAAAACGCGTTGATTCACCGTGACTATTTCAAGAGTGCTCCCATAAGGGTTTTGCTGTTTGACAATCGTCTTGAAATCATTAGTCCGGGGCGTCTGCCGAATAGCCTGACCGTGGAAGAGATGAAATACGGGAATGTCATTGCGCGCAACCCGCTGATAGCCGGTTTTGCCATTCGGACGATGCCCTACAGTGGGTTGGGAACAGGAATCAGCCGTGCGTTGGAGAGGCAGCCGAACATCGAATTGGTTAATGACGTCGAAGGGGATCAATTCAAGATTGTGATATCCAGAAGCCAGCCGTGACAGGCGACGCTCTCGCCCCTCTAGCTAGCTTTGGAGGCTCTGGAAAAATTACCAATTCCAAGTTTCTAATTCCTAATTATTTAATAGGTTGAAAAGATGAACCGAGCAGTCCTTGGAATCATGGCGGCCGTGATGATGGCGGCTGGCGCGGCGGCGGTCTCTGCGGAGGTGGAGAACGAAACGGTCATTGTCCATGGCGACCGTGCGGAGGAATGGGACGAGGCCGTCACCATCGACGAGACCGTGCAATGGAACGGTCGGCCGACGGCCTGCTGGGCCCATGCCAAGACAACGGATGTCGTTCTGCCCAAGGCACCTGCGGATTGGTCAACCTATACTCATGTGCGCCTGTTCGTGCGTTCCGCCGCCAAGACGGACTCCCGCTTCCTGCTCACGCTGAGCAGCGAAAACCCCAACACGGAGGGATGGGACTATTATTATGCGTGGTTCACGGTGGATTGGGAAGGATGGAAGGAGTTCGTGCTGCCGATTCAGCGTTTTAGCCATTCCCGTAACCCATTGGGATTCAATAAGATAAATGGTGTCAAGCTGTTTGCGAAAGGCTGGGGTATGACTCCTGACCCCCGGACGGTCATCCATTTCGGCGACATCTCGTTCGTGGATTCGGACGCGGGCATGTTTACGGAAAAGGCGCTTTTTGAGGCGTTGGACTTTAGCTGGCCGGGCCTGGAGTCGGCGGGCGCGGCGTGGGCTGCCGGAGATGTGGACGAAACCCGAAGGCGGACGGCGGACTATTTTCGCCACCGCACATCTGTTCCATGGCGTTTCGACCCCCACGCCATTGACCGCAACGTGCGCCACAACAAGGCGGCCGCCGACAGAACCGTGGCCGGAGAGGTGCGCCAAGTCTCTGTGGACTATACGTTTCCAAATGGCGACATCGACTGGCTCTACAACCCGACTCTTGTCGACCCCAACATTCCGGACACCAACGAGTGGCAGTGGCAGCTGAACCGCATGGAATTTTGGCCCGATTTGGGGCGGACCTATTGGGCTACGCAGGACGAAAGCTATGCAAAGACTTTTGTAAAACATTTGCGTTCATGGACATCCCAATGTCTGGAACCCTCTGACTCTGGCCGATACGGCCAATCCTCTTGGCGGACCATCGAATGCGGCATCCGCCTGTCGGGCACCTGGCCGAACGCGTACCATTATTTCCTTCATTCGCCGTCGTTTACCGATGCGGACCTGCTTCTCTTCCTACGGTCGTCTCTGGAGCAGATGCGCCATCTGCTCAAATACCCCACGGACGGCAATTGGCTCACCATGGAGATGAACGGCGTCTACACCTTCGCGTCTCTGTTCCCCGAATTCAAGGAGGCGGCGGCGGCGCGGCGGGACGCGATGGACCGCATCTACGCCAGCATGAAACGGCAGTTCCTGCCCGACGGCGCCCAGTTCGAGCTGACGCCCGGCTATCATCAGGTGGCGTTGGACAATGTCATGGCCATTGCGGACAACGCGTTGCGCACTAAGCACATGGATGAATTGCCGGCGGACTTCGTGGCGTTTTTGGAGAAGGCATTCGAGTTCAATGTCAAGATGATGACGCCGAATCGCGATATCCCGCGCTACAACGATTCATGGCGCGTGAACGTCGCCTACATCTCCCGCCGTGCTATGGCCTATTTCCCTGATAACACGACATTTCCATGGATTGCGACAGACGGCAAGGAAGGCAAGGAGCCGCCCTACGGATCCTGCTTCCTGCCATGGGCGGGATATGTGGCCATGCGCTCAAGTTGGTCGTGGGACGCGAATTACGTCAGTTTTGATGTGGGGCCGCTGGGCAATGCCCACGTTCATCAGGACAAGCTCAGTCTGACGATTTGGGCAGGGGACCTGGACCTTCTGTTCGACGATGGCGGCGGCTACTACGAGGCGTCGCCGTTCCGCTCCTATTCCATCTCCGCCTATAGCCACAACACGGTTCTTGTGGACGGCAAGGGGCAGATGCGCGATCCTCGGGACCCGAAGAACAAGATTTCTACTGAACCCATTGATGCACAATGGGTTACGACTTCAGAGCAGGATTATGCGCGGGGCACGTACAATCAGGGCTTCGGCAAGGTCGATGACCGAATCGCGACGCAGACGCGGCAGGTTCTCTTCCTCAAGCCCGCCATCGTTTTGGTGGCGGACACGATGGAGCCGAACGATGAGGCCTCCCACCGCTATCAGGCCCGTTGGCATCTGAATGACACGATGTTGCAGGAGGCCATGGCGGGCCATCCCGCCTTGATGACGACGTTGAAGGACAAGAAGAATCTGATGGTCGTTCCGCTGCTGACGGAGGGGCTGGAGTGCCGTTGGGCCTCCAAGCAGGAGACGCCGGAACTGCTGGGCTGGTACGTGAAGAAGGACAAGGATCCCTATCGCCCCGCCGCGACGGTCTGCCATACGGTCAGCGGCAGCGGCGTGCGCCGCTTCCTGACGATGTTCGTCATTCTGGAACCGGGGCAAGTCTCTCCCATTAAGGAGGTTACGCAGAATTCTGACACTTCGGCGACTGTCGCCTTCACCGATGGCCGCAGGATGACCGTCGCCATGGAGCGGGACCGGCTGACCTATGCGATGCAGCCGGCGGCCGCGCCATGAACACAAAGCGGAAGAAAACCACTGAACACACGGAATATACAGAAACGTTACAATCGTAATTAGGAATTAGGAATTAGGAATTTAACTATTCTGAACCCCTGATGGCCAAAAAAGCAGTTTCATGGTCGTAATTCGGCCAGGCCGAATTACATCTATGGCGTTCTGAACCATCACGACAAATTCCTAATTTCTAATTCCTAATTCCTAATTGATTTACAGCGGTTCTGCCTCGTTGTCCACCGTCCAGACGGGACTGGCGGGTTGGGCGCCCGTATTGTAGCCGACGCGGCGGATGCAGAGCTCGGCGGGGGCGTCGACCGTGTAGAAGAAGAAGGAGAGACGCAGCGTCCGCGCTTGATCGATGCTGCGCAGTTTATCCTCCGGAGCACCATTGCCTTCGGAGAGGAGGAAGGGCACGCTGACGGTGTTCCATTTCTCCGAAAGAAGAATCTTGCGGCTCCAATAGTGGACGCCGTCTTCCTCAACGACGTAGCAGTTGGAGTGAGTGTAGCCACTGCAGCGCAACAACTTCGCCTCAAAATGGAAGCCGCCGGTGTCGGCTGGGAGGGCGATGGGAATGTCTACATCAAGCCGATAATAGCCGATGTCTTCGGTCGGATTCGCGAGTGGGGGAACCTGAACCTTCAGCATGGTGGCGCCGTCGGGTGCGTTGGAATCAGGGACGATTTCCGCTTTCACGGCGTTGGCGTCAAAACGGCCTCGGGCGGCGACGATGGCGTTGCCGATGGAGCCGGTGGTGAAATCGGCGACCCAATGAATGGCGGGGGCGGGTTCAGGCGGCTGCCCCCCGAAGGCGGAGCCGCGTAGAGCCACGGCGGCGGAGTCGAAGGGCGGCTGAGGGCAGGGGGCGTTGGCGTCAATCAGCGAGGCGGCAAGAATCGCGGGCACCACGCCGTCCAGAGTTTGGGTCACGAAATGGATTTTGTCGATTTTCACGTCGGGACGCGGGTTCGGCAGGGTGACGGCGCAGAAATTGAAGTGGGCCTGGTTGGCGTCGAGTCCGCGCACGGCGAAGGTGGTGTTGAAGCCGCTGTAGGGGCGATTCCAGTCCGTGAAGTCCCAACGATAGCGGAGGGGCACGTCAACCTTTTCGCCGTCGGCGTAGATGAAGGACAGCATTGCCGCAGGTGCGTACTCCCACCGTTTTTTGCCATAGTGGCCGGCGGAGCGGTAAGCTTCGGCGTTCAGCGTGGGACGGGAGGCGGTCATCAGCAGGGCGATGGCCTTTGCGGAGCGGTTGACGTCCAGGCCGCAGCCCACCCGGCCGCGTTTGTCGAAGGGGGTGCCGCTCACCGCCATGGCGTAATAGTGGCCGCCGGGGGCCGTCAGCAGACGGAATTTTTCTGGGCGGACGGCCATTTGTCGGGTGAGCTCCGCCAATGCCGCGTCATCCAGCACAGGAAATTGTCCGGATGCTCCAAGTTCCGTGTTGACAACGTCTTCCAGCGGAATCGGGGTAACGTTGCGGCATTCGGGAAGGACGGCTTTTGACGCATCCAGATGGCGAATCATCTCAAAGGTTCCGTCGTAGGTCAGCTGCCAATAGGGGGTCTCGCGATATTTCCACATGTAGTCCAGTCCGTTGACGAAGCCGCCCAAACTGTCGGGGCATTCCTTTTTGAGGTTGGTGAACTGGCCGTTGTCGCTGTAGTACCAATAGACCAAGGTGGAGTCACGCCCGCCGTTGGCTCGGATGGCGCGGAGCATGTTCTGGGTATTGAGGGGCTTGCCGGTGAGGGAATGGCCCACGAGCTGGAAACCCTTGAAGAGACGCATCATGCATTCGGGCAGATGGTCGCGGTAGCACCACCAGAGAATCATATTCTGCGGATTCAGCCTCTTCCGAAGCGTCACGCCATAAGGCCATTCAAGATTGTCAAAGGAGTCTTGGCAGACCATGGGGCGCACGCCATGTTGTAAGACGCAGTTTTCCAGGAAGTTAAGTTCCTGGATATGGGTTGCTGCCAAATCGGGGTCGGCCTTGCAGCGTGGGCATTGGCCATAGGGGCCCAAATAGAGCTCATCCATCATCAGGAAGAAGACCTTGGGGCGGAAGAGCTCAATTTGCTGTTTGATGGCCATGGCCATTAGGGCGTTGGCCTCCTCGCTGTGGGGGCAGATTTGGCTGACCCAGGGGCGGCGTGGAACGCCTTCGGTCATCTTGCTTTCCCAATCCGGATGATAGGTCATCCAGAGGGCGTGGCTCCAGAGCTGAAGGGACGGCGAGATTTCGATGTGGCGGGCGCGGCAAAATGCCGCCAAGTCTTCCATCTCCTTCTTGGTGAAGGCATTAGGGCGGTTGACAAGAGGATTGGGCTCATAGGGGAAGGCCTCTTCGATGCTGAGCAGCAACCAGTTCAGCTTGAGTCCGGCCATGGCGTCCAGACTCTTCTTGAAGGCGGGAAGCTCCTCAGATTTCATGTCCCGAATGGTCATAAAATAACCACGGCGGTCAAAATCTGGCCAGTCGCGGATGGAAAGGCTTGGCAGCGTGGGAGTTGCGGAGTTTCTGATCAGATTCAGCAGAGTCTGCGCCCCATAGAAGAGGCCCGCGCCGCCGCGGGCGGCGACGCGAATTCCTAAGTCATTGATGTCCAGAGTGTAACCCTGCGGGTGCTCTGGCGTGTCGGTCTCTTTGAGCTCAAAGCGGCAGGTCGCGGCGGTGTCCTCGCCGACGACGGTCACTGCAACGTCAAAGCGGTTCAGAGCGGCGGCTAGCTGTTCCGCAATCAGCGCCTCGCTTTCAGGAAGGGCAACGGAAAGCGTCTTCGGAATTGCAAAATGGCCTTCGTCTTGCGTAAGCTGCTGAACGGCAGGAACCAATACAGGTTTTCCGTTCATCCATGTGTTGCTGATGGGAAGGACAGTCGCCGGAGCCTGAGCCGCGACCAGCATGGCAGAAAGCATAAGAGAAATCTTCATGTCGTTTTTCTTCTCCTCTTTCGCGCGCGCGTACATATTATATACATTTAAACAAGACGGATGGGAAGGCCATAAAGGGGGAAATGTGAATTGCGACTTAGAAAGCCGTTGCCATGGTTCATTGCTAATTAATTCTTGGTGGGCTGTGTGGCGGCGGCCCGCTGACGGCGAAGCAGCTCGTTGACTTGGGCGATCATTCGGGCCGGCACGCTTTTCTTCAGCTCCTGGCAGGATTGGCGCTGTTGCCGCAGATTCTCCACACAGCTGTCGTAGGAGCTGGTGGCGGGGGGCGGGTCGGCCTTGAGAGTGGTGACCAAATCCGTCTCCAGATTCAGACTGGCGCAGAGCGTGTAGCAGGCGCCCCATTGTTCCACGGCGTCGGCGATTTCGCCCGCCAAAGAATGCCGTTCCGCCTTTTGGGCAAGGTATTGGGGATATTGATTGACTTCGTAGAGCAGTTTCAGTGCAGCCAGCCGCAGACTGTCCTTTCGTGCCCAGTCCAGCATTTCTCCAGGCGTCCACACCCTGTCATAGACGAGAACCGGCTCCACATCTGGCGTGCTGTCCAGTTCGGAGGCGTCATAGCCAATCTGGCTTTCGGTGATGCGGATGTCGTTGAAGGGATGGGACTCCTCCTGGATGAATTTCTTTGAGTAGAATTCATTGACTTCAATGAGGGCCGTGGTGCCGGGGGCGCGGAGGTTGAAGAAGACGCGGATATGTGCAAGTCGTTCCAGTTCAGTAACATGGATAACCTGCTCAAGGATGTCCTGATAGAAGAGGATGGGAGAGAGGAACTTTTTGGGCTGTGGCGGCTGGGCCTCCGGCTGATAGTCCGGATTAGGGCGCCGCTTGACTTGCCCTTTGCGCCGCAGGGTGCGCATGGCCTGGCGGGTGGCGCTCTCCTGTCCGTCAAAATTGGCGACGACGCCGCCATAGACCACGTAGCCGAAGGGGGACAGACTGCCGCCATTCTCCACGATGCGCACCTGTTTGGCCAGGCCGAAGCGGTTGAGGAAGTCCCGCATTTCGTTCTCCAGATCGCGGCTGTAGGTCAGGCCGATGCCGGGGGTGGTGGAGGACATGTCGCCGATGGAGATGGTGCGGATGAGATAGGTCTCCTCCAGCATCTGGCTGGATTTCATGAAGAGGGCCTCGGTTTTTGGCCGCCATTCGATGACTTTGGGCGGCAAGGGCTTATCGCCTGCCAGCTCGGTCATTTTCTGCAGCATGACGCAGAGGGCGACGACCAGCCCGTGGCGGTTGGTGATGTTCGCCGCCTCGTCGGCCAGTTTCATGTATTCATCGTAGACGCGGGGCAGCATGGCGGAGTAGTCGTCATAGAGGGCATTGCTGATTCGCTCCACGCCGCTGTTTTCGGCGATGGTGTCTCGATAGAGGTCCAGCTCCTGTTTGGAGGTGTCCTGAAGCAGCAGGATGCAGGAGCGATAAAACTCCGCCGCGTCCCAATACTCCTGATGGTCCACCAAGTCCTTGAACTGCTTGCGCCAGCAGATGATGCGCATGGCGGCGCATTGGGAGACCACGGCCTCCAGCTGGTCTTTGAGCTGAATCCATGCGGCGGCGAAGCGTTTGTCCGCCCCATGGCTATGGAGAAATATGGAGAAGTCGCCTTCCACGGAGCCGAGGACGGAGAGGGCATGGGCGTCAAAGACCTTGTGGGACTCCTCCAGTCGGCGGGACTCGTCATCAAGGGCTTTGGCGAAGCTGTCCAGCTGGCGTTTGGCGATGCTTTCGGGCAGCTCCGCGTAGGCGCTTTCGAGGGCGTTGAGGGTTCGTTTGTCGCCAATGGTGTCGAAGCTGATGCCGGCGGGCAGCCCCTTGCGGGTCTCTTCCAGAAGCTCCAATGCCTTAAGCCCTGCGTCGCTGGCCTTTAGGCGAGCGGCTTCCGCCAGGGAGTCCATGACCAGATGGCGCAAATCCACGAGGGACTTGATTTGGTCAAGTTCTCTAAGTAGATCCAGCCGAGTGAGTTGTGGCGGATCTGGAACCACCAGCGTCTTTTTGCGGCTGGCATAGGCTTCGAAGGCTGCCCAGGCGTTTGGGGTGCTGTGTTTCCAATAGGCGTCGTCATCGCATTCCTCCAACGGGATGGTGATGCGGATGGGTTCATCGATGGCTTGGCGGACGTTGCGGAGCAGCTCGCTGTTTTCGTCCCAATTCTCCCGTTTGCCCAGCAGGGCGGGGTTGAATTTCAGCACGCCGTCCGCCGTGAATTCCACCAGTGGATAGCCGTCTTTGGCGAGCTGTTGGGCCCATTTGCGGTAGAGTTCCAGAGCGGCGGCGTTCTGCTCCTTCTGAATCAGCTCCGCGAGGGCGGCGGAAATGCGGCGGCCTCCCGCCTGCTCCTGATACCATGAGAGCATGGCGAAGCGGGCCTCCGGCGAGGCGGCGGCCAGCACTTTGGCGTGCAGTTCACTGCCGTCCCGTTCAATGCCGGGGGGGAGGGAGCCGGTCAGAAAGGCGGTGCAGGAGCACAGCAGACAGACGACGGCGACTCCCGCAATGACGCTGGCATGAAGAGCTTCCGATAGGCGCATGGCGTTCCTTGAGTCCTTCGTCAGGACCGGCTATTTGAGCTTCTTGACCTCGTAGGGGTGATTGCGTTTGGAGACCACTTCGATGTTGAAGCGAATCTCCTCCTCCGGAGTGCCGTTGGGGGTGCCGACGCCCTCAATCTTGTTCAGCACATCCAGCCCTTTGATGAGCTTGCCGAAGACGGTGTGTTTGCCGTCAAGATGGGGCGTGGGAACAAAGCAGATGAAGAACTGGCTGCCGTTGGTGTTGGGGCCGCTGTTGGCCATGGAGAGAATGCCCTTGCCGCTGTGGCGGAGGCGGGGACTGAACTCGTCGGCGATGCGGTAGCCGGGGCCGCCGGTGCCGGGGCGCCCATCAGCGCCACGCTTCGAGTTGGGGCAGCCGCCCTGCGCCATGAAACCATCGATGATCCGATGGAATCTCATGCCGTTGTAATAGCCGCTTTCGGCCAGAGTGATGATGTTGGCCACCGTGTTGGGGACCTCGTCCTCGAACAGTTCGGCATACATGTCGCCTTTGGAGGTGGCGATGCGGATAACGGGATTCTTCTCGACGTCCATGGGAACTCCATCCTTTTCAATGACTTCGCTTTTCTTGAACTGGAACATGTCATGGTTGTCCGTGATGACCGTGACTGTGTTCTTCTTGACAATGACTTTGCCTTCGTAGGTCTTTCCGTTGCGGAGTTTGACCTGGCCGGCGGTGCACAACGCCGCCGTCAACAGCATCCAGAACATGCAGGATTTGAGAATTTTCATGATGAGTTGCCCCCTTTTTATGGAAATTAGGAATTAGGAATTAGAAATTTGAAATTCAGTTAGCAGTTAGGAGTTATAAGTGGTTGATAATTGGGAATTAGGAATTTGGTTGGGGTTATCGGTTGATATGTTGTATATAATATAAGGTATATATAATGTAATGCGTGAATCGCATCTTGCATAAAACAAATGGACAATTGGGCCATTACACCACCGTCATCTCATCCAAAATTTCTAATTCCTAATTTCTAATTCCTAATTTCTAATTCCTAATTTCTAATTCTCTTGACGGCGGCCAGAAGCAGGTAGACGACGACGGTCAGCTCGATGATGGTGGCACCCACGGGCAGGTCGGGGCCGTAGCTCAGGGCAAGGCCCGCCACGCTGCAGAGGAAGCATAAGGCGGTGGCGATGATCATGACGGTGCCCAGTCGGCGGGCGAACAGGGCGGCGGCCGCCGCAGGCAGAACCAGCAGGGCAAGAACCAGCACCACGCCAACGATTTGGGAGAGAATGACCACCGTCATGCCGATGAGCACGTGGAGCCAGAGGGAAACACCGTCCACACTGATGCCCCGCAGTGTCAGCCCCTCTTCATGGAAGCAGAGGACCAGAAAGCGGTTGTGCAGCATCCAGGCGGCGATGAGAATGAAGAGGTCCATGGCGGCCATGATCCACAGGTCGGTTTCGGAGACCAGCAGAATGCTGCCGAAGAGATAGCTGTTCAGATCTTCCTGATAGCCAGGGGTTAAGGCGATGAAGCTGATGCCGGCGGCCACACCAAGGGACCAGATGGCGCTCAGCACGGTGTCCTCCCGCATGCGGTTACGGGAAGTCAGCAGACTGACGGCGACGGAGGCCAGCAGGCCGGCCAGCAAGGAGCCGGCCAGCGGGGTGAATGCGGTCCAGCCCAGTCGGACGGCGCAGAGGCGGGCCAGCCCGATGCCTCCCAGCAGGGAGTGGGAGATGGCCCCTACCATGTAGCTGCGGCGGCGGGCCACCACATAGCTGCCCACAATGCCGCAGGCGACGGAGGCCAGCAGGGCGGCCAGAAGTGCCATGTGCAGAAACGAGGAGTCAATGATATCGGAGAAGAAGGACATAGGGAGCTACAAGGTGTGGTCGCATTCCTGCGGCGGCGTGGTGACGGGGCATTGGATGTGTTCGATGCTGAGCCAGTCGCCATCCGCCAGAGCGTTGACATGGATTTCGCCGATGGCATGCATGTCCGCCATGCGGTTGACGCAGATGACGTGGCTGACATAGCTGGAGACCACGTTCAGGTTGTGGGAGACCAGCAGAATGGTCAGCTCTTGGTTCAGCTGATGGAGCAGCGCGAAGATGCGGTGGCGGTTGGCGGGATCCAGATTGGCCCCCGGCTCGTCCAGCAGCAGCAGTTTCGGCTCGCTGGCCAGCGTTTGGGCAATGAGAACCCGCTGGCGTTCGCCGCCGGAGAGTTGGGAGAAGGCGCGGGAGCCATAGCCCTCCAGCCCGACTTTCTCCAACGCGGCGGCCGCCTTGGCCTTGTCGTCGTGGCCATAGCGTCCGAAGCCGCAGCGCTCCACCCGTCCCATGAGCACCACATCAAGGACGCTGGCGGGAAACTGCATGTCAAATAGCAGATGCTGAGGAACATAGCCAATGTGTCGGCGCACCTTCTCCGGCGCCTGTCCCAACACGCGAACGGTGCCGTAGCGGGGCGTCAGCAGCCCGAGAATCAGCCGCAGCAGCGTGGTTTTGCCGCCGCCGTTGGGCCCCACCATGGCCGCGAAGTCGCCACGATGAAGGGTCAGAGAGATATGGTGCAGCACCTCGTTGGCCTCATAGCCAAAGCAGACATCCTGCAGCTCGATGACCTTTTCCGCCTCCATCAGTCCCCCTCTCCGGCCTCTGGACCGAGACAGGCGGCGCGAAGGTTGGCGGCCAATGTCTCCATGTCTTCTAAGTAATTCTTAGGCAATGGGTTAAATGTTTTTACCGTGGCGCCGAGCTCCTTGGCCAGCCGTTTGGCTGGAGCCGGATTGAACTGAGGCTGAATGCCAATGGCCTTCACGTTCAAGGCACGGGCCTGGCGGATGGTCGCCGCCAAATGTTTGGCGGAGGGTTCCTTGCCATCCAGTTCAATGGGAAGCTGCCGCATGCCATAGGCATCCATAAGATAGCCAAAGGCAGGATGATAGACCATGACGACCTGGCCGTTGCAGGGCGCAAGCAGCGTATCCAGCCGCCTCTTGAGGGCGTTCAGCCGCAGAAGATAGGCGTCCCCCCGTTCTTGATAGGCGGCGGCATGGGCCGGATCCAGTTTGACGCAGACCGCCACGGCGTTGGCGGCGTGCTGCCGCATGTTGTCCACGGACAGCCAGACGTGGGGATCCCGTTCCGTCTCTTCATCGTGATGCGGTTCCCCGTGGTGTTCGCCGTCATGGTGGTGTTCGCCGTCGTGGTGGTGTTCGCCGTCGTGGTGGTGATGCGGTTCGCTCATCTTGCGGAAAGTCATATTTTCCCTCATATCAAGGATTTCCAGCTTTGGAAAGCGTCGGCGGAGTTTGGGCAGAAGTGCCTTTTCCATGGGGGCGCCGATGATGAGCAGCGCATGGGCTTTGCTGAGAAGGGCCATCTGGCGGGAGCCCAAAGAGAAGGTCTCCGGACTGCTGCCCGGCGGCACCAAGGCCTCCACCTCCACATTGTCGCCGCCGATGGCACGGACTGATTCCAGCTGGGGGACGACGCTGACCAGCAGCCGCAGCGGTTCCGGCGGCGTTGCGTTCGGCGCGGCCTCCGCCGCCTGCATTGCGTGTCCTCCCATCAGCAGAATGGCCGCGGGGATGGCGAACGCCAGGTGGAGAAGTTTTGCAAAGCATTGCCTTTTAGAATGATAGACCATACTCATGGAGTCCCTGCCTCCGCAAAGGTATGCTGCTTGAGGGTGCTGCAGAAGTCGTCGTAGCATTCCATGAACGAGTGTCCCGTTTGCGTGGGAATCAGCCGCAGATACTGCTGCAGGGAGTTGTCTTTCTGGTTCTGGAAGGCCTCCATGACGTCCGCCAGCGAAAGGTCCCGCGGATCCTTGCCGGGCACATAGTTGGGTTCACGCTTCTTGATTTGGACGGCGAGAAGCACGTGGTTGTGACAGAGGGTGTCGATCACATGCTGAAGCAGAGTGAGGGAGATGTTGTTGCGTTGCGCGAAGGTCTCCACGCGCCACGGCGTGCCGTCGCGGTAGGCGCGGCAGATGTCATGGATGATGGCGATGCCGAGCAGGATGCGCGCCCCTTGGGAGTGCTTCGCGATGATGCGGGCCAGCCGGATGGTCGTGTGGTTCTGGACGGCGTAGCACAGCTCCGCGCCCAGCAGGATGACGCACCAGTTGGCGTAGAGCCAGGCAAGAAAGAAGGGCAGGGCGGCGAAGGTGCCGTAGATTTTGTTGTAACCTGCCAGACCGACCTGCATGCGGATGTACAGCCACTGCATGATGAACCACAGGATGCCTGTGATCAGGCCGGCGGTCAGCGCAGGGCACAGGCGCACCTTCGTGTGCGGCATGAACATGTAGAAAAAGGCGAAGCCCAAAAACACCATGCCCCAGCCCACCATTCGGATGCCGAGCTGCAGAAGATAGGCCCAGCCGCCCATGACCTCCAATGCCAGCTGGAAGAATCGATGGGAGCGGACGAACGCGTTCATGCTCGTGGCGGAGATGAGAACCACGGGAATCAGAATCAACACCACCAGATACTCGCTGACCTTGTGCAGATAGTCCCGCCCGCGCTTCACCCGCCAGATGCTGTTGAAAGTGTTCTCCAGCTTGGTCATGGAGCTGATGACGCCGATGAGCAGGGTCAGCGACCCCACCAGTCCCAAGGCGGCGAAGTTCGTGTGCTCCACATAGATGAAGATGTTGACCAACGCTGCCTGCAGCGGCGGGGGCAGCGTGGCCGCGAAACCGCCGCCTTCCTCCGCGGCAGGCGTGGGCGCGGTGGCCGCTATTCGGTCATCGTCTTTTGCAGTTGTCTCCTGCGCTTCTTGGGGGGGAGGTTCCTGAACGGGAGTCTCTTCTGTGACTCCTTTTGTATCAATGACTTCTGATTGTTTGGCGGTTGCGGGCGGCTCCTCAGGGAGCGGCTGCACGACACGATAGCTGACGCTGTCCTCTCCCGTTTCGGCGTCCTGCACGATGATTCGCTCCAGTCCGATGATGCTGACCAGTCGGTTGTGCATGCCGATGCCTTTGGAGAAGGAGAACATGATGGCGGCCATGGGCACCAGCGAGACCAACGTGATGTAGGTGAGCGCACAGGACTGCAGATTGCATCGGTCCTGCATATATCCTTGCACGGTAATGGTTAATATGCGACAAAGGGCTTTGCAGGAGCGGGGAAGCACCTTGGATTCCCCCAAATCGTCGGTCCAGATTCCGCTGGTGAAGAAGGACGATAGGCAGGAGAAGAAGGTTTTGATGGAGGATGATTTGGGCGTCGCCATGGAAAACACCTCGTTGGGGGTTCTGTCTTTCGCGGGCAGTATACTAATATATTGCAGAATGACCATAAGGCAAACTCAAGCAAATTAGGAATTAGAAATTAGGAATTAGGAATTTGTCATGTGAAAATTAGGAATTAGAAATTAGGAATTAGGAATTTGTCGAGGAATATTAGGAATTAGAAATTAGAAATTAGGAATTTGTCATGTGAAAATTAGGAATTAGGAATTAGAAATTAGGAATTTGTCATGTGAAAATTAGAAATTAGGAATAACTTTTCAGAACCTTGACGGTTTATGAAATTCGTTGCCATTCATCTTGCATCTCTCGTCTCCCGTCCCTTACCTCCCGTCTCCCGTCCCTCGTCTCCCGTCCCACGTCTCTCATCTCCTGTCTCCCGTCTCTTGTCACCAGAAGAAAGACATGCCGTTTGATTGTCACAAAGGGGGCAAATTGGGGACTGTCTGCTTGAAATCTGCGCAAGGATGGACATAGTATAGAGTGGTTATTCAGCCGTTCCCACTGAAGGGGGCGGCGATGGTGTGGGCGGCGCGGCACGACGCGTCGCGGAGTAAGGACGTCAAGAGAAGGAAAGAGCAAATGTCCCGTCAGATTTTGATAGCCGGCAACTGGAAGATGAACAAAGGCGCCGCGGAAGGCGCACAGCTGATCAAGGACCTGAAGGCCCAGTTTGGGGAATGCCCCTGCTGCTCCTGCGGTCAGAAGCCGGAAGTGTTGGTGTGCCCCCCCTTCACCACGTTGAGCGCCGTGATTGCGGAGACGGCGGGCAGTTGTCTGGAAGTCGGCGCGCAGAATGTCCATTGGGCCGAAAAGGGCGCCTATACGGGTGAGATTTCCGCGGCGATGCTAAAGGAGACAGGCGTGACCTATGTGATCATCGGCCACAGCGAGCGCCGTCAGTATTTTGGCGAGACGGATGCCACGGTCAATCAGCGGCTGTTGGCGGCGTTGAAGGCCGGCCTGAAGGTCATCGTCTGCGTGGGCGAGACTCTGAAGGAGCGGGAGGAAGGCGTCACGATTGCGGTGATTGAGCGGCAGGTCCGTGGCGCGCTGGCCAATGTGGACGCGACGGCCATGAAGGATGTGGTCATCGCCTACGAGCCGGTCTGGGCAATTGGCACGGGCAAAGTCGCCACGGAGGCGCAGGCGCAGGAAGTTCACCAGTGCATCCGCGCCTTGCTGAAGAAGCTGTATGAATGCCCCTGCGTGGCGGACAACACGCGGATTCTCTACGGCGGCAGCATGAACGCCGCCAATGCGGCGGGCTTGCTGGCCCAGCCGGACATCGATGGCGGCCTCATCGGCGGCGCTGCGCTCAAGCCGGCGGATTTCGCGACCATCATCAAGGCGGCCTTCGCGCAAATGAACGCCTAAGGGTTGGCCTGCCGCCCCCGTCGCCTTTCGTTGGGAGGCGGGGTTCATTGTCACCTTGGGAAAGACGGATTTCGTGGCCTCATCATGAAATCCGTCTTTTTTGCACATTTGCACGAAAAAAAGCGGGTTTTGCGGAACCGACGGGGTAATGGAGTGTCTAAAGGTCAGTGTTGGTTCCGTTGGGTCTGCCGGAAGGCGGAAGCGACAGAAGGTTGTGAGGACATGTATGATCAATGAAGAGGACCGGTCCTTGATAGAACGGTTCAAGGCCGGCGATGAAACGGCCTTTGACCGGCTTGTGGACAAGTATTCGGGGCGGGCCTACCAGATTGCCTATGGTATTCTTGGCAATCGGGAGGATGCGGAGGAGGTCGCCCAAGACACGTTTGTCCGCATGAACCGTGCCTTGATGAATTTTCGGGGAGACTCGGAGTTCACCACATGGATGTATCGAATCGCCACAAATTTGGCGAAGAACAAATATCGTTGGAACAAATGCCGTGGAAGCAAGGTCAATGTCAGTATGCAGGAACCCATCGAGGGAGGCTCGGAGGATCAGGCACTGTACATCGATGTCCCCGACGAGCGGCTGACTCCGGATGAGAAGCTGCTCTTCGGCGAGCTGCAGCGGAGCACGGAACAGGAGCTGGCGAAGCTTCCGGACAATTATCGGGAGGCGCTGGTGCTGCGGAATGTGAAGGAATTGAGTTATGAGGAGATTGCCGAGCTGCTGCATTGCAAGCTCGGCACGGTGAAATCCCGTATCGCTAGGGGCAGGGAAGAACTTCGCAGGAATTTGGGATTATGACAACACAAACGGACAAACAGTTGAAAACGGGTGGACATCCCAGTCAGGAGCAGCTGAGCGGCTTTCTGGATGCGGATGCGGTGGATTTGGGCTCTTCCGAATGGATGGACATCTCCAACCATCTGGAGCAGTGCGATGTGTGCCGAAAGCGCCTGCATTCGCTGCGAACGGTGGATGAGCGGGTGGCTCAGGCCATTCGAGTGCCCGTTGACCTGGCCGACCGCATCAAAAGGACCTGCCGTTCAAAGCAGGCGCAACCTACTGTGCCCCAATGGCATTGGTGGTTGGACTCCCGGATTCGCCGAAACGTCGCCTTGGCGGCGTGCCTTTGTCTGATGGCCTATGGCGTTAGTCTCCGCCTGCGTTCCACGGTCAGATCGAATGCCCTGCCGACGATGGCGACGGAGTCCGTCGCGTTGGCGGAAGGGGCCGATGTTCCGTCCCCTGAAACCCAGCCGGACATGATGGCGCAAGTGGAAAAAACTGCGGCGCCGATGCCACAAGCTCCTGCAACGGAAATGGTTGAATCAAGAACGGCCGATGCCTTTGTCGCCGTTGCGCCACCGATGCCACAGGCTCCTGCAACGGAAATGGTTAAATCGAAAACGACCGATGCCTTTGTCGCCAACGCAGTGCAGAATTCGGCGGTCGCATCCCAACGGAAACTGAGAGCCGAGGAGATGCAGACGGTGGGGTTGCAGCGGAGCCGAGGCACTTTCCGTCCGCAGGAAACCCGCTATTATCTGGCCAACCGCATCCATCATGTCTGGCTGATGGACAGTCCTGAGCAGGGACGGAAATTCATCGACGATTTGGCCGCCGACGGCAAACTGCAGGTGGAATGGGATGACCGCTCCGGCACCGCGACCCTCAATGCACGTCTCATCGTGGATGATCGGGAGCTGCAGCAGATTGTGGACGGCATGGCCGACCGCCAATGGGCTCTGCTTTCCCCAAGTCTTCCGCAGCCCGGCAAGGCGGAAAAGGTCCAGTTCCTCGGCAAAGAACTGGTCTATGACGTGAGCCTGGTGCAGAAGGAAGGAGATAAGTAGTTGATAATTAGGGATTAGAAATAAGGAATGTACCTTCAGAACCTGTACGTCCATTGATGAGGCATTAACCCAAATGGCAATCAAATGGAAAAGTAAATTTAGGCAGCGAATTGACGGATGATAACATTTGTGTTATATTGTCCATAGAGTTTATGATATGCCTAAGAAATATATTGAATTTGAAAGAGTTAAATCTTTCATGGAGCAGACAAGTGAAGATGTCCAAAACGAGTACAGGAGCATAGTTGACATACTTGAAAAAGAAGGGCGCCTTTCAATGCCTTTTGGGGAGAAGGTCACAAACCGGAATCTATTTGTTATAAGGGTGATACGTGCCGCAAATATCAGAATCTTCTATGTCTATGGCAAAGATGATTTCGTATATGGTATTTTGGCATATGAAAAGAAAACCCAAACAATACCTAAATATGAGCTAAATCTTGCAATAAAGATAGCATCACAATTAAGAATACAGGGAGTTATATAATGAAACGCATTGAAATGACGGATGAGGAAATAAAAAGAGAAATTGAGTGTCTCGCAAAGAACAAGGAGCAAATTTACGAAGAGCAGAAGCGGGAGCGCGAACGTTTCCTGAATGATCCTGCAAACACTGAATCGCTTAGGCGTGTCAGGCAGAAAATGGCCATTTCAAAACTCCTCTACGATATTAGGTCAAAGGCGAAACTGACCCAGCGGGAAGTGGCACGGCGCATGAACGTTTCCCAAACCGTGGTTGCGCGTCTGGAGCGCGCCAAAGGAGACATCCGACTCTCAACGCTTCAGAACTTCTATGAATCCTGTGGCGCAAAACTCGACCTTACGCCAGTCTGGAAGTGAAGTCAGATTTTATCCTAAAAAGCGCAGTTAAGCTAGTTTATCATTCATAACATACTGAATATAATCATCTTACGATTAGGACAGATGCCCTAATCGTAAATCCCCAAATCTTTTTTGGCGAAAACGGCAGGAATCCCCAAATCGTTTGAGTCTTTAGCGTCTTTGGGAAATGGCCGTCAGCGGGGGAAGCCGTTCTTTTCGATGCGTTCGCCGACGGCGAGGAGGGTCTGGATGTCCTCCATGTCAAGGGAGCCGTCGGGCATAAGGGCGGTGCTGATGGTGAAATTGGCCTGCTGGCGGACGGCTTCCGTGAATTTGTCCCAAATCTGTGCCTCCTTCAGATGGCTTCCGGCCTTTTCGCCGAAATAGCCCCATGCGTCCGGCGTCATGGTGGTGCGCAGTTCCAGCGGCTTCTCCGTCTGCGAGTAGATGAAGCCCTGGACGTCCTGCGGGCTGTTCTCCTCCGGAATGCGATGGGCCAGAGAAAAGAAATCCTCCGTGCCAAGGAGTCCCTGTTCGTAGGAAATGAGCACCTGCGGCTGCTGCATCCGTGTGCAGATGTAGAGGCCTTCGCATTGGAAGCGGGACTTGTCTCCGGAGAGGGGCACATCGATGCCTTCCAGCTGGATGGCGGCGATGGGGCCGTATTGGGAGAGCAGCTCCTTGATCTGAGCCTCCATGAACTCACAGTATTCTTCAAGACGGCTATCTTCTTGGGAATCAATGGGATAGTCTGGCCGAGGCCCCGCCTTCCACTCTTGATTGGTCGGTGCGTGGGGATGGTGCCAATCCCGTCCGTGGGAATACTTTAGGCAGAGACCGACGCCGTGGAATTCGCAGACGGAGGCCAGTTCCGCCACCAAATCCCGCTGGGCGGCGGATTTGGCGCTGGTGAAGTCCGTGTGTTCGGAGTTGAAGAGGCAAAATCCGTCCATATCTCTGGCGGGGAAGGAGATATAGCGTGCGCCGGCGGCGATGGCAAACTCCACGATGTCCACCGCGTTAAAATTGTCAGCGGTGAAGCGCTTCATGAGGGAGGCATAGTCGTTCACGGCGATTTTGTCCTGCTGTTGGATGCGTTCGCCGCGGCCGATAAGGGCATGGAGGCCGAAATTGACGCCGAGGCCGTACTGCGCCTCTTTGAACCAGGCGAGGCAGGCGCCTTTGGGATCTTCCTTGTACATCTCGTCATGGTCGAACAGGAAGGTAGGCGTCGTGTTGATGGAGCCGTCGTCGTTGACGAGAATGGAAATGGGTTTGTAATCTGTCATGACATGGCCTTAAGGCATTGGAACGGAATACCATAGGGCATGGATTCCGGTGACGATCATGCTGATGGAGATGGCGCAGAGAATAAGGCCCGTGATTTTGCTCAAAATGGCGATATTCCCGTAGCCGAGGCATTTGACGATTTGCGTTGAAAAGCACAGCATCAGGCCGATGGCCGACGATGCCAGAAGAATGGCCAGGCTGGTGATGAACTTCTCCTGACACGTGACCATCTCATGGCCCATGACCATGACTGTGCCCAATGTGGCGGGACCGGCGGTGATGGGCACCGCCAGCGGTACCACGGCGCAGCGCATCAGTTCTATGTCACTTTTCGATGTGTGTTTGCTGTCTGTCGAGGTGCTGTTGACCAATGTCACCGCCACCAAAAGCAGCAGGGTTCCGGAACCGGCTCGGAAGGCCTCCACGGTGATGTCGAACAGTTTCAGCACCCAGCTGCCGCCAAGGAACATGATGATGGTGATGGCCGCCGCTCCAATGGCGATGCGGATCGCCAGCTTCTGTTTGGTCTCCAGCGTGGACTCCGTGGTCATGGAGAGGAACACGCTAAACACGAAGAACGGCGTCAGCAGGAAGAAGAACTTCAGTGTCAGCGGCACCAATGCGGTTTTTGTCAGTTCCAATAGCGTTGGGGCGGAGGTGGGACTCATGACAATTAGGAATTAGGAATTAGGAGTTAGGAATTAGCCGTTAGCAGTTTTTCTAGAGCCTCTAGAGCAAGGCTAGGAAAGACGTTGCAGTTCGCGCATCAGCGATGTGCGAAGGCCGAAAACGGCAATCGTAACCCCTTGCATAATAGAGAGTTGCGATTGCTTATGCTCTGAAGGGACATCCGGATGCCCGCGTCCCCTCCGTAATGACGTATCTTGCTGAAGGGACGTGAGTTAGTCCCATTCGGTCACAAATTCGGGCATGGGGAAGTTGGCCGTCAACGCATGGACCTTCTCCTTGACGGAGGCGGCAACCGCGTCATCGCCGATGTGGTCGACAACTTCCGTGATCATGTCCGCGATCTGCTTCATTTCGGCTTCCTTCATGCCACGGGTGGTGACGGCGGGGGTGCCGATGCGCAGGCCGCTGGTGACGGCGGGCTTTTCGGGGTCGAAGGGAATCAAGTTCATGTTGACGGTGATGTCGGCCAGGTCAAGCGCGGTGGCGGCGGCTTTGCCGGTGGTGTGCTTGGGGCGCATGTCAACGAGCATGAGATGATTGTCCGTGCCACCAGACACGATACGGAATCCATTCTGCTGCAAAGAGTTGGCCAAGCAGGCCGCATTGGCCACGATTTGCTTTTGATAGTCTTTGAAGCCGGGCTGCATCGCCTCATGGAAACAGATGGCCTTGGCGGCGATGATATGCATGAGCGGACCGCCCTGGATGCCGGGGAAGACCTGCGAATTGATCTTCTTGATGAGAGACTCTTTGGAGAGGATGAGGCCGCCGCGAGGGCCGCGAAGGGTCTTGTGCGTCGTCGACGTGACGATGTCGCAGTAGGGCACGGGGCTGGGGTGGAGGCCGGCGGCCACGAGGCCCGCGATGTGAGCCATGTCCACCATGAGATAGGCGCCAACCTCGTCCGCAATGGCGCGTAGCCGCGCAAAGTCGATGATGCGCGGATAGGCGCTGGCTCCGGCGAGAATCAGGCGGGGCTTGTTTTCTCTTGCAAGTTTTGCAATATCTTCATAGTCAAGCATTTCAGTATTTGGATTGACACCATAGCCGATGAAGTGGTAGGTGCGGCCGCTGAAATTGACGCTGTGGCCGTGGGTCAGATGGCCGCCGTGGGCCAGACTCATGGCGAGAACGGTGTCCCCCGGCTCCAGGATGGAGAGGTAGGCGGCCATGTTGGCCTGGCTGCCCGAATGGGGCTGCACGTTGGCGGCCTCCGCGCCGAAGAGTTTGCAGGCGCGTTCGATGGCGAGGCTCTCCGCCTCGTCCACATGGACGCAGCCGTTGTAGTAGCGGCGGCCCGGATAGCCCTCCGCGTATTTGTTGGTCATGATGGAGCCGGCGGCGGCGCGGACAGCGGCGCTCGCAAAGTTCTCGGAGGCAATGAGTTCCAGACCGCGCTCCTGACGGGCCTGCTCACGGCGCATGATGGCGGCGATTTCGGGGTCCACCTGCATGATGGGGGCCACGGGGTCGTAGGACAGCGTCTCGATCTTGCGGAGACGGCGGATGTGGCGGGCGCCGTTGGAGAAGGGGGTGGCCAGCCAGGAGTCCACAGTCGCCTCGAACTCTTCGGCGCTCATGGCGTCGCCGCCGGTGACCAACACGTTGGAGGCGTTGTGCTCACGGCTGAGGCGCGCTTTGGTGGGATTCTCGCAAAGTGCCGCGCGGACGCCGTTGTGGCGGTTGGCGATGATGGACATGCCAACGCCGCTGCGGCAGATGAGAATGCCCGCCTGGACTTTGCCTATCTTCATGGCATTGAGCATCTTGGCCGCAAAGTCAGAATAGTCGTCCTCCGGATCCAAAGCATATGGGCCGAAATCGGCGGTCTTGATGCCGCGTTTCGCCAGCATTCCCAAAAGCGCTGTCTTCTTGTCCAGACCGCCGTGATCCGAGGCGACTCCGATGGTGATGTCCTTCAACTTCGACTGCCAATCACAAAATGAGCCCATAGCCGCATGATTCCTTATATTTATGTTGAACTGTGTTTTTCCACTCGCGTGAACAAATTAATGTAATGAGGAATTGGGAATTCGCAATGCGGAAGGGGCAATTTTGCAGAGTTTATGGCTGATAAGATGCCGCCGCAATGGACATGGGACATGACGCAAAACGCAAGGCGCGGAACAATTGGGTCGCCGCAGCCTTGCGAATGTATCTAAGTTATTCTTTATCAATGAGTTACGGCCTTGCGCCTATGTATTGGCCATAGCCGACGGAGCCGGGGGCCAGGCGATAGTCGCGGTGGGCGGCGTCCACGAACTGGGGGATGCCCACGGTGTCGTGGAACGTGGGTTGCCACTGTTTGATGAGATCGGCGAAGGTGGAAGCGTCGTAATAGAGGGCCTTGCCGGTGAGGCTGCTCATGATGAACAGTTCCTTCTGATTTGATCCATTGCCCCACAGGTTGTTGATGAATTGGGGCCATTCCGGCTTCCATTCGCAGCAGATGCGGAAGCAGACTTCCGTGCTGTTGTAGAAGATGTTGTTGCGGAAGATGAAGCCTGTGGTCTTGGCGCGGTTGTTGTAGATCATGAGATGGCCGCCGTTGGGATCGGGCCGTTGGGCGTGGGCCCAGCCGTGGCCGGCGTCCACGAAGGTATTGTTCTCCACAAGAATGTTTTCGGTGATGGAGAATTCGGGGTTGTTCCAATATTCGAAGGAGTATTCGGCGTTCCAGACGGTGTTGTTGCGGTAGGTGATGTTGCGCTCCACGCTGGGGGTCTTGGGGTCGCCGGTGCTGCCTTGGTTGGTCAGCGCCGCATCGTAGATTTCCCAAATCCGGTTGTTCTCCACGAGACAGTCGCTGGCGCTGCACCAAAACTCGATGCCGTTGCCGAAGCGGACGTTGGCACCGTCTTCCCGCGTGTACTGATGGGCGCCGCCGATGTAGGAAAGCTCGCAGTTGCGGATGACGAAGCGCGTGGCGTTGGAGCCGCCGAAGCCATGGGCCCCCACATAGCGGATGCCCAGCCCGTCCACCACCGCGTCGTGCACATTGCCATGGCTGACGCCGAAGCGCCGCAGCACCAGTTCCACGGACTTGTGGCGGACGCCGGGGTTCTCAGGGTATTTCAGCAGGATGTTGTGCTTTTCGCCAAGGTAGACGTAGTGCCCCTCCTGCGAAAGGTCCTCCGGCTTCCAGCGCTTCCAGCCGCAGGGGACGGCGCCGTGGTCGAAGACGATGTTGCCCACGTCAACGGAGATGGTGTCGGCGATTTTGTCCGCCAAGGTCCAGACGCCGGGGGCGGCCTCCTGCCAGTCGGAAGGATTGTCGGCGGCGACGGAGGGCTGGATGAGGGGCAGGGGGCCTTCGCCGTAGTTGCTGTAGACGATGGGCTTTTCAGGCGAGCCACTGTGCAGCTTCAGCGTGTCCCGCCACAGGCCGCCGCGGCGGAAGAGAACCCGGTCGCCCGGCTGCAGCGGCGCCGCGTTCACTTTGGCCAACGTGGCCCACGGGGTGTTGGGGGACAGACCGTCGTTGGCGTCGTTGCCCTTCACATTGTCCACATAGTACTCGCTGGCTGCGCAAATGCCGGATGCCACCATGCAAATGAGAGTCATAGATTTGAAATCCATCATCCTACCTCATATATTGTATAGGTTGTACATGAACAATAAATTTTTATTAAACTATAATGCCAACCCATGGCAGAATCAAGCAAGGAGAGAAAATATGTCTGGCAAGGTGGCCGTGTTGATGGGAAGCGCATCGGATCTTCCGAAAATCGAGTCCTGCGTGACGACGTTGAAAAGCTTTGGAGTGGAGACTGTTGTGCGAGTCATGTCCGCTCATCGGACGCCGGATGTGGTGGCGGAGTTCACCAGTCGCGCGGAGTCCAACGGCTTCCAGGTCATCATTGCGGCGGCCGGCGGCGCGGCCCATCTGGCGGGCGTGGCGGCGGCTCACACGCTGCTGCCCGTGATAGGTATCCCTGTGGAGGGCGGTGCCTTGCATGGCATGGACGCCTTGCTGTCCACCGTGCAGATGCCGGGCGGAATCGCTGTGGCGACGGTGGGCATCGGCAGCGGCGGCGCCACCAATGCGGCATTGTTGGCCATTCAGATTATGGCGTTGCAGGACAAGGACTTGCGGGATAAATTGGCGGCGGACCGCGCCCGCCGGCGGGAAAAGGTGGAGGCGGCGGACCGCGACATGCAGGCCGGCAACTGACGACGGGCTGTTGTCAGATGGACACGGGAACTCGCATGCGATGGAGTCTGGCGGCTGGGCTGCTGTGCGCTTTGGCGCTTTGGGGAGCCGGAGCTGCGGAGTCGGTGTCCGTCAGTGAGACGCTGCCGGAGGCACGGCTGCGGGTCACGGCGGTCTCGTCGGAGGAAGTGCGCCGTCTTGGCCGTTTCGCCACGGACTGCGTGACCATGGCGGACGGATTGCTCAAGGCGGAGAAGGCACCTCGTCAACTCATTCAGCTGCAATGGCTTCCAGAAGAAACGACGACCGAGGGCACGGCGGGGGATCCGCTCTTCGTGGTTCTGCGGGATGACGAAAGCGTGGAGGAGGCGTCCTATCGCATCTGCCATGCCGCCTTTCTGCGGCGGGCGTGGGAGATGGGAACAGGAGGACGGCCGAACATTCCGTCGGCCCGCTGCGCCGCCGCCGCCTTGGCGAACCGCCGCGCCATTCGCTTCTACGCTGGCGGCAATTTCCATGACCCGGACTACATGGTCGCCCGTAAACAGTTCGCCGATGGGCACTTCCCCAACGCGGGCAAGCTGCTGACCGGCGACATGCCGCCGGAGCATGCGCCGCTGTTTCGGCTCTACATGATGCACTGCGACCTGCTGGTGGCCTGTTTCGAGTCCCTTCCCATGGCGAAGGGGGAATTCTTCTCCCGCCTTTTCGAGATGGAGGCCATGGGGCGGGATACCGTAGAAGCCTGTGAATTCATTTTAGGTCAACATATTGCCGCCAATGAAACTCTGCAGCATTGGTATGAGCGGCAAGTGCTGACGGTCAGCCGACGGCTGCGCCAATGGCAGGGCACCGACGCCATTGAGGAAAAGCTGCAGCAGCTGGAGACCATCACCGTGGTCGGCACGGCCAGCGGAGGGGACAGCGTGGCCCGCGTCCGTCTGGAGGAGCTTCCCGACAAGCTGGTGGACTACAAATTGGACAAGCGGGCGTTGGACGCTCTTCAAATCCGCTTTCAGGAACTGGCTTTGGAGGCGCCGTATCTTCTTCAGAAGCCCATTCGACGTTTTGCGGAGTCCTTCGAACTGCTTCGCGCCAAACGGCCTAAGCATTTCAAGATGGAGTTTCAGGCCGCGCGGGAGGAGTTTGAGGCGGCAAAGGAAAAGCAGCGGCAGCTAAAGGCGTGGATGGATCAATGCGAAAAGGAATATGTTCCCTCCAGCCGCCTGTTCGAGGACTATATGGACATCAATCGGCTGTTCAACCACTGGCTGGACGGCGCTTTCCCCCTGCGGAAATGCCTGATGCCGCAAAGTGCTGAAAATTAGGAAGTTGGGGCTGAAAACTAATATTAAATGTTGGTTTCCTCTCGCGTCCCCCGTCCCGCGTCTCTCGTCTCCCGTCCCCCGTCCCGCGTCCCGCGTCTCTCGTCTCCCGTCCCACGTCCTGTGGTTCTCGTCTCACGTCTCGCGTCCCACGTCAAACTCCTGCCTGTTCGTGGGTTTCGCTTCGCTTCACCCACGTCACGCTCCAGCTTGCCCTGCCGTAGCCCGAAGGGCGAAGGAGGGTCACCGCTACGCGGTTTTAAGACCTAACTTTCTCGTGCACCGTGGGTTGCGCTTATGCCTACGGCATTGCGCTTACCCACGGCTATTATCCTGCCGCCGCCAGAGCGGCTCTTGTTTTTCAGCATGCCTCGCCTTCTGCCGCCATGGCCTTTTCTACAAATTTGATGACTGGGAGAGAGACCGATTCAGCATGATGATTTGCATGGAAGAAAAATCCAACTGCTGCTTTTAGGTTTACATTTCTCGCGTCTCACGTCCCTCGTCAAGTGAAAAGTGCCCTCTGCGTCGTAGCAAAAAAAGGACTCCCGCCATGGCAAGGGCACGGGGGGAGTCCGCGAAGGAGAATGCTAACTTACGTAATGCGAGTTATTTGATGTTGAAGGCTTCGCCCTTTTCGGTGAGCAGGAAGACGCCGTCGGCAGGCTTGGCGATATCCATTTTCTTGCTGGCGATGAGAATTTCGCCGGCGGTCAGGCCGCCCACGTGGCCATCCAAGAAGGCGATGTTGCAGCGATCGTTGTGATTCATGCGGTACTGGTTGCCCCAGAGGTTCTGGTCGAAATGGACCAAAGAATGCTGCATACCGCTGTCCACATAGTAGCTGTCGCCAAAGATGATGTTGGAGGAGGGATTCGTCATGTAGGCGGCACGGAGGTTGATGTAGCGGATGCTGTCAACATAGACCTGCTTCCAGGTTGATGTGCCCAGATTGGCATCCGGCCAAATTTGGCCGTAGGCGCAATTCGGTGTGGCGGCCAGGCTCTGGAAATCATCCGACTTCGGGCAGGAAATGATTGGGGAATCCATTTCGATGTAGCCAGTCTTCATTATGCAGTGATGCCATGTGTCGCCAGCCCATTGAATTGGAATGTACTGATGGAAGTCATCCATGTACAGGATGGTGGATTGCATGACGCCGCGGATGTTGGACGCGCAGTTGACGGTGATGGCCTTCTGTTTGGCTTTGGCCAGCGCGGGCAAGAGCATGCCGGCCAGAATGGCGATGATGGCGATGACAACGAGCAGTTCGATGAGGGTGAATGACTTCTTCATTGTTGTAAGTTCCTTTCAATTAGGATGTTATTGCATTTGAAAATGCCCCCACCGAAAAGTTGTTTCGGAGAAAAGGGAAGCACTCTTCATGCAACCATTTATAATTATACTAAACCTTTGACGATAATGCAATAGGGTAACGCGGTTTTTTGTGAAAAAAGTGATTTACGCGTCCCTTGTCACATGAAATGGGTTTCGCTTCGCTCAATCTGTGGGGTCACCGTCTCCAGAAGGAGGGGAGGAAGAGTGCGAGAATGGTGTAGATTTCGAGCCGTCCCGTGATCATGGTCAACGACAGGATGAGCTTGGCGGTGGCGGGCATCCAGCCGAAATTCTGTGATGGGCCGACGGCGCCGAAGCCGGGGCCCACGTTGCTCAGGCAGGTCAGGGCGGCGCTGAAGGAGGTCATGAGGGAGCCGTCAGTGACGCAGAGCAGCGAGACGGCCACGATGACGATGATGGCCAGATAGAGCAGAACGAAGACGCTGGTTTTGCGGAGCAGGTTTTGAGACAGACGGGAGCCGCTGAGACGGACGTCCGTCAGGGTGTGGGGGAAGAGGCAGTAGCGGATTTCCGTCAGCATGGTCTTGACAATGACGATGAGGCGGGAGCATTTCATGCCGCCGGCGGTGGAGCCGCCGCAGCCGCAGGGGAACATGATGAGCAGGAGGAGGGCGCTGGCGAAGGGGAGGTTCCAGGCATCGTAGTCCGAGGTGGTGAATCCGGTTGTGGAGGCCACGGTGGCCGTCTGGAAGGCGGCGGTTCTCAGGCAGTGCTCCACGGTGCGGGGGAATCCGTCCAGCCCTTCCGGATGACCCGCGAAGAGCAAAATCGCGATGATGATGGTGGCGGAGAGGAACATAAGGCTGAAGAAGCGGAACTCCTCATCGGCCCAGAAGCAGAGTTTTCGCGTGATGAGGCTGCGGAGCAGCAGGGTGAAATTGCAGGCGCTCATCAGCATGAGAAGAGTGGTGCCCCATTGGAGGACGGGAGAGGGGAAGGCGGCGAAACTGTTGTTTTTGGTGGAGAAGCCGCCGGTGGAGATGGTGCTGAAGGCGTGGCAGAGGGCGTCGAATCCCGTCATGCCACAAAGTTTGTAGAGGCAGAAGGCGCAGAGGGTGAGACAGATATAGACACGGAGCACCCAGCGGACAGAGTTGAAGAGACGGGGCGTTAATTGATCGCTATCTGTCTTTAGGCCAGGGACTTCCGCATTATAGAGGAGATTTCCTCTGTTGATGTGGAGCAGCGGGAGAATCAAAAGCACGAAGAAGACGATGCCGACGCCGCCCAGCCAGTTGAGAAGGCTTCTCCAGAAAAGGATGCCGGCGGGAAGGCTTTCGATGCCGTTGGGCAGGAACGTGCCGCCGCGAAGGGGCAGGGTGTTGCAGACCACACTGGCGCCCGTGGTGGTCAGGCCGGAGGCGGCCTCGAAAAGAGAGTCAGGCAGGGACATGCCGACGATGAGCGTGAAGGGAAGGGCGCTGAAACAGGAGGCGGTCAACCACGCAAAGGCCACTGTGGCAAAGCCTTCGCGAAGTCCGGTGGTGTAGTCGCCTTCGTCCCGCCGTTTTTTTGTGCTGAGGAAGGCGATGCTCCCAAAGACCAGCGTGATCAGCCCGCATAGTCCCATGCGGCTGTAGACCATGGCCGGATCCCCCTTCAGCCAGGAGACTACGGCGGCCAATCCCATGCAAAGGCACAGGATGAACAGCAGAAAGGAGATCACGTGGATGACGGGCCGGATGCTCATACGAATAGAATTAGAAATTAGGAATTAGGAATTAGGAATTTGAAATTCGAATTAGGAATTAGGAATTTGAAATTAGGAATTTGAATTTCGAATTAGAAATGAGGAATTTTATAAGATATTATGGGAAAGTGAGTTGGATTAATCGAAGAGGGCTTTGATTTTGGATTCGGTGGAGGGGGTCACGACGGCCACCAGAATGTCTCCGGCCTGAAGGCGCGTCTTGCCGGAGGGGGCCAAGATGTCCGTCCCGCGGAAGAGCATGGCCAACATCACATCCTGCGGCAGTTTGCAGTCCATGACTTGCTTTCCACAGAGGCGGGAGTTGGGTTTGACGGTGAATTCGGTCATGTAGGCTTGGCTGGCCAGCAGGCGGGAGTCGATGCGGAAGTTGCCGGTTTCCATCAACTTGAAGATGGCGTTGGCGGAGACGAGCGTGGAGTTGAAGCCGCAGTCGATGATGTCCATGGCGGGGACGATGCTGATGTATTCGGGCTTGTGGGTGATGGTCACCACTTTGTCGGCCCCCAGCCGTTTGGCGAGGATGCAGGCGAGGATGTTGTTTTCGTCGTCCTCCTCCGCTCCGATGAAGACATCGCATTTGCCGATTCCGGCCTCATGGAGGACCTCTTCGTCAGTGGTGGAACCATGAAGGACCTTGCAGGAGGACGGCAGTTGGGCCAGAAGGGCCTCTCCCTTTTCCTCCGACGCCTCCACAAAACGGACTTCGTGGCCTTGGCTCAGGGCCGATTCGGCGATGATTTTGCCCAACAGGGTGGCGCCCGCGATGATGATCAGCTTGCGGGTGGAAGTGGGTTCGGGGGAGACGCTGTCGATGAAGGTCTGCACATCCTTTCGGTGGCCGGCGATGTACAGCTTGTCGTTGGGCTGCAGGACGGTTTTGCCGTGGGGAATCATGAGCTGATGGTTGCGGACAAGAGCGGCGAATCGGACCAGACTGAGGGCCTCCGTGTTGGAGAGATCCATGATGCGCTGGCCGGCCAGCGGGGAGCTCTCCCGAATGGCGATGGTGATGATGGAGGCCTCCGGATGGGAGAGATGGACCTCTTCCAAAATGATGCGGCTGGGCAGCACGTCCAGGACTTTGACGGCGCATTCGGCAGGGGATGAGAAGGCTTTGGTGATGCCGAAGAAGCCGGGGGTCAGGCCGGAGCCGTCGTCAAAGATGTCCATGGAATAAAGTCGGCAGATGATGCGCTGAACGCCGAAATGGCGGGCGATCTGGCAGGCGAGGACATTGGAGGACTGGTCGCCGCTGACGGCCAGCAGCATGTCCGCGCGTTCGATGCCGGCCTGTTTCATGAGCTGGATGTCCGTGGCGTTGCCGCCCAACATCATGACGTCCAGCTTGTCACGCAGTTCGTCCACGCCCTTTAGCGAGGAGTCGATGATGGTGACGTCGTGGTTTGCCGTGCTGAGGCGGGAGGCCAGAAGCCTGCCCAGTTCGCCTGCCCCGATGATGATGATTTTCACGTTGGATTCCCGTTATTGCGGTCTATATATAGTATATGGTATATAATATAGCCCGTAAAAGCGTTGCTGTCAGCAAACCAGCTCGTCCATGATGGCGCCGTCCGTCAGACGAAGGAGCTGGATTCGGCCATTGTCAAAGAAGGCGAAGGAGGGCGGATTGCCGTTTTTTGGAAGGGAGATGGAGCCTGGGTTGAGCAGGATGGCGCCGTCCGGATGGCGGGCGAGCTGGGGGATGTGGGTGTGGCCGTAGGCGAACAGGTTGCAGTTGGCCATAGGAAGTAGATGTGCGGGGTTCCAGATGTGGCCATGGGTGGCGAAGATGCGAAGTCCGTCCACCAGAAGGGTGGTGTAGTCGCCCATGAGGGGGAATTCCAGCAGCATCTGGTCCACTTCGCTGTCGCAGTTGCCGCGGACGGCGATGATCGTCGCCTTCAGGCTGTTCAGCAGGGGCACGGCGTCGGCTGGTGCGTAAGTCTGCTGAATGGGATTGCGGGGGCCGTGGTAGAGGGCGTCTCCCAACAGGATGAGCTGTTGCGGATTGAGCTGCTCAATGTGCTCCATCAGCCGTTTCAGACTGGCGGCGTTGCCGTGGACATCGGAGAAGAAAAGCAATTTCATGCTTTTGTAACCTGTTGATTATCAGTTAGTTGCAAGTTTTTGTGCAAGCTGGTCCAGTTCGGCCTCCGTCAGGCCGCCGCGGCGAAGATAGGCTCTGGCGGCCTGCTGCAGTTTGGCGGGACGCAGGGAACGCAGACCAAAGGCGGTCTTCAAGTTGTCCCGCAGACTCTCTGTGATGAGGGAAGCGGATTTGGAGCTGGGAGCGATGCGATAATAGTTAATGAACGTCGCAAGATAGTCCTGCTCAACGTCTTCCAAGGTTGCTCCCATGAACAGCGCCACGATGGCGCAGGCGATGCCGGAGCGGTCCTGCCCCTCCTTGCAGTGGATGAGATAGGGCGGCTGCCGCTCCAACAGGAAGCGGAGTCCACGGGCCAAATCGGATGCAAAGTTCTGCTGAGACACATCGACGGACATCTTGACGAAGAGGGTGGGGCGTCCGATGCAGTAGGTGTCCGCCGCGCCGTCCATGGCCTGGGCCTCCGCCTCCGTGTCCGCCATGTTCAGGATGGTCTGGATGCCGACGCGTCGGGCGGCGGCGTCAGCGAAGGAGGCGCGGCCGAGCGCGGGGTTCAGGGGGGAGGAGCTGCGATAGAGGCGGTTAGGGGCGATGCGGCCGATGACGACGGGACGGAAGTTGGCGAAGGCGTCGTCGGTCAGCTCGGGATAATCCTCCCGTCGGTTGCTGCGCTGCAGGCTGTGAAGGGCAAGCTGGTCCGCGTAGCCGCCCTTGCGCTGCAGCCGGATGTCCACAAGCAGAGGGAAGGCAATGCCGTCGGCGGGCTTCCAGGTGGCTTTGCCGCCGTTTGTCGTTTCCTGCTTCTCCGCCAGATGCCATCGGCTGGCGGCATCGCCATAGAAGATGGTGACGCAGACGGGAAGCTCCGGCTTCTTCGCCGTGACCAGCGCCGGCGAGCCGGCCTTGACGCAGCGGAAACTGGGCACCACGGGCATGACGTGGGTCCGACCCGCCAACGACAGCTTCACCACGTCCGCCTGCTGAAAGCCCGCCGCCAGAAAGTCCTCTGTGGAGATGGCGAGCCACAGGCCGCCATAGTTGTCGATGTGGGCGGTGTCCGGAAGGACGGTGACCACGTTGGGGACGGAACGGCAGCCGACGATGAAAAGCAGTAGCCAACCCCAGAGAAGGAAGAAACGTTTCATTTCAGTTGGGAATTGCTTAAGTTATTGGTAATAGGAAAGTTAGGTTTTTTTAGAGCTTCCCGAGGAGCAAGCGCCCCTAGAGCGCCTTTTCCATGTAGAGGATGTTCTTCCCGTCTCTGAATTCGTAGCGGACAACGTCCATCATCTTCTTGACCATGAAGATGCCGAGTCCGCCGGCCTGACGTTGCTCCGAGCCTTGGGTGATGTCCGGATCATTGTGCAGGAGAGGATTATAGGGTTGTCCTGCATCGGTGAAGGAGAGGGCGATTTTGCCGCCCTCCGACGGAATGGCCATTGTCATCTCGAAGGTTTTCGCGCCGGAGTAGTTGATGATGTTGGAGGCGATTTCGTCAAGAGCGATGGCCAGTTTGGCGAAGATCTTCGGAGGACAGCCGGCGGCGTCCAGAAAGGTCTCCAGACAGGCGGCGGCGGCGGCGATGCCCTCCAAGGTGGCGGGAAAGTCTCGTGTGAGGCAAGGGGACTCCAGCCCGTCAGCGGGGTGGGGGCCATTGCCCTGCGCCTGCGGTGTTCCATCGACATGTGGATTGGTTGGAGTCATGGTTGCCTTTTGGAGGATGACGCGTTTGCCGCCCGTCTGCTCCATGGGGGCATGAACGGCGCACGCTGGGGGGTCACTCAATGGTCAGAATATCTGCAAATCCTGTGATTTCAAAGACTTCCATGACAGTTTCGTTGACATGGATGATTTTCATGGCCCCTTGCTTGGCCATGGTCTTCTGGGCGGTCAGCAGAATGCGCAGCCCGGCGGAGGAGATGTAGTCCAGGTCTTTGAAATCAAAGACCAGCTCCGTGATGCCGGCGATTTCCGCATTCAGCTCCGCCTCCAGTTTGGGGGATGTGGTGGTGTCCAGCCGTCCGGAGACGGTCAAGGTCAGTTTGGTGTTTTCTTTGCTTTTCGCGATTTCCATAAAACGTCCATTTGGGTTAAGCTTGCCGCTGTTAAAACAATATACTATAACCGCGCCGTCAGAGCCCGTCAAATCATCTCATGGACTCTGTTGACATGTCGCGTTGGCGTGGACCTGGCCGCGCCCGCCTCCCATAGCGTTGTTCTGTTCACCATCGTTCGGGGGGAAGAATCTCCTTCAGGCGGGCTTGGAGAAGGGCCAAGTAATAGGTGTTAAGGGCTTTATGCCATTCGTCCGGAGGCAGGACATCATTGCGGGCGATGGTGTCCCATGGCGGGGACAGGCGGAAGAAGCTGCCCACATGGTTCAGCACGAACATGGCCTCGGCCTGGATGACCACAGGGGATGCATCCGGAAGAATCTGCATGAACATGGCATTCAGATAGGTGATGACAGGCTTGTAGAACTCCTCCAGAAGCATGGGAAGGCATTGGGAGGGACGGGCCAGCTCGGAGGCGAACATGCGTCGGCGGCAGAGAGAGAGGGTGTCGTCCCGAAGCAGAAAGAAGGTCAGCCTGTCGAGAACCGTTCCCATCTGTTTTATCCACGCCGTCAGGGTCGTGCAAGGGGGCGGCGGTTCGTGAAGCCAGGTGTCGGGGGCATCATCTGTTTTTATAAGCATCCTGAACACAGCAACATACAGCTTTTCCTTCGAGCCGAAGTAATAATTGACGGCGGCGGTGTTCACATTAGCCTTTGAGCAGATCATCCGGATGGATGTCCCTTTGAAGCCCTTTTCGGCGAAAAGGGAAGCCGCGCATTTCAGAAGGCTTTCCCGCTGATGCTGATTTTGGGAATGGGATGTTCTGGCGCTTGGCATAATGTTCTGGGGTGCAGCACGTTATGGGGAATTTGGCGGGTTATCGGAAAGGCGTTCAATCAGCGTCAGGCCGCAGTGTTTGGCGATGTTCAGACAGTCGTTTCGATTCCCCCAGACGTCGATGGGCTGATGGGCGTCGCTGTTGGTGATGGCCCGTGGCTGCAGTTCCCCCGCCAGCTCCCAGAAGGGAAGCAGCGGATAGGCGAAGCGCCATGTTCCGTGATCTTGAATCATGCGTTTCCGCAATCCGTAGCCGTTGATTTCCAAGGGGATGTCATATTGGATGGCCGCCTCGATGATGGCTTTGGAGCAAGCTTGGGTCTCCGCATCCCATCCCATGTAGCAGAGGCCGAACAGGTCCGGATGGGCGATGAAGGCGAAAAGACCGGAGCCGATGAGCTGGATGATGTGGTCCGTATAGGCATGGAGCTGGTCGGCGGACATGCTGGTGCCGAACATGCCCAGCCATTCTCCCTTGTAGGGATAGTTGTGGACGGCTCCCACCAGATAGTCGAAATGATAGCGCCCCAACAGCTCGTCACGGAAGAAAGACAGGCTCTCCGGAACGTATTCGCATTCCATGCCCAAATAGATCTGCAGTTCGGGAAAGTCCTTTTGGGCCTGCCGAACCTGCTGGACATAGAGGGGCAGTTCGTCGACGGACATGCGGACGGAGTCCCAACGGCCATCCGGATGGGGGGTGTGGTCGGAGAAGCCCAACGTGGTCATGTCGCTGTCCAGAGCGAAGTGGCAGTAGTCCGCCGGCACGCCGGTGGCATGTTTGCAAAGGCAGGTGTGAGTATGATAATTGGCGCGTTGCATGGATGAATCCGAATTTTCGAAGAAGTTAACCTCTATAACTATAGCACATCATGGCGAAAATGCCGTCTGCCTGGGTGGAAAAAGGGCGATTACCGAAGGCGGCCGTACAGTTCGAAGAACTGCTCCTCATAGTCGTCGAACAAACCATACTCCCGCAGCATGTTGCCCAGGTGGTCCGCATCCTCTCGAGTCCGACTGGTGGCAAAGGCCTGCTCGACTTCTTGGCGAATGCCTTCGGGCACGCCGTCTTTCAGGTCAAGAAGCCCCCGATGCTTCATTTGGGAGGCGTTGTAGGGGAGGGAGCGGCGAATCAGCTCGTTGAGGAAATACAGCAGGGAGACTTCCCAAAAGGCGTCGGGGGCCACGAGCACCCCATGGACATCGTCCAGATTGTCCTGCGCGTCCCGTCCGATCTCCTCCGCCACCTCTTCGGCCACGCCGCCGACCAGCTCCTCGCTGTGCTCCTCTTTCCGCAGGCACAGTCCATATTGGAGGATGCGCATGGTGTCGCTGCTCTTGAGCACGTTCTCGAAATACTGTCTGGCTTCGGTGCCGAAATTGTCCAGAAGCTGATGGATGAACAGATGGGGCGTGATGATGCGGGGGCGTTCAGAGGCCACTTCGCCGCAGCGGATCTTCACATGGGCGTCATCGCCTGCCACGGCGGACACCACATGATAGCGGACGCGTGTCTCCCCAAAGGTCTCCAGAAGCTTTGGCGGCATGTATACGATTTTCGTCATGCGTGCCGCAAACCATAATTCATTGTAGCTGGCCATATTGCAAATTTATCGCTGAAGAATGTTGGGCCGCTCTTTCCCTTGGGGCCTCTTGGTGGGGGAAGACGGCGTCTTTCCATAAATATACCGTTCCTCCACTTTTTTTCATCTCTTAACTTGAAGATTTCAGAACAAAGGGTACTTTAATATACGTGTTTGGACAAGATGCCTGATGGTGTAATGGTAGCACAACTGATTCTGGTTCAGTTTGTCTTGGTTCGAGTCCAGGTCAGGCAGCCACCTTTCCAAACGCCACAATTGAACAATTGCCTGATGGTGTAATGGTAGCACAACTGATTCTGGTTCAGTTTGTCTTGGTTCGAGTCCAGGTCAGGCAGCCACATCATGAACAGACCGGCCTAAAGCCGGTCTTTTTTTGCTCTTCCCCCTAATGGATGAGTTTTGCCGCATCCTGTTGCATGGCAGTGAGATGCGCATCGGAAATCTGGCTTTCCGCATAGATTTTGCAGATGGGCTCCGTGCCGGAGGGGCGGATGGCGGCCCAGCCGTCTTTCGTGATGATCTTCACGCCTCCGATGGATTTGCCATTGCCTGGCGCCTGGGTCAGAATGGCGGTGATGGGGCTGCCGCCGAGGGTGCTGACGGTCACGGAGTCTGCCGACAGCTTGCCCACGGCCGCCATCTGTTCTGGAGCCATGCGTTGATCCAGCCGCGCGTAATGGAAGACGCCTTCGGTCTCGCACAGCTTGGCGTAGTGCTGGCTGGGCGTCTGGCCGGTCACCGCCAAAATCTCCGCCGCCAGCAGAGCCATGATGATGCCGTCCTTGTCCGTGCTCCAGACCGTGCCGTCCTTCCGCAGGAAACTGGCGCCGGCGCTTTCTTCGCCGCCGAAGCCGAGAGAACCGTCGAAGAGGCCGGGTGCGAACCATTTGAAGCCGACGGGCACCTCGTAGAGGGTGCGTCCCAATCGGGCGGCCACACGGTCAATCATGCTGCTGCTGACCACCGTTTTGCCAACGGCCAGGTTGTTTTTCCATAAGTTCCTGCTGGAGAACAAGTAATGAATGGCGGCAGCCAGATAGGCGTTGGGATTCATCAGTCCTCCGTCTGGCGTCACGATGCCGTGGCGGTCAAAGTCCGGATCATTGCCGAAGGCGATGTCGAAGCTCTTCCGAAGCACGATGAGACTGGCCATGGCGTATTTGGAGGAGCAGTCCATGCGGATGCGGCCGTCGTGGTCCACGTGCATGAAGCGGAAGGTGGGGTCTGGCACATCGTTGCGGATGGTCATGTTGAAGCCGTAGTGTTTGGCCACGGGGCGCCAGTAGGCGAGGCCCGCGCCGCCGAGGGCGTCCACCCCGATGTTGATGCCTTTGCGGGCGATGGCGTCCATGTCGATGATGTTGGCCAGGTCCTCCACATAGGGGGTCACATAGTCGTAAGGCTGGATGCAGGAGGATTTTCGCGCTTCCGTATAGGGCAGGGCGGCCACATCGCGGTTGCCGTTCTTAAGATGTTGGTTGGCGGCGTTGGCGATCCAAGAGGTCACATCGGTGTCCGCCGGTCCGCCATTGGGGGGATTGTATTTGATGCCGCCGTCGGATGGCGGGTTGTGGGAGGGGGTGATGATGATGCCGTCCGCCAGGTCGGTTTTGCGGTTTCGGTTGTGGCAGAGGATGGCGTGGGAGACGACGGGCGTGGGGGTGTAGCCGTCGTGTTCATCAATGAACACATTGGTTTGGTTTGCCGCAAGTACCTGAATGACAGTGGCATATGCAGGATGTGAGAGCGCATGGGTGTCCTTGCCGAGGTAGATGGGGCCGGTGATGCCCTTTTCCTTGCGGTAGTCGCAGATGGCCTGTGCGATGGCCAGAATGTGGCTTTCGGTGAAGGTGCCGTTAAGGGATGTGCCGCGGTGGCCGGAGGTCCCGAAAGTGACGCCCTGGCCCGGTTCAGCCAAATTGGGCTTTGCAAGGTAGTATTGGGAGATGAGTTGGGGGATGTCCTGCAGGAGGGCAGGGGGGACGGGAGAGCCGGCCAGAGGGTTCAACATCGTGCTTTCCTTTATATATATAATAGGTATAGAGAACGAACGGTTTTCGTGACGGGCGGAACGGGGCGGCGTCATGTGTCGCGGCGGCCCTTTTCCACAACCATGCTATAAATCTATTCGGCAAAGGGACGTTTTCAAGTTGATTGCCCAAAAGTCATTGTCATCCGCCGAAATGGAAAAAGAGAAGAGTGAGACACATCCCGTCCCTCCTCCTTCGTCTCATCTCCCGTCCCCCGTCTCATCTCCTCCCGTCCCCCGTCTCATCTCCTCCCGTCCCTCGTCTCTCGTCTCCCGTCCCTCGTCTCTCGTCTCCCGTCCCTTGTCCCTTGTCCCTCGTCACGATTGAGCCTAAAAAGTCCCCTCATCGTTTGAAAGACAGCGAAATGGGGTGTACGTTTTAATGTCAAAAGCGTTCCATGGGGTGTCGTGTATTCATTTTCTTGCGAAAAAGGAAATAAAATGAAAACTTGGATTATGGGACTTTTGCTGGCGGGAAGCATGGCTTTTGGTGAAGCTGTGGGGCCGAACCTAGTGAAGAACCCGGGCTTTGAGGAGATGACCGCCGATGGCGCCGCCATGCATTGGAGCTGCGACCCGTCGGTCTATCGTGTCGTCGATGGGGGGCGAAATGGCGGCAAATGCATGAGCTTCACGAACGGCGACCCGAATGTCTATCGGTTGTGCAGCATCGCCTTGGACTGCGAGCCGGGGACGATGTACGAGTTCTCCTGCTGGGTGAAGACGGAAGACGTTCAAGGCGAGGATGGTGGCGCGACTCTTTGTCTGGAAGGCTATGACAAAGGAGCCTATCTGGGCGGCGGCTATCCTGTTGGCGTCAAAGGGACATCGGACTGGATACAGATTCGGTCGCAATGGCAGATTCCCGAAATGGCCAACCATGCCGTTTTGGACGTCTATGTCAACAAGGGCATGACGGGCAAGGCGTGGTTCGATGATGTGAGCTGCCGACGCTACTATCCGCCTCTGATGGGAAGCCTCACGGCCAACCTCTACCGTGGATTGGCGGCGGAGGGGCCCATCGAGTTTCGGGGCGGCTTGAGTCTCGGCACGTGGAACGCGACGCCGGCGGATGTCCGCGGCAGCTTCCGCATCTATACGGCTGATGGTCAACTGATTACGACTTTTGCCCCAACGGAGGTCACGGAGCGCTATGCCGCGGCTGTCATCGACGCCGCCGAGCTGTCCAACGGCAAGTACCGCTTGGTGGCGGACTTCTCGCTGAAGGACGGCACCCATCAGGGGACAAGCGAATGCCGCTTCGAGAAGGTCGCCGCGCTTCCGAAACGGCGAAACTACATTGACGGACACCGCCGGCTGATCGTGGACGGCAAGCCCTTCTTCCCCTTGGGCATGTATTGGGGTTCCGTGAACGAGGCGGATCTGGTGCTTTTCTCCAAGACGGCGTTCAATTGCCTGATGTCCTACAATCCTCCTGACGACACGGCCACAATGGACATGATCGACCGACACGGCTTGAAGATTCTCTACTCCGTAAAGGACATCTTCCATGGCATTCACGGCTGCCCGAAGGATATCACGACGGAGGCGGAGGAGCAGGCGTTCATCCAACGGAAGACGGAACGGTTCAAAGGCCATCCCGCGCTGCTGGCGTGGTACATCAACGATGAGCTGCCCTCCACCATGATGGAGCGCCTTGACGGGCGGCAGCGGCTCATGGAGGAGCTGGACCCTGACCATCCCACGTGGGTTGTCCTCTACCAGTATCATGAAATCAGCCGCTATCTGAACAGCTTCGACGTGATCGGCACAGACCCCTATCCGGTTCCGGGGGATTTGGGAGAGGCCGGCGTGCAAGCCCGCGCCGTGCGGCAACAGACCAACGGCCAGCGCGCCATGTGGCAGGTGCCCCAGGCCTTCGACTGGGCCTGCTATCGGGACACGGAGGAGGCGCGCTCCAAAACCCGTCCGCCGACGGAGGAGGAAATGCGCGCCATGTCATGGATGGCCATCGTCAATGGGGCCAACGGCCTCGTCTACTATTCCTTCTTTGATTTGAAGCGCCCTGTGGTGAAAATTCCCTTTGAGGAAAGCTTCGGCCGCGTTTGCCGCGTGGCGGAGGAAATCAAGCGCTTTGTTCCTGTCATCCTGTCCATCGAGGCGGCGCCGCAGGTGAAGGTCGTGAAGGGCGGCATTGATGTCCGCGTCTGGAGCCATGAGGGCAGGACCTATCTTTTGACGGTCAATGGCAAGAAAACGGCGGTGAATGCACAAGTATCTGTGAATAAGGGATTTGCAGATGCATCAAATGTCCTGGGCACTCAAGGTGGCGTCACATGGAAGGGAACGGTCCTTGACCTTGAATTCGCCCCTTATGAGGCGAAGATGATTGTTCTGCAATAAGACGTCAATTCGGGCCTTTGGGGCGAATGAAGTGGCGTCATGATGAAATGGAGAGGAATAATGCCGACGGCAGTGATTACTTTTGATGATGTGGTGCGGTCCCAGCTGGACAACGCGGTGCCGATTTTGCAGAAGCACAGCTTCAAGGCCACGTTCTTTGTCTGCGATTGGTTCTGCGATTCGCCGATTCATCCGCTGAAGCAGGGGATGTTCCGAAAGGATCTGCAGACCCTGCATCAGTTGGGCTTCGAGCTGGGCAACCACACGCGGGATCATGCGGATCCCGCCAAACTTTCCGTTGAGGAGAATATGGCGCAGGTGTCCTATGTGGAGGAGATGTTCCGCGAAGAGGGGCTGCCGGCTCCATCGGTCTACGCATACCCTGGCGGTCCCTTTGCGGCGACGGCGGCCGAGGCGGTGAAACGGCTAGGCTACAGGGCCGCGAGGACCGGCCACCCCCTCCCGCTGGACATGGAGGCGCTGGACCTCTACAATCTGCCTTCCTATCTGCTTTGCGACGACCGTCCCGAAGGCTTCCAGTCGGTCGTCGCCGCGCTGAAGGAGGGAAAATCCGTCATCTTGACCTATCATGGAATTCCGGATGTGGAGCATCCATGGTGCAATGTCTCTCCAGAGCATTTCGCTCAGCAAATGCAGCTTCTGGCGGACTTGGGCTGCGACTGCCCCGCCTTTTCAGATTTCGTAAATCAATTGGCAATTCATAATTAGTGAAAAACTACTTTTTAGTGCTTTTGCGGCTCTTATTGGGGGCATGATGGCATATGGACCTGTCATGGCATGGATTCTTTAAGATGCTGAAATGGCGTATGTTATGTAATCATGGGTTAATCCGCTTTGGCTTGCGCGATGGCGGGACAAGGCAAAATCCGAAATGACTGTGTCACCTTTTACTTTAGAGCCCCGAACCTTGCCTTTGCATAGTCTCCACGATTATGATTTTGTGGCTTTTCATGTCTCTTGTCTTAACAAAGAGAACGAGAATATATGACTAGAGACATGACATGTGATGCATATCAATTACTGATAAAATTACCCCTAATCTTAAAAAAAAGTCGAATAAAATTGAAAAAGGATTTGAATTATTTGACATTACATCCATATTATATATGTTTTCATTGATTGAGTTGTTTTTCCACAATCGTGAATTCGTGGATTCCTTTTTAGTTGGGCTTGATGTGGTTTTCGGTGTGTTGTTGTGAATGCTTTGACCGCAAATCACGATGAGACCGGCTGAAGAGGAATTTCACGGATTCCATTGTAAAACAAGGCACAACAAACAGGAGAACAAAAATGCCTAAAATGACCGATGCCCAGAAAAAGAACATGCAGGAAGGCCGCCAGTTTGCGAAGCAAGCCCGCGCCGCCGCCAACGAGCTCTTTGAGAAGTATGGTGATTTCATTGGTACCGCCAAGTTCTGGAAGGGCGTTGACCTGGGGCTCCGCCGCGACATTGCCGCCGCTCTGAAGCGTGCTGAAAAGGTTGATCTGAAGAAGGAAATCAACGACCTCGAGAAGCAGCTTGAGGCCAAAAAGGAAGAGTACAATAAGTAATTCATTTGTTGAGGACATGAGGAGGCTGATGTGTTGTCGGCCTTCCCTTGTCGATTCTTTGTAAAAGGGCGCCACGTTGACAACGTGACGCCTTTTGTCTTTTTGTGATAAGAGAAGAGTGAAGAGCGGGGCAGGGGACGCGAAAAGCGAAAAGCGAAGAGCGAAGAGTGAAGAGCGAAGAGTGAAGAGTGAAGAGTAAAGAGCGAAGAGTGAAGAGCGAAGAGTGAAGAGTGGGGCAGGGGACGCGAAAAGTGAAAAGCGAAGAGTGAAGAGTGGGGCAGGGGACGCGAAAAGTGAAGAGTGAAGAGTGGGACGTCTGCCACCTCTCGTCTTGACGCGACGCGAGACGCGGCGGATTCTCACAAAGGGGTATTGTCAAAGTGGATATATAAGGTTATATTGTGTCTTGCGATGGGGCCTCATGAGGCGTGGGGTCCTGAACATTGCCGTTTCAAGGCTTTTTCGCCGTAACCGAAAGAACGTCACAACAAAGACTTGGAGGTAAAAATGCAGGGCACATTCCGTTTTTCGTTTGGTCCGTGGAACATCCATGAGGGAGCTGATCCCTTCGGACCGGAGGTTCGCCGCACCATTCCCTTCAACCAAAAGCTTGAACAGTACAAGAAGCTCGGCTTTGACGGCATCCAGTTCCACGACGATGACGCCGTCCCGAATTTGGCGGAGCTCTCTCCGGCGGAGATTGTCAAGGCGGCCAGCGAGCTGAAGAAGGTTCTGGACGACCACGGGCTGGTCGCCGAATTCGTGGCGCCGCGGATGTGGTTCGCGCCACAGACCATCGACGGCGGCTACACCAACAATTGCCCGAAGTGCCGTGAATACGCCATTGAGCGCAGCAAACGCGCCATCGACATCGCCAACGCCTTGGGCACCCGCAACATCGTCCTGTGGCTGGCGCGGGAAGGCACCTATATCCGCGAGGCCAAGGACCCCGTGGTGGCGACGGAGCGCATCGCGGCCGCCATGCAGGCGATGTTGGACTATGACCCGAACATCCGCATCATGATCGAGTCCAAGCCCAATGAGCCGGTGGACCATGCCTACATACCCACCATCGGCCACGCCATTGCCATGGGACTGCTCACGAACGCCCCCGACCGCGTGGGGTGCCTCATCGAGACCGCCCACGCCCTTCTCGCCAACCTCTGTCCGTCGGACGAGATGGGCTTCGCGTTGGCCCACAAGAAGCTGTGGAGCGTCCATCTGAACGACCAGAACGGCCTCAAGTTCGATCAGGACCAGACCTTTGGCGCCGTCGATCCGCGCCGCGCCCTCAATCAGGTGCGGGTGCTGGACAAACACGGCTACGGCAGCAACGGCGAGTGGATCGGGCTGGATGTGAAGGTCATGCGCACCCAGAAGGAGGGCGTCGATCTGAAGCATTTGGAATACAGCCGGAAGATCTTCCTGAAACTGTTGGAAATCTCCCGCTCGCTGGATGACAGCCAGATTGACCAGCTCATTGCGGACCGCGACTACGAGGAGCTGAATTTCTACATCCTCAACGCGATGCTGAAGGGATGACAGCTGACTTGGCGGCGGCGCATTGGCGCGGCCATGGCGGTCATAGAAGAAACACGCAAACCAGGGAGCTTTGAGATTATGAAACGGAAAATCAGAATGGGAATGGTCGGCGGCGGACCCGGAGCCTTCATCGGTGCCGTGCATCGCATCGCGGCCAGAATGGATGGCGAAATCGAGTTGGTGAGCGGCGTCTTCGGCCGCGACGCCGCGAAATCAGCCCAGTTCGCGGAGGAGCTCTATCTTGACCCCGCCCGCGGCTATGCGGATTATAAGACCATGATACAGCGTGAGTTGGCCATGCCGGAGGACAAACGCATTGACTTTGTCACCATCTGCACGCCGAATTTCTGCCACTATGAGATTGCCAAGGCGTTTTTGGAGGCGGGTTTCCATGTGCTGTGCGAAAAGCCGCTGGCCATGAGTTCGGCGGAGGCCAGCGATCTGGAGGCGTTGGTGAAGCGGAGCGGCAAGATGTTCTGCCTGATGCACAACTACACGGGCTTCCCGATGGTGCGGCAGGCCCGCCAGCTGATTCGCAGCGGCGCCTTGGGAACGGTCCGCAAGGTCAATGTGGAATATTCTCTCGGGTGGCTGGCCGCCCCCAACGCCGGCAAGCAGGCCGCCTGGCGGGTCGATCCCAAACAGGCCGGCATCTCCGGCTGCATGGCGGACATCGGCACCCATGCCCAAAACCTCATTGAGTTCGTGACGGGCATGCCCATTCTGGAGGTCAGCGCGGAGCTCGCGACCTTCGTCGAGGGGAGAAGTCTTGACGACGACGGCAGCGTCCTCCTGCGCTTCGGCAACGGCGCCCGCGGCGTCATCTTCGCCAGCGAAGTGGCGACGGGAGAAGAGAACAACTTCATCCTGAAGATCTACGGCGACAAGGCCGCCCTCGAATGGCAGGAGCAGGATCCGGAGAACCTCATCATCCGCTCCAACGACGCGCCGATTCAGGTCCTCCGCCGCGGCTGGCCGGGCACCGGCGACGAGGCCGCCCGCAATTCGCGGCTGCCCGCCGGACATCCCGAGGGCTTCATCGAGGCCTTCGCCAACATCTACAAGATGTTCGCGGAGTCCATCCGCAGCGGCAAGCCCGGCGATTATCCGTCCGTCGCGGATGGCGTGGCGGAGATGCGCTTCTTGGAGGCCATCGTCGCCAATTCCAACGGCACGGAGAAGTGGACTCGAATCGCCCCCTGACGCCGCTGATACGATGAATCCGTGAAGGGCATTTGACCTCCTTCACGGATTTGTTATTATAACATGCTGCAAGGCAATAAGTTAGGCGATTGCCGTCTCAAATTCGCCCTTGGCGTTGGCCAATGCGCAGGCGGCGGAAACCGGCTTCTCGAAATCCGCGAAGACGCCGCCGCATTTGCCTAGAATGAGGTCGCAGGCCGCCGCCGCTGAAGGAACGTCGAAATTCGGCTCCACTTGGCTTTCGCAGGGGACATTGCGTTCATAGGTGGCCACGTAGAAAGCCTGGCCCGGCTGAAGGGTGAATTCACGGACCAGCAGGGCGTCTTTGCGAACGATGGCCAGCCAGCCTTGGCTGCCATCGGGAGTGACCACGCCCGTGATGCGGGGGGTGTCCAGACTGTCATGCTCATAGTCCATGGACAGCATGACGTAGGCCAGCGCGTCCCGCGGGGCCATGCCGGACTGGATCTTTTCGGCCACGGGGTCGGTTTGGGAGCCATTGCTGACCACCGCCAGCCCGCGGGCGATGCGGAGGCAGTTGTAGGCGATGTAGGGATTCCGATGGATGTCGTTCTCGTATCCGGGCTTAGGGACAATGGCGATGCCACGTTCCAAAATCTTCGCCTCCCGATTGGGGAAGGAGCGGGAGGAGACCCGATAGAGGGCGGCGCCCAGATGGGCTTTGGTGCAGCCGACGGCGACGATGCGTCCGATGTACATGGTGAGTGTCCTTATGTTCGTTGGTTGATGAAAACGGCCAGACCGGCCGCGATGACAAAACAAATGCCGATGCAGAACAGGATGTAGTTCCGGCGGGAACCCCGCAGAAAGGTGACGTCGGCGTTTGCGTCGGCCGCCTTTTCCGTCAGGGCGTTGAGAAAGCGCCTTTGGCCGCCGATGACGCCCATGAGAAACAGCAGGGCGGCGATGGCGGCGGCGTGCCATGGGGTCTTCAGCAGATGGTCCGCAAAGAACAGGCCGGCTCCGGAGAAGACCATGGCCATGGCACCTTCCTGAAACAGGGCAGGGAGACTGGCCATGGCCGCCGACCGCCGCACGGGCTCCTGGGCAAGGGCCAGACGCCGTTGGAGACAGACCGCCACAAGAGCCGCCGTCACGCCAATGACCGCTGTTCCAATGGAAAAAACAGAGAAATCAGACAACATATAAAGCGGTTGAACGTTAAATTACCATTATATTATTGGATGTTACACCGCTGGAAAAACCGTTTCCCTTTAAGATAAGTGGAATGACGCCCCTTGTCAACATGATGGATGGCGATTCCAGCGGAATTAGGTGTTTGAAATTGGGGAGTTGGCGATTGGCTGGGCGATGCCCAAGGCCTCTTGTTATAGACATAAGTTGCTAATTTCCAATTAATTATGGGAGATTTTGCACAATGCAGACCTTATCTATGAGTCAGCGGATGGGCTGGATAGGGGTTCTGGCCTTTGGCCTGCTGGTGGGGACGCTTCGTGGCATCAGCGTGAAGGATGCGGCCACGGCGTTGGATTGTCCTGATGGCGTGACACTTGTGGAATTGGTATACTGGAAATACAGCCTTGGCGAGGACCATGAGATCATCGTTGACGAGGAGACGCAGGAGGAGATTTACACGCAGAGTTCGGGCAAGGACAGCTGGGCCGTTCAGAAGGAGACCAGCGGCGGTGGCATGACGGCGGATGGGGTGTCCTGTCTGGTCAGCACCATCAAGACGGGAAATGTTTCCTTCGACGCACTCATGTCTCGAATTGTTCTAACTGTCTCCACGCCAGGGACTTTTGGCTTCAAATACAAGACGTCCACCGACTCGGGGGACGAAATCCGATGGTATCTGGACGGAGAGCTTCTGGGCAGCGAAAGCGGCTACGGCACGGAACAGGAGTGGGAAGAGGCGGAGATTGACATCCAGGGGCTGGCTGCCAGCGGCCCCTATGAAGGAACCGCGAAGCACGAAATCGTCATCGCCTTCTACAAGGACGAACCCAAATACGAATACAATGACAAGGATAGGCTGGTCTATGTGCCTGACGGGCCGGAGAAGCCCAATTGGGCCGACTATGACGGCGACACCGAATGGTATCAGGAGGATATGGCGGAATACAACTCCTTCAAGAACTGCATTTGGGTGGATCAGGTGACGTGGCAGCCGACGGAGCCCGAAATGTCGTTGTCCCCTGAAGGCGGCTTCAAGGCCACTGAGCCCTATGACGTGGATGTCATGGGCAACCTGGGGGACTTTGGCTATGTCCTTCACTACACGACAGATGGAACGGAGCCGACGGCCGAAAGCCCGTTGTATGACGAAACGGATTCCATCGCCGTGGAGCAATCCTGCCGGATCATCGTCAAGGCCTTTGAAAAGACGGCGGACGAGACGGAGCATCCCGTGGAGCCGGAACTGCGGCGTGAAGGGGACTACGGGCTTCAGGTCAAGAGACCCACATTGGAGATTTTGGCGGAGGAGTCCACCGAGAGCCAGGTCATGGTGAAGGCCGCCTGCGAGACGGAGGGGGCGACGATTTGGCTGGCGTTGGACGGCGGCGAGCTGGAGCCGGCCGCCGCCGACGGACGGTTGGCGGTCTCCCGCGAGGCGGCGGTTGTCGCCGTGGCCAAAAAGGCAGGATGGGAGGACAGCGAGACGGCCATGCTGACGGTGACTCGGCTGGCGTCTCCCGTCATCACGGGCGAAGGCACCGACAAGCCATGGTTCGAGGGGCAGCTCACGGTCTCCTGCCAGGCGGCGGGCGGAACGGTCTTTGTGGACGATGGCGGCGGCTGGCGTGCCATGGACGGACCGCTGACGCTGACGGAGACCACCGCCCTGCGTTTTGTCGCCCGCGAAGCCGGAAAACTGGAAAGCCCCGTCACTGACGCACTATATTATAAGGTAAAGGAAACTCGTCTTGGCGAGGGGCCATGGGCCGTGCGGGACGGCTGGAACGCGTTGGCGTTGACATGGCAGCTGCTGCCGGCGTCCCGGCTGGCTCTCATGGAGCGGTTCCGCTTCTGGGAGCTGGAGCCGACCGCCTGCGTCTGGTCGGTTGCGCAAAATCTGGAGCCCGGTAAGGTCTACTGGTTCCATGCGGAGCGTGCCGCCGCTGTGGAACCTCTTGTCATCAAGGGATTTGAACCAAATCGAGAGCCGACGGTTCTCCGTCAGGGATGGAACATGGTGTTTGCGGATGAGACGGGAGACGATGCGTGCTGGCGGTGGGAGGCCGATCGGCAGTGCTATGTCTTCCGTACACTGGAATTCGGCGAGTGGGGATGGCGTTACTTGCCTTGAATCAGCAAGATAGGCGATTTTTTTCTCAAAAATGGTAAACAAATGATGAAAAATAGCATAAGTCATTGTATTGCAATAAGTTATGTGATTATTTCCATGGCGGTGCCGTGGGCTTGGGCGGTGTCCGTGAAGGACGCCACCGAGGCCTTGGAATGCCAAGGCGGCATCACGCTGGAGGGCTTTGTCTACCGAAAATACAGTGTGAATGATGATGGAGACATCATCGAAATCGGCGGCGAGCCCGTCTATAAGGACTCGGAGGGAAACTCCTATTGGAAGGTGATGAAGAAGAAGGACAGCGACACCAACACCTCCCCTGCCTACGGCGGCAGCTGTCTCCAAAGCGATGTGCCCACCGGCAAGCCGGCCAATGACGCGCTGCTCTCGCAGATTGTCTTCAGCGTCAGCGGACCGGGCATCCTTACCTTCTATTATAAGACCTCCACGGACATGGGCGACGAGCTGGTATGGTATTTGGACGGCGAAGACATGGGCAGCGCCTCCGGCTACGGATTGGACCAGGAGTGGGAGGACGCGGAGATCATGGTGGCGGGAATGGCCGCCGGCGGCCCCTTCGAGGGGACGTACAACCACGAGATCATCATCGCCTTCAGCAAGGACGAACCCTATTATGGCTACAATGACAAAGACAAATGGGCCTACATTCCAGATGGGCCGGAGAAGCCGGAGAAGAGCGACTACGACGGCGACACAGAATGGTACAAGGAGGATCTGGCCGAATACAACTCCTATAAGAACTGCGTATGGATCGACCGAGTCGTCTGGACGCCGGACACCCCGACGATGAGCCTGCGATGGGAGCCCGCCACCTCCACGTTGGACGTCATCGGCAACCTGGCCGATTTCGGCTACGTGGTCCTTTACACCACAGACGGCAGCGAGCCGGTTCCCACCAGTCCACTGTTGAATATGGAAGAGGGTGTGGTGCTTGAGCACAGCTGCACGGTCACCGCCAAGGCCTTCCGTCTCCTGCCCAGCGGCTCCTATGGCGCCGTCAGCCCCGTGCTCCGCGTTCAGGGCACCTTCTCGGTGCAGACGGCATCTCCCGTGTTGACGGTGGAGGAAGCCGCCTGCACCGATGGCCAGGTCGCGTTGAGGGCGACCTGCGAGACGGAGGGGGCGCGGATTTGGTATCGGTTGGGAGACGCCGCGGAAGAGCCGCTGCCAAAGGACGGGCTCATCCGGGTGGCACGGCCCGTCGAGGTCACCGCTGTCGCCCGCTGCGAGGGACGGGAGGACAGCCAGACGGTCACCCGAGCCGTTGAGCAACTGGCGCCGCCTGACCTTCGCCGAAAGGACGGCGGGACAGATGTCTTCTTCGACAAGCTGATGGCACCGCTGATTCTGCTTTGCTCCTATGACGGAGGCCGTCTGTTCGTGGACGATGGCGGCGGCTGGGTGCCACAGGAGGGGGCGGGCGGCGTCCGGGAGCTGGCGCTGACGGCCTCCGCGTCGCTGAAGCTGATCTGCCGAGAGCCAGGCAAGCTCTCCAGCCCCGTGGTGACCGCTGACTACTATTGCGTGGACAGCCAGCTTTTGGTGGGCGGCACCATCGGCTTCCAGGTGGCCAAAGGGTGGAATCTGATGGGCATGACCCTTCAGCTGACGCCAGAAAGCCAGCGGGAGCTGTTGGACCAATGGGCGTTCTACGGGCTGGACGGCTCTGGAACTGCCTTGGTTCGGGCCACCGAGCTGAAGGTTGGCAGGGGGTATTGGTTCCATGCGCCGCCGGACGAGCCCGAATTGGAGTGGGGCATGATCCTCCCCGGAGCCACGGTGCCGCGGCTGCCGGCTTTCGGAAAGGGCTGGCGGCTTGGAGTCGGCGACGGCACGGCGATGGAGGGCTGGAAGTGGGTTCCCAACCGCAGCGTCTTTGTCCATGGCCCCTTGAAAAAGGGGGAAGCCGGCTGGATTTATGGCGAATGAGCCATTTTTTCGGTAAAAAATGAACTTTTTTGAAAAAAATTGCATGATGTCTCTTGCCAGATTGAAGAATGGTTGTAAATTGAATTGTGTTCTGATGACCGAACCGGGCGGAACGGGTGTTCCACCCCGCCGCGAAGGGCATCCCTCCAAGGCAAAAAAGGCGGTTTTCGATGAAAAAGTGTGTTTTTTTTCAAAATAGAGCAAAAAAAAGCATTTTCCTGTTTGACTTAACTGTACAAAGCAATATTTTATATGAAGTTTTTTCCTGAGCGCTGGCTTGCCGTTGACACGACAGGAGGCAACTCCGGTTGGAGGAGGGCGAGCGAAGGTACGAAAGGAGGAGGCAAGGGTAGAGAGAGTGAGTGATTTTTAGTTGTTTAGTTATAGTAGTTGAGTGTTTCACAAACAAGGCCGCCCTGGTGGGTGGCCGGAAAGCAAAGCGAATCAGAAAGGATTCCAAATGAAGAAATTGGTTACCATGTCTCTGGCGCTGATCGTCGGCGCCGCCGTCACCGCACAGACCTTGGTCTATGACTACAAGGCCTCCATCAAGATGGCCACTGGCGCCATCAAGCAGCTCAAGTACACCGAGAGCAGCGCGAAGGTCTCTGGCTATTTCGACACCTACAGCGTGAAGAGCCACAGCTTGGCCGGCTATCTGCTGGTTGATGCTTGCTCTGGCTGCAATGGCGAAATGGTTCAGTCCGATCCCGAAGACGTCTACAACGACGCTTGGCTGTATGTTGCCCGCAAGGGTGAGAAGCTGGTGAAGCCCGCTGTCATGCGCGTTCCCGCCGGTTTTGCCGCTGGTGGCTTTGGCCCGAACGTCGGCGCCAAGGAAAACGGCACCCCCACCGATGTGAAGAAGATCACGGATGCCTGGGGCTACCTGGTCTATTCCATTCCCTATGCTGGCATGACCAAGACCATCACCGTCAAGAAGATGTCTGAAGACGTGAACTACGGCTTCATGGGCTACTTCACTGGCGCTGGCTGGCTGGAAGCCGCTGGTTTCGGCAAACTGTCCACCGACGTTGTCGAAGACCTCTGCATCCCCTCCATCTGCGATGATCCCGAAATCATCTCTGGTTACAGCTGCCTGCAGGTCAAGACCCTGAACGGCGCTGTGGTCGGCATGTTCGACTACTACGGCCTCTGCTGGGATCCCGGCATCTTCGACATCTGCACTGTTCACTCCATCCTTGAGGCCTCTGTCTATGGCAACTGGTCCATCAAGCTGAACAAGAAGATGAGCGGCTCCTTCGAGGTTGCTGAGTCCAACGTGGCCAAGAAGATGAACACTGGCTTCTTCTACGGCGACCCCGAACTGGTTCCGGAAGTCACGGCCTACGAGACCTATCCCTGGGCCAACTCCTCCGCCGTTTCGGCCTCTGACAAATAAGTCAACTGGACGATGATCAATCACTGATTGATACAGTGTGAGTGATGTGGGGGTATGAAAACCTGGAAAGGTTCTCATACCCCCTTTCTCTTTGAGAGGGAGAGGGGAAATGCGGACTAACGGTAAAATTTGGGTAGGGGTTTGCGTGGCGGCCATCGTCCTTTGGCTGGCATGGAACCTTCGGGAGGCGTTCTCTTCAAGGGGAACGGTCCCGCCAGAGAAAGAGGGAAACGGCACCGCCGCCGTTGAGACCAAGGGACAGACTTCGGTAGAGGGAGACGCGGGGGAGACGTCGACCGCTTCTGCCGAAGAGTCGGATGAGGGCGAAACGGCGAAACTGGATCCAGCCCGCCAAAGCGCAGGAGCCAATATGCTGCGCCAGCTGGATGAACGTATGACGGAGGCGGAGAAAAACCGCCCCGAATGTTTGGATTTGGCTCGAAAACTGCTGCGCATGCCAGGCGCGGACCGTTTTCAGTCTGAAGCCATTCAGGCTTTGCAATGGCTTGGGGGAGAAGAAGTTCTGGATGATTTTCTATATGCGATGAAAGAGGGGTCCAATACGGTCAACGAGGAAGGCCAGGCCGGCCTGCTGCAAGTGCTGCAGGAATTGGACGATGAGGACTTGAAGAAGCAATATATTCCGAAGGCTGTCATGTTGGCTTCCAGCACGGAAAGCCGAAATGTCCTGCTGATGGCGCTTTCGGACATGGATGCGGAGGTGTCTGTTCCCGTCTTGGTTTCCCTGCTGAAAAGTCGGCGGGAAGAGGATGTGGAGCAGGCCAAGGAATATCTGGAGCGGATCACGGAGGATGATTCCATTGACACGCCGGAGGCGGCGATGAAATGGCTGGAGACGCATCCAAAAAAGCCTGCGGTGCAGGGAGATACAGATCCGGATGCAGAGACTCTTTTGGAGCAGTAGCGGGATTGGGAAGCCGGAGGGATGGCGACGATGACGTGGATTGAGACAGTCGGAATGTCAATGAAATGGATTACGGCACGACGTTGGGGCAAGATCGGCGTGGGACTTGCCGTCGCCATGGTCTTGTGGGGAACGGGATGTTCTCCAAAGACGAAGGACACGCCGACGGACGACGCGAACAAGACGGCAGAGCCGGAGATTCGCATTCCCGACAATCTGAAGATTGTGGGCAGCAAGGAGGAGGCCGAGGAGGAGATGAACGAGATGGCCTCGCTGGCGCCCTCCGACACGGCACTGCAGGTGGGGGATTTGACCATCACATGGGGGCAGTTGCTGTCGTTCATGAAAAAGCAGTACCATGTGGATTTCAATAAGGACAGACAGCTGGCTTCCTATCTGACCAAGATTGTTGTGAAGAAAATGCTTTATCGGGAGTTGATGCTGGAGGATGCGCGGAGCCGTGGCGTGGAGGTCAGCAAGGAGGATGAGGAGCATTATCTAAAGATGTTGGCCGAGGCGGCGGAGAAGGAGGATGGCCAGAAGACCTTGGAGAGATTTCTTTCCGAGTTTCCCAAAGAGACGAGCAATCCGCTGGAAATCAGCTATGGTGACATGCTGAAGTTGGCGAAATACAACGACACATTGGTGAAGGACATTGTCATTACCGAAGAGGAGCTGGAGGCGGAGCTGGTGCGGGTTCGTCAGGCGGATGTGCAGGCGAAGAAGGACAATGAAGAGGTCAAGCAGAAGCTCGGCGAACTGCTGGATTTGCCTGAAATGCAGACAGATGAGGGATTTGCGGGATTGGCGAGAACCTATTCCGACGGCACGGAGGCCGCCCGCGGCGGCTATTTGGGCTATTTCACCCGCCAGCAGGCGGCGGAAGGCAATGAGCTGGAGGAGTTTCCGTGGAATGCGGGCGAGGTGACGCCGGTCATCGAGACTTCCACGGGTTTTCGCATCATGCGGGTGATGGACGTGATCAGCGATGAAGGCGGCGAGAAGCTGAAACTGGCTCAGATTCTACAGGAGAAGAGGCCGCTGAATAACATCCAGACGTTGGCGGATCTGCGTCCGCTTTATCTGAAGCGGAAGCAACAGGAGCTTCTGAATGCGCGGGCCAAGGAGTTGGTGAAGGCCGCCTCCTATTCCTGCCCGCTGTTTCCCAAAGGTCTTTGATTTTTCCCTATACCATATTCTTATATAAGGAGAGGCTGAATGAACACAACAAAACGTGGACATTGGATGGGATTTGGGCTGATGGCATTCCTGTGCGGCATTTTGGCCCAGGCGGCGATTCCGCTGCCAACCGGTTGGTCGGACAACTGGGTGGCGGTCAAACAGGACGCCTATGACAACAACAAGCCGCTGATGGTGCTGGTGGGCAAGACCTCCGGCTGTCCCAACTGCGAGAACCTGGAGACCCGGGTGCTGAATTCCACGGTATGGCAGAACTATGCGGCCGGCCGCTCCAGCGGCTATACGTACACAAACGGCATTGCCCAGATGTTCTTCAACACCATTTCCTTCGTGACCTATGACGGCGTTTCCGGCAAAGCCGTCTTGGGCAAAATCAAATCCACCTTTGGCAACGGCACGGCCTATCCTTGGCTCTACATCTTCCGTGTCAAGAATCCGGGGCCTGGAGCCGAAAAAGATGATTTGGAGCTCATCGCCAGTTTCCGCGGGACGGCGGGCACCGTCAACGGTGTCAGCTTCGGGGTCACGGCGGAGAGTCTCATCGCCGTGGTGGAGTCCTATGTCACCAAATCCCCCTGGTCCTCCTATTTCATGAACATCGCCGCTCCCACGGTCGATTACACGTTCAGCGACAATGGCGCCTCCGCGACCGTCACCTTGAGCTCCCGCGACAACGCGACCATCTACTACACGACCAACGGCAACAAGCCGACCACCAGCTCCACCCGCTACACGAAGGCCCTGACCATCACCACCGCCACGACCCTGAAGGCCATCGCCTATGGCGACGGGAAGATCAGCGACGTCACGACTTTGGAGATCGACAAGCAGCCCAATCCCATCATCACCGTGGCGGAGGACAAGGCCAGTTTTTCTCTCACCTACGGTTCGACGGATGAAGAGGGGTTCTTGGTCTACACGTTGGACGGCTCCGAACCCTCCTTCCTCAATGGCTATGTCTACGAGGACGTTGCTGTGGAAATCGACGAGACCGTCACCGTCATCAATGCGCGAGCGTTGGCCTATGGCGATCTTTCCAGCGCTGTGGTGACGAAGGAAGTGGAGCGTCAGCCGGAGACGGGGACCGTCGAGCCCCCCGAGTTCACCATCAATGCGACAAATCCGGTCTGGATGAACAAACTGACCGTGAGTCTCAGCTGCCCCACGGACGACGCCACCATCCTTTATGCCATTGGCGATGGAGAGACCTTCGCCGATTATCAGACCTACAAAGGCGCCTTTAGCGTGGTCCCCAACAAGACGGTGAAGGCCAAGGCCATCAAAGAGAATTGGGACGACAGCGAGGAGGTCAGCAAACAGTTCACCATGCTCAAGAACACGGTGGTGCTGACGGGAGCCCGGATCGTGGACGCGGGGGAGACCACCGTGACGGTTTCCTTTGACGTGACGCCTGAAAATGCGGGCATCAGCATCGACGGGCTGGCTGGCGGCCGGCGGATTTGGTGCGCCGCCAATGAGACCGTGGAGCTGCCCGTGGGCGCCACTTACACCATCTACGCGCACGCTCCTGACTATCTCACCAGCGACAAATTGGTCTTCACGCCGCAGGCGGCGAATGCCAGCCGCACCTACAGCGCCACCCGTGGCCAGTATGACGATGGAGACGCAGGAAACGTGCAGGGGTCCTTCGGACCGGGCTGGAACCTGGTGGCCTTGCCTGCCTATGATTTCACAAGACGCTCCATGGAAGTCCTTGCCGAGCGGCTCTACCAGTTTGACGCGGCGAAAAATGCTCTGGTCAAAGCGGAGACCATCGAGGCGGGCGGTGTCTACTATTGGTATGCGGAAGCGGACGACGAAATCACCGTGACGGGCCGGGCTGGACAGGCTCAGGGCAAGTCCCTGCCCGCGGGATGGAATTTGGCCGCGCCGCAGGATGAGGTCGGCGACGGCAACTGCTGGGTGCTCCGCAATGGCCGCTTCCTGCCCGTGCCGAAGAACGACGTCAGCGCCGGAGAGGGCTTCTGGATCTACAAGGCGGAGTAATCCGTCATCGACTTTTGGGGGAATTCAAACGCCGCCGTGCATCGCGCCGAAGCGTGATGGTGAATGATGCGCCGCGGCGTTTTCGCCATGAAAATGGCGAAGGGGATGTCATAATAGGGAATTTGCAACATGAAAAAGTCTACCATTTTACTTGTTCTTTTGGCCGCCTTTTGCGCATCGGCGGCCGAATGGTTGAGCGATGCGGCCGAGGCCAAGCGGCTGGCACAGCAGTCGGGACGTCCGCTCATGGTGCTCATGGGCAACTCCTCGGGCTCGTGCAGTTATTGTAACAGCTTCAAATACAAGATTTTAGAGACAGAGAAGTGGAAAAGCTACGCCGATGAGAAGAGCCTGGTGCTTCTGTATGCGGACCGCAACAATCCGGATACCATCAAACTGCTCCAGCCGCTTGTCCGCCTCTACAAGCTCAGCGAATACCCCACCATCTTCCTTTTCCATGTGAGGGCGGACGCCGATGTCACCACCAATGACTTGGACGACGCCAACGTGGACTATTTGGGCGGCTTCACCTATCGGCGGGAGAGAGTGGTGACCCCGCCGAATGGGGAGTCCATCACCCTCATCAACACGCCGGAATGCTTCATCCGCGTCTTGGAGGGATATTTCCCCAACGAATATTGGACAAGTTTGGATCAGCCCCCCGTGACCATCGCCATCCCCGGCAAGCTGAATCCGGTGACCACCGCCAGCGGAACGGTGGGCCGCTATGGCCCCTACACCCTCAACGGCTATACGTGGCGGCAGGATTTCCTTTTTCAGGGACTGGGAAACCAGCGCTATGACTTCTACATCGCCTCCGGCTATGCCTGCCCCGCCGGCGTGACCATCTCGGCGGAAGTCTGGCTGGCGGACGCGGATGGCAAGGCCACGGGCAATGCGCTGCTCAACCGAATCTCCGATGGCTTCGAGGACTTCAAAAGGGGTTTCTATTTTGACGCTCCAAAGGATGGTATGTATCTCCTGCGCCTTTCACGCCCCATGAAAGCCTCCATTACCGGCGTGAGCTTCACCTTGAGGGCCCACGAGGCGCCGGCCGCCCCTCAGCCGGGGGAGCTGACCAATCCCCTTTGGGAGACGGCGGAGCTGGGGAAGTGGACCATGAATCTGGAGGCGGCGTTGGCGTTGGGCAAGCCGGTTCTGCTGTATTTCACGGGTGTCCGCTGGTGCCCCTATTGCCTTCATACGGAGAATAATGTCTTCTCCACCAATACGTTCCGAGATTTTGTGGCAGACCGCTATGCGTTGGTCGCGATTGACAACTACCTTCGGGACGGCAACGGACCCTCTCTGCTGTCGGATCGGGACGGCTATTTGAAGGCCAACGGGCTGAGTTGGGAAGACGGACAGCAGCGCATAGAGGAGAATCTGGCTCTGCAGCGTCGCATGAAACTGCCCGGAGCGGATTCCGTCAAGATGATTAGCTATCCCACCTCATTGCTGCTGCGTCCGGACGGCACGGTCATCGGCCGCGGAGCCAGCGGCTATGACGCAGACCGCTATGTGAAACGGCTGGCCCAGATGGAGCAGATGGCCGATGAAGTCGGCGAGGAGCATAACAATTACGCCTCTTGGACGGATGAGACCCTTGCCGCTGGCCAGCGGCTGGAGCGGACCATTGGCGGTCCGGACACGGCGGATTGGTACGCCGTCGCGGCCAAGGCGGATCAGGCACTTCGTTTCGCGTTGTCCGCTTCAGGGGAAAGCGTGGTCGGCAATGTGACGCTGGCGGTCTACGATGACAGCGGCAAAGACGCGGCGGCAGGCAATCTGCTGCATTCTGTCACCGCGCCGTTGTCGGAGGGGGCTGTCTTGGACTATCGCCCCCATGGAGAGGAGGCGTTGCGACTGCAGGTTCTCGTGAGGAACGCCGAAGAGGTGGTCAACTATGCGCTGACTTGCCACGCCGAGGCGCTGAACAATGATGTGAGCTGGCAGGACAGTCAGGTCGTGGTCCCCTATACGGCGGATGTGGCTCGGCTTCCCGTGCTGATTCAGGCCGTGGGACCCCAAAGCGCAGAGGTCTGCCGGGTCGCCTTTTCCGTCGTTGGCGAAACGGCGGTCGACGGCGTTCATATTGACGCGGTGGCCGGCGAGCTGATCTGGACCGCGGAGCAGGCGCAGGCGGGGGAAATCCGTTATGTGGACGTGCCCTTGCGGCATCCGGATCCGTGGGTTGGCGCCAAAACCTTTTCGGTTTCTCTGCAGGCGGTGGAGAACGGCTGGATTGTGGGCTCGCCGCTGACCCATGTCAGCTATGAGGCCCTGCCGGGTTTTGAAACGGAGACCATGGCGATTCGCGTCCCCTCGGACATTCCCATGGAGGATGTGGAGCTGGCGGTGCTCAACGGCATGGAGCAGGTGGAGGTGCGCCTTGTGGAGGGAACTCTTCCCGAAGGAATCGGATGGCGTTTTGACATGGCGGCCTCCCGGCTGGTTCTCAATGGGCGCATGACGGAGGCGGACAGCGCCACGCTGACCTTCCAGGCCTTCTCTGGAGACCTGGCGGGCGGCACCATGAAGGTGACGCTGACCGCCACGCCGCTGGAGGAGTTGAACCCCAATTGCCAAAATCAGCTCTTCCTTGCGCGAATTCAGGACTTGGAGAGGACAGGGGCCTTCGATTCAGGAGTCGGCTTCCTGTCCATGACCAGCTCGACAGAGGGCCTGCGGGCGCAGGTTTTGCTGCAGGACGGCGAACACGAGTTCACCGCAGACCACTGGACCTCCGTGGACACGTTGACAGGAAAATTACATATCATATTGCGCTGCAATGATTTAGATGATATCATTGCCCTGAGCGTGGAGAATGATGACAACGGAACCCTGTCTGGCTCCTTCGGCGCCTTTGCCGTGGAAGGCGAGCGGAACATTTGGAATGAAGACCAGCCGGCGGATGAATATGCGGGATGCTACACCATCGCCCTTTCCCCCTACGATGGCACCAGTCCCTTCCAGGGAACCGGCTGGTTGCGGATGACCGTGCTGGCCTCCGACGGAAGCGTGGCGCTGCAGGGGATGCTGCCTGACGGCACCGCCATCGCCAGCCGGGCCTTTGTCCGAAACGTGGTCAGCGACGGCAATATGCTCTTGGGGCGGATTTTCTTCTTCTCCCCTTTGGATGACGGAATCGGATTCGTCGCCGGCTCGCTGGACTTGCTTCCCCTCTCCAGTCGGAATGAGGAGGAGGCCTCCATCTCCTCCTGCGAACTGGCCATCGCATGGCATGACGGCCAGCGGCTTTGCGGTCTAGAGCCCTGCGGCGCAAGCTATTACCCAGGTGTCAGCTTGGGCGAGCAAATCGACGAGGCGGACTACGGCAATGAGCTGTTCTTCATGGCCGGATACCCGAAGAATCTCACAGTCAACGGGTTACATGCGGTTTCCGCCTCTCTGCCGAATGCCGTTCGCATCATTGACCAGGCGGATGACTCCTTTGAGACGGATCCTGCCTATCTTCCCGCCTATCTCGTTGACTATGGCCGCCCAGACCCCATCACGGGCATGCCGTGGGCGGACGGCGCCAATCTGGTTCTTGCCTATGACCGGGACTTGGGAATCTTCCAAGGCCAATTCACCATCCGTTTCCCCACGTCGGATGGCTCCTTCGAAGATCGGATCGTGCAATGCCAAGGCGTGCTGACGCCTATCCCCGGCAGCTGCTGCCGCGAGGATCCCATGCCCGCCGGACAGGGCTTCTATTTGGTGGAGGCGGAGGATGGCGCATGGTATTCCTATCCCGTCACCATTCGGCCGGACAACCCGCTGGCGATGGACTACTGGTGGTACGACCTCAAGACAAAGGTCACCTACGACTTGGAGCTGGCCCGCCCCGTCTTCCATGTGACAGAGGATGGACAGGGTGTCCAGTTGTCCTGCCTCCAGGAGGAGGCGCAGATTTTCTATGCGGTGAATGACGCCCCGCAGGGATTTGCCGCCGCGCTGTACAAAGACGGCGAAATCCTCCCCTTGACGGCTATGGAGACCGTGACCGCATGGGCCTGTCTGGATTTCCTCACGGGGCCCTCCACGGTTCTGACCGTGCTGCCGCCGCCTCAGGTGGTGGGGATCCAAGCTGCGGATGGACAGGATAAATCCTTGGACATCAATGTCTTCGAGGTGACAGACTTCCCGCTGGCGGTCACTACGGCCTTGCCGACGGAGGCGGCGACGCTTTGGGTTGATGGCGTGGCGCAGGCGGACAATGGCTTCACGCTGGCCACGCCGGGCAACGTGTCCCTCTCCTGTAGTCTGGAGGATGAGTGGGAACAGGGGCGTCAATATGCGCCGTCGCCGAATGTCACCATGACTGTTTGTGTGGCGGACGAGGAGTTCACCTACGGTGCGGAGGGAACGATGGCGTTGACGGTCGGCTGGAATCTGGTCGGCATCCCGCTTGAACTTACAGAAGTATCTGAGCAAGAAATACTTAGCAAATATCTTGTTTTTGGAATGGATGACCACGGGAACTGGGTCCGTCCTGCAAGATTGACGGTCGGAGGTGCCTACTGGATTTGGATGGAGGCACCGCTGGAGCCGGTGGTATTGCGGGGGACGAGGCCGGGACGTCAAAAACTGAATGATGGTCGCCTCGAATGGCGGCTGGGCGATGCGGAAGACCATTGCGGGACATGGCGTTGGCAGGATGGACGGTATGTCTGGAGCGAGGAGCCGCAGCCGGAAGGCACCGGCGTCTGGTTCCATGAATGAAACCTCTTGCAAGACAGTGAGTTAGGATGTGGAGGAGAAAAATGCGCCGAGGCAAAGGTTGGTTGATGGCGATTGGGCTTGTGGCATGGGGCTGTTTGGCTCAAGAGGTTCCTGCCGCGAAGCCGGTTTTGGCGGTGCAGGATCCGAACGCCCTGCGCGTGGGGAAGATTCTGGATCGGGAATATCGCCAGATTGAGTTTGCGCTGGTGAATCAGTCGGAGGAGGAAGTGACCCTCAACGCCATTCGGTCGGACTGCGCCTGCATGGCGATTGAGGTTGGCGCGGAAAAGACGGTCCTGCCGCCCGGTGGCGTGCATAAGGTGCGGATGAAGCTCCACGGCGGCTATACGAAAGAGGGCCCCCTGACCAAAGGCCTGATGGTCGACCGCGAAGGGGCCGATGTGCCGCTTTCCATTTCCTTTTTCGGCGAAGTGGTGCCCGCGTTGGTCGTCAAACCGTCCAACACCTTGAATTTGGGTAATTTCATGGGCATCGATGTGCCTTGGGAGAAGGAGTTTACCATCACCAATGTGCTGACGGACGGTCGCCAGGTCACCTTGGACGCGCCTCCCGACGACGAACTCTTCCACTACACGTTGGAGGCAAAGGAGCAGAGCTGGACGCTGAAGCTGTCTCCCAAATTGCCGTTGCCGGAGGGGCGGCTTCGGAAGACGGTCATCCTAAAGCAGCATGGTCTGGAGAATTATGAAGACGTGCCTCTGTCGGTAAAGGGCATGGTCTACGGCCTGAGCAACCTGCATCTGTCCACCCATGATGTGAAGATTTCCCGCGCGGCGTTGGAAGAGGGGCAGACCGTGACCGCGACTCTGCGGGTGCTGCCAGGCAAGGCGGAGCAACGGACGGCGACCATGGGCAGAATGGGGCGTCGGATTGCGGAGACGGCAGCGGCGGCGGATACCATCGCCGCATTGGAAGAGGAGAGCGGCGTCTGGAAGAAAAAGGAGACGTGGGAGAAAGTGTCCGCTGGACTGGTGTGGAAGGTGCCCACCGGCGTGACCGTGGAACGTAAGTTGCTGGAGGACGGAATCTTGCTGGAAGTCCGCTTGTCGGCGGAGCTTCTTGAGGTCCCCGGCCCCAAACGGAGCACCAAAGTCCTCTGCAATGGACGGGACATCGGCTATGTGAATTTCCGTGTGCTGAAATAGAATCAGAAGGACAAGAAAGTCAGCTGGGGCCTAATTTCAAATTCCCAAGTAACGATTCGGAAGGAGTTTCTACTTTCTACTTCCTAATTCCAAATTTCTAATTCCTAACTTCTAATTCCTAATTGTTTATGCGTTTTTGGATTGTTCTATTGAGTCTGCTGTTGGCCATCGTCTCTGAGGGGACGGCCGCCGCACGTCCATGGGTCATCCTCTTTGGGTCACGGGACTGTGAGGAGTGCGCTTCCCTGAAGGAGGACTGGAGCACGGTCGGCGACTTGGAGAACGGTCCCATCCTGTTCTTTCTGCCCATGGAGGAGCCGTCCAACTATCGTCTGTTGGGACGCATCGAGGAGCGGCTTCAGGTTCAGGAGAAAAGCACCACGTTTCCTGTTCTGCTCATCGGCCACCGTCTGATTGTGGGCGCGGATGCCTTCTACGAGCAGGAAGGCGAGATGGCCAGTCAATTGGAGAATCTGCTTCGGATTCCGGAGACAGAGGGCATTGTCCAGGCGGCGGAGCAGGCCACGAGCCTGATTGTGGAATACATCGCCCCTGCGACGGCAGGGCAGACGGACGCCGCATCCGCTGCCGCCATCGACTCGTTGGCGAATTCGGGGCCTGCTGTGCCGCGGGTGCTCCTTTTCTATCAGAAGAACTGCCGCAAATGCTCCCGCCAGGAGCTGGAACTGAATGTGCTGTCCACCACGCTGCCGACTCTTGAGGTGACACGGATGGACATCGGCACGCTTGAGGGACAGGCCATGCTCAAACGGGCTCTGGAGCATTTTCCCCAGCTGGCGGAGCGCCGCAAGCCCGCCCCTGTCGTCTGTTTCGGAACACAGGCGGTGGCGGACAACCTGGCCACGGCCGACCAAATCCAGCGGGAGCTGGAGGCCAATCCGCCTTCCATCCCCTTCTGGATGAGTCCGCTGACCGAGGCCGAACTGGCCGCCACGCAGGCCACACAGGAGCATTTTGTCCAGACCGCCACCTTGTGGATGGCCATCTCCGGCGGGCTGGCGGATGGCTTTAACCCTTGCGCCTTCGCCACTTCCATCTTTTTGGTCAATTACCTCCTATATCTCAAGCGGAGGAAACGGGACATTGCCATCGTGGGGGGCTGCTTTTGTTTGGGCGTCTTCATCACCTATTTCCTCTTTGGCATGGGCATCTCCTACGTCATCAACCAGTTAAATCGGATGACCTGGTTGCGTCTCGGCCTCTACGGGCTGTTCTGCCTGCTCAGCGCCGTCTTGTTCGTCGGCCATCTTCGGGACGCTTTACGCTATAAGCGCAGCGGAAACGCCAGCGACATGGATTTGGGGCTGTCCGGCAAGACCCATCACCGCATTCATGACAAGATTCGCCAGTTGACGGAGCATCAGTCGTGGCTGATGGCGCCGGCGGCGCTGGTGTTGGGCTTTGTGGTGTCGTCCATGGAGTTTGTCTGCACGGGGCAGGTGCTTTTGCCAGTGCTGACCGCCATCAACGCGACCCATGGCGTCAGCTTTCATGCGCTGACTCTGCTGTTCATCTACAATGTCTTCTTCATCCTGCCGCTGCTGCTGATCACGGTGCTGGCCATCAGCGGCGTGGGCGGCAAGGCCATTGCCTCTTGGGCGCGAGTCCATGTGTTTGAGACAAAACTGGGCATGGCCGCGCTGTTCGCCGCCCTGACGCTTTTCATGGGATGGCTCTTCCTCCGCGCCCTGTGACGTTTCAGAATGTCTGCGTCCCTTTCCCAAACGCGCTTTTCACAACGCCATTGATTTTATGCAATAATATGCATAATAATGAATGCAATTAATGAATGCTTTTCTCTTGCTGTCAGTGGCGGCGAAATTGGTGAAAATTGCGTCCGAAAGAGCTAAAATGCACCCTGTTTTTTGGGGTGGATGCCCCTTCCGGGGCCCCACGATGCCCTTCCTTGCGTTGTATGTGCAATCCTGTGTATTAATACCTCTGATGCCCTATGGGCCCTGGAAGGGCCGTTTCTGCGAGTTTTACTGTTTTTGCATTTTTATTCATTGTTTTGCAATAATCAAAGGGGCAGAATTCGCAATCGTCTAGTTCTGATGCTTCTTGCGGGGAAGAACATTCTGCAAGGGGGCATAGGATGACCGGCGGTCATTTTGTGGCGGACGGCGGTCGCTTTGTGGCTCACGGCGGTCATTTTGTGGCGGACGGCGGTCGTTTTGTGGCGGACGGCGGTCATTTTGTGGTGGACGGCGGTCGTTTTGTGGCTCACGGCGGTCCTGTAGGCGGGTCGCAATCGTCTTCATGGCAAGATTGGCCGTGGCAAAGGCGGCGTGGAGGTTGAAGCCACCCGTGGGGCCATCGATGTCCATCACTTCTCCTGCAAAGAAAAGGCCTGGCAGGCGTTTGGCCTCTAACGTCTCCCGATGGATTTCCGAAAGGGCCACGCCGCCGACAGTCACGATGGCCTCCTTGGCGGGACGCAGGCCGATTACGGTGGGGCGGATGGTCTGGAGGCGCTCGGCAAGCTCATCGACGGAGCCAATGTCCCGCCCAAGGGCGCGAGTCAGTCCTGTGATGGCCGTCGGCCCCAAGCCCAGTTCGCGGCAAATGGCCTCCGGCAGCCGTTCTGGCGTGCGTTGGAGCACGTCCCTCCATTTGCCGACGCCGTTGCGGAAGACATGGGGCGTCAAATCCAACGTCAGCTCGAAAGACGTGATTTGATGGTGGGCGGCCAGCCGGGTCGCGTCAAAGATGGCGGCGCCCCGAAGGCATTGGCCGCCGCAAAGCACATTGCCCTCCGTGACGGCGATTCGGCGGCCGTTTGCCGTAAGGGTCACGCGGACATCTGGAATGGAGATGTCCGCCTGGCTGTGCAGCCATGCATCGGCCACCTCGATGCCCACGAGTCCGGGGCGCAGGGGCGTGACCTCCAGCCCCAAATCCTTGGCGAACTGCTGTCCGTCTCCCACGCTGCCAGTTTTGGGGTAGGAGGCGCCGCCTGTGGCCACCAGAACGCATTTGGCCTCAAGCGCCAGTTTGGCGCAGCGGACTCGATAGCCGCCCTCCACGGGCTCCAGTCCGGTCACGGGGCAGTTGAGCAGCAGAGGCACCTCCAGATCCCGCAGCTTGTCGATGAAGGTGTGAAGCACATCGTCGGCTTTTTCGCTTTTGGGATAGACGCGGTTGCGGTTGAGAATCAGCGGCAGCCCGGCCTCCTCGAACCAGGTCCGAAGGGCTCGCGGCGGCAAAAGCTCCAAAGCCGGCCGGAGAAAGTCGCCGATGGTTTCGCCGTAGGCGGCGGCCATGTCCTCCGCCGTGCCCACATGGCTGAGATTGCAGCGGTTGTTTCCTGTCAGCAGCAGTTTAAGGCCGGCGCGGTGACGCTTTTCCAACAGGATGCAGGACAGGCCCGCCCTGCCGGCAAGCACTGCCGACATCAGACCGGCCGCGCCGGCGCCAATGATAATCAAGTCCGTGTTCATCATAAGGATACGTTCAGATTCAGGCCATCGTAGGCGATGGTGATGTCCTCCGGAAGCCGTGCCTGCTCGGACGCATGCAGGGTTTCGTGGGAGATGTGGGTGAAATAGGTATGGGCGGCACCAAGGAACCTGGCCAGCGCCAAAGCGGAGTCAAAATGCAGGTGGGTGGGATGCGGTTTTGTCCGAAGTGCATCAATGACAAGGACTTGGATGCCTTCCAGAAGCGGGAGGGAGCTTTCGGGGATGCCGCTGCAGTCAGTCAGATAGGCCAAGTTGCCCATGCGGTAGCCGATGCTGAGCCAGCGGCCATGGAGAAGGGGGACAGGCTGGATGCAAAGTGGTCCCACCGTAAAGGGCGCGTCCCACACCGCATGGGGCTCAAGCCGCGGGATGCCCCAGCCGAAAGCGGGGTTCCGTTCCTGAAAGACATATTCGAAGTGACTCATTAGGAACTGGATATGCTCTTGGGCCGCGTAGACGGGAAGGGGCTGATGGGTTAGGCGGGTGAAGGCGCGAAGGTCATCCAGCCCGTTCAGATGGTCCGCGTGGGTGTGGGTCAGCAGCATGGCGTCCAGCCGCTCTATGCCATAGCGCAGGGCCTGAAGCCGCAGGTCGGGACCGGAGTCGATGAGGAGGCTGACGTCCTCATTGTGTATCCACACGCTGGAGCGGAGGCGGTTGTCGCGGGGATCTTGAGAAGTGCATGTGGGACAGTGGCATCCGATCATGGGGATGCCATAGGATGTGCCAGAACCTAAAAACGTCAGGGTAAAGCCGCTCATCGTGGGAAAACATGTTCGCATTGCGCACACCGTGGGTTATATTTTCTCTGTGTCGGCGACTCATGCCGACAAAGGGGCAACCCGACCGTCAAAGGCCTTCCGAAGGGATGGCCTCCAACGGGGCACGCTCTGCCCATAATCATATACCCAAAATCCAGTTTTTCAATTTTCTGCACGCAAAAAGACATGACAAGCGACACACAAAATCCCGCCGCGCCCATCGCGGAGACCGCAGAACGCATCCGCAAGGCACTTCATCGGGTGGTTGTCGGCCAGGACACCGCCATCGATGAGATGATCATCACTCTTCTGGCCGGCGGCCATGCCTTGCTCACAGGCGTGCCTGGTTTGGGTAAGACGTTGCTGGTGAAGAGTTTAGCGCAATTGTTCTCCTTGAGCTTCAAGCGGATTCAGTTCACGCCGGACTTGATGCCAGCGGACATCTTTGGCACGGAGGTCATGGAGGAGGATGTCCATGCGGGAACCCGCTCCTTCCGCTTCATCCCTGGCCCCGTCTTCGCCAACATGGTTCTTGCGGACGAAATCAACCGGACCCCGCCCAAGACGCAGGCCGCCCTGCTGGAGGCCATGGGAGAGGGCCATGTGACCACGGGCGGCAAGAGCTATCCGCTGGAGCAGCCGTTTTTCGTGCTGGCCACGCAGAATCCGGTGGAGCTTTCGGGGACCTATCCTCTTCCGGAGGCCCAATTGGACCGCTTTCTCATGAACATCGTCATCGACTATCTTCCCGTGGAGGACGAAATTCGCATGGTGAAGGCGACCACGGGAGAGGCGAATTGGGACCTTGAGCCGGCGGTCAGCCAGCAGGAGATTCTGCAGCTGCAGCGCATGGTGCGGGAAGTGCCGGCGTCGGACAACGTGGTTGCCTACGCCGTTCGGCTTTGCGCGGCGACCCGTCCTCATACGGCGACGGCGGCTCCGCGAATCGACGAACTGGTCCATTGGGGCGCCGGCTCCCGCGCGGCTCAGGCGCTGATTCTGGCGGGCAAGGCCCGCGCTCTGCTGCAGGGGCGGCTGAATGTGGCCTGCGAGGATGTTAAAGCGCTGGCATTGCCTGTTTTGCGACATCGCGTCATCCCCAGCTTCCGCGCCGAGGCAGAGAACATCAGCGTCAACGCGATTTTGGAGGATATCCTGCGGGCGGTGAAGGAGTAAGCTTCGATGCCCCTCGTTTTTACGGGATGTGTGAAAAGAGGCAGTTAATATGAGAAAAACTAATGTCTGACTATCAATTCTGATGGAATTGGGCCAGGGCTTCGCCTTCGTCGCCCGATGAATTTGCGGCGTGCGATGCCATCCACCTAGAGCCGATACGTTATTTTGTGCAAGAGCGGGACTACCAATGAATCACGATGTTGAAAAGAACTTCGAGGTCACAAAATGAACCATCTGGAATTGCTGATAAAAGAGCTGGTCATGCAAAACAAGGAAACAACTTGGCTTGAATTCAAGGTGAGCAATGACGAACCTGTTATGATTGGTCAGGATATTTGCGCTCTTGCCAATGCCGCCGCTCTAGTTGGCAGAGACAAGGCGTATTTGATTTGGGGTGTCGAAGACGAGACCCATAAATTGAAGGGAACTACTTTCAATTGGCAAACCGCCAAAGTTGGTAATGAGGAGTTGGAAAATTGGTTGCGTCACAATTTGTCACACAATGCCAACTTTGAAATTAACTCAGTGCAAATTGACAAGAAATGGTTCGTTGTTCTCGAAATTGTAGCGGCAGTCGGCAGTACTGTGATGTTCCGCAAGGAAGAGTTCATTCGAATCGGTAGTTATACGAAGAAACTCAACGATTATCCGGCTGTCAAAAAGGATTTGTGGAGCAAGTTGCGCTACCGTGACTTTGAGACACAAGCGGCAAAAACTAATTTGGAACTCAGTCAAGCTCTTGATATGCTTGATTATCCTGCTTACTTTTCTTTGCAGAACAAGTCCATTCCTGATGGATACAATAATATCGCCCATGATTTGTTGGAAGACGAACTGCTCAAAAAGCAGGATAATGGACTATTCACCATAACCAATTTGGGAGCAGTCCTCTTTGCACGCCGTCTCGCGGAATTTCCCACGGTGTCCAGAAAGGCGATCCGGGTGGCCCTGTTTGAAGGGAAAAGCAAGATTCAGCTACTCAAGGATTATAGTGGGCAAAATGGATATGCCATCGGCTTTTCCGGAGTCATGGAGTTTCTGAAAGCCTTGTTGCCAACCAAAGAGGTGATTGACGGAGCTAGGCGTAAGACGGAGGATCGTTATCCGGAAATCGCCCTTCGCGAAACTATTGCAAATGCCCTTATTCACCAAGACTTTTCCGTCAGCGGCGCAGGACCGGTAGTAGAAGTTTATGCAGATCGAATTGAAATTTACAATCCAGGAGCCCCCTTGGTCGATATCGAGCGTATCATTGACACGCCTCCCAAGTCGCGCAACGAAAAACTTGCTTCCATGATGCGGCGCCTGAAAATGTGTGAAGAGCTGGGGACCGGTTGGGATAAGATTGTAACGACTTGTGAGTTGATGCAACTTCCAACTCCCGAGATTCAAATTTATGAAGAAAACACCAAGGTCACTTTGTTCTCATTCATTCCATATACGATGCTTACGGGCGACGCCAAATTGCGAGCGTGCTATTTCCATGCCTGCATATCGTACATAACCCAAGAGCCGATGAACAACAGCTCTCTCAGAAAACGCTTTGGCTTGGACGAAAAAAATGCATCCAGCATATCGAGACTTTTGAAAGAGGCAGTGGAGGCAGGGCGTATCCGGGTGGCTGACCCGGATACCGCTCCCAGATACATGCGGTACATTCCGTACTGGGCATAGTTAACTTGCCGGCAACTTGCAGAACAGCGGTTTTAGGGAGGAGTTTGAACAGAACGAGAGGTCAGTTTTAACTTGCCGGCAACTTGCAGAACAGTGGTTTTGGGGAGGAGTTTGAACAGAACGAGAGGTCAGTTTTAACTTGCCGGTAACTTGCTGACAACTTGCAGAACAGTGGTTTTGGGGAGGAGTTTGAACAGAACGAGAGGTCAATTTTAACTTGCCGGTAACTTGCTGATAGACGTAGAGTAGGATCTAAAAGTCCATTCATATACCAAGTGCCTAAGGGACAGAGATTAAGATGAACCACGACGCCCAAAATAGCTTTGAGACAGAAATCCTTGACTGACTGACTTCTATCCAAAGTGGTTGGACGATGACGATGGGCGCCAGCTTCCGCGCCGAGGCGGAAAACATCAGCGTCAACGCGATTTTGGAGGATGTCCTGCGGGCGGTGAAGGAGTAAGTGGTTGACGCGCAATGGGTTAGGATGATTTTAGCTGGAACGCGAGACGTGAGACGCGAGACAAGGGACGATGGCGCAAATGTTACGCCATGAAGTTCCGTGTCCCGTTGCAGTTTGGATAATCCATGCAGCTCCAAAATGCCCTGCCTGCATTACGGCCTTTGCGGGCAATCATCTTTCTCATGGGTTTACCACATTTGGGGCACTGGGGAACTTGTGCCTCAGTCTGATTGTCACGTGTTTCCAGCCGTGCCCTGCTCATGCGTTCGGAGAAGCCGCCATTTTCACGGAAGCTTTCTGCAAGGCTCTCCATTTGGCGATGCAACAGACTGCAGGCTTGGTCAATCACCACCAATATGCCATTTGCGGCGTCAATGGGGGATTCTGTCTCAAGAAAGGATGAAAAGCGTTGGCGCATGGCAAGAATGTATTTGCCGTAATCATGACGCGATAGAATTGAACCATTGTAACGGTCAAGAGCGATGGACTTCAGCTGAATGACGTGGGAATCATTTTCCGTCCAAGGCGCATAACCTTGCCCAATGAGAAAGGCTTCATAATCTCCAGCCAGCTCCTCAAGCGAGCCTTTCGCCACATCGTAGAGCCGCAATTCGGTTTCCTTGCTTGTTCCGGCCCTTGATGACCCTTCAACGATGTTCTGCCGCGCTGACCTCGCGGCGCCGATCATCTGTCCGACAGTCTTGCCGAGGGCGTCATTCTTGTAGGAATAGTTGCGTTTGCAGAAAACTTCCGTCGCATGGAAGATGAGACAGACATAGCTAAATGAGAGGGTTCGGCGATAGCCGCCGTGGGAGCTTATGATTTCAGACATGAGAACTTTCCATATGTAATGACAAGGGAATTGCTGCTTGCTCATGAAAGCAACATGATACAAGAGATAGAATAGCAGAGAAAAACAAGTTTTCAATGCTAACATGTTCATTATCATATAGAAACATCAATTATCATGGTAAATGGCATGAAGGCATAAGGCAATCATTAGGGGTGATTAACGTGTCACTCTTTTCTCTTTCTCCTCTTGTCTCCCCTCCCGTCCCCCGTCCCCCGTCCTACCTTTTCGTTCCCGTCTCCCGTCCCTTGTCCCACTTTTCGCTCCCGTCTCCCGTCCCCCGTCCCACTTTTGGCTCCCGTCCCTCGTCCCGCTCTTAACTTTTCACTCTTAACTTTTCACTTTCCGCGTCCATATGCTAAAATCGATTTATGGTTTCCAAACCATAAAAATTATGGTCATTTTGGGTTTCCAAACCATGAAAACTACTTATAACATGTTATGAAGTACAAATTGTTTTCCCAAAATCACGATGTCTGAAATTACGCCGCTTTCGGCGCAATAACATCATGGAACATCTTCACGATGTTCATCAGAGCTTGCGTCTTCTCTTCGAAATGATCCGGATTGAAGGTCGTCTTGAAGGGATCCCTGTTCAGCAAATCCATTGGCACGATGTCGCCGTTCTGGCGGACAAAATTCACGATTTCCTTGATGAACTCCTGCTGGATGGAATTGAATTGATAATCATGCTCCCAGGCCGCAAGCTTCTCGTTGATGGTCCGATTGTCCAATCCCACCAGTTGCCGAATAAACGCCGCCGGCTGCATCCCGCTGGCATATTTGACATAGTCGTCTTCCGTTCCAAGACTGTTCAGGAT
>JAEEGL016578635.1_pt1 | contig 75664 bp, 75 predicted proteins | sample 9134231 | NCBI WGS metagenome assembly JAEEGL01 (sample SAMN16246548, study PRJNA631951) | gut metagenome | biome: gut microbiome; feature: rumen; material: fiber-attached | host: Bos | place: Iran: Karaj | collected 2018-10 | reverse complement strand
TTGTACTTCTGCCACTCTTCGTATTCTTTATTTGTGATTTGCTTCATGGCGGTTACCTCTTAAACCAGCGTTTGTATTTCTTATTCCAATTGAAAGATCTCGTTTACGCTCACTTCGAAGTATTTCGAGATCTTCATGGCTAACTCTAACGTTGGATCATATTTGTTGTTTTCAATTGCAATAATAGTCTGTCTGGTGACTCCGAGGATTTCTGCCAAATCTTCCTGTCTCAGGCTTTTACTCTTTCGCAGCTCCCTAATATTATTCTTCATCAGAATCTCCCGGATCAGATAGACGCTTTGTTTCTATCAGCTTCGTTCCCCAAAAAACTAATCCTGAAATAATGAAGATCAGCCATACCCAAGGTAATTCCCCGGTTTTCAGAACACATACCAGACAGTACACTGCAAGCGCAAACTCTAAGAACACAAAGGCATTGCGGGCAGCTTTATAGTTAACTGCCAATTCCATTTCATCGGCTTTCTTAAAGATCTTCTTCATAGGACTACCCCCAGAATGTAAAATAGTTTTTACATTTTCATTATAAAGAGAGGCCTCCTAAATGTCAAGAGCTTTTTACATTTCTATCGATAAAAACAGCCGGGACGCCCCGACTTCCACAACTTACCCCTCAAACGCCAACTTACCCCTCAAGCGGCAAAATCGGCGGAGGAATAATTAAAATGTATCAATCTCGGTGTTTTTATATCTTTTTTCATTTTCTTAAGTAATCTTATTTATTCTTCAAATCCTATGATTCCTTCAAGGCTTTCGGCTACATCGTCTCTGCGGAAGATCCAAGCAGATCTGTCGGCATTATACGCAATAACATTCGATTCTTTCCCGTTTGGGTCAACTGTATCGATAACGACCACTTTCCCATTTTCAAATGTTGCGTAATAAATATCGTCATCTTCGTAATCATAGATCACTTCGCCGTCATAGAGACCGTTATGCACATTCGATGTGATCAGAACCCGTTCTGTCGTTCCGTCCGAGAACATGGTAAACATGTTTTCCCTGAATGTCCCATTCGGGGCTCCCTCGCTCCATTCTCCTGACGCAGTGTATTGACGATACGCTCCGGATGAGTTCTCCAAAAGAATGACACATGTTCCATAGCCATCACGGACTTCTTCCTGAAAATCACCGTAATAGTAGACGTAATATCCTCCGTCAAGGAAGAAGCCTGCTTTTTCATAGGTGTGACCGCTTGATAAAGGCATTTCATATACTACGGGAAATGCTACGCCGCTCTCATACAGTTCGTCGAAAAACGGGTTAGCTGTATCTCTCATGTATTCAAATAGTTTGTCATTTTCTTCGTTATCGATATATGAGGCAAGTACTTCAGCAATCACAACTCCTCTTTGATATACAGCAGCCTCCGCCAGTTTGGAATCAAGGATCGAGCGCTCATTTGCCATGTCGTATCCCCACGATTCGGCTTCCTGTAGTAACAGCGTCGCTTCAGCTAACTCGCCTTCTTCTGCCGTATTGAGGATCCAGTCTGAATAGATCAGTTTTATATACTCGTCAGCTGTTCCGGCGTAATTGGGGCAATATTCTTTTGAATCCCTATAAAGATGTACTGCGCTCCGGTAGTCGTTTCTGCCGTACGCTTCTTCAGCAAGAATATCCGTACAACTGAAAAAGCCGTCTTCCGCTTCCTTATCATATTGGATCGTCATCGCCTGAAGGTACTGTTCCTTAGCGAGTTCATAATTCTCTTCAGCAAAAAGATCTTCTGCCATTCCCATCGCTTTTTTGTATTTCACTGAAGGAGAATTCACATGTATCACGTATCCTATAACAGTTCCGATAAGCGCTAAGATCAGAAGAAGGAACGCCCATTTTTTTGCTTTTCCTGATCCGGAAGAAGACTGGTTATTCTCCCAGGAATGCACATAGGCCGATGGGATTGTCTGGATGTCCGGTTTTGCCTGTCCTTCAGGCAATTCAGCAGAAATCTTCTGAGCCGTATCACTTTCTGTTTCAGCCGCAGGCAAAGAAACCTCTGCGACAGAAAGAATCCCTTCCGTTTCATCAGAGACAGTATTCGAATTTACCGGCTCTTCAAGCGACAGGTCCAGCACCGGTCCCATTTCGGCATATTGACCGCCTGTTTCCGCAGGAAAGATCTCATCCGGCACAACATTTCTAGAGACAGAATCCAATAACAGCGCAGATTCCAAAAGCGAAGCTGCTGCATTTCCTGGATCTACATCTCCTATTAACGAGCTTTCTTCAGTATCGTAGAAGCTATCCGTATTGAGATCATCTGATTCGATATCTGCCTGATCGACTTTTTCTAGAGGCTGCTCCATTATTTCAGCAACAGCCTCTTTCAGATTCTGTTTCACGTCTTCAGGGATCTCCAGCGGTATCTGAGTGGGCGACTGCTCACTATCTTCCGGCATTATTTCAGCCCTGTAGACCGGTGTGCCGCAGGATGGGCAGAACCTTGCCTGCTCCGGAATCGGATTACCGCATTTTATACAAAACATTCCATACCCTCCGTATCTCCATTACCGGGTAAGTATATACCACATGTTCTGGTTTTGACAGATTACGAGCAACTTTGATAAAAGCAAAGATCACATCGTTCCGTATCCCTGGAATCTATCGATCAGCGAATATAGCATCGAATTGGGGTCTGTAATCATTCCGATATTCAAACCGAATTCCATTACGTTTTTTTCATCAGCACTGAAAAGATCCCATTCCGGAAGACCTTCACCGTTCGGATCTCCGTTTCTTGCAAAGTTTACGAGATAAGAGACCATGTACGCTGAAATCATATCGTCTACATTGTCGTATAGTTTTTGATGACGGAATAGATTTCCGTATAAATACGGCATCTCGCCTGCATGATTACTTCCGAAACCGCCGTTGTCTTTCGTGAAATGATACATGTATACAGGCCTTCCCTGTTTTTCCAGGTATCTTGACCAGTCGAAATGACTGTAGGAAAACCACGCAGCAGAATAGATCCTGTTAAATGATCCTTTTGCGTTGCCTCCTCTTTCGACAATATAATGATACTCTTTTTCAACAGGTGAGGGTGGTAACAGCGCAGCTGCTGCTTCCGCTTCGTCTCCGAGGACCGGTCTCAATGCGTCAACATAGTTTTCGGAAGTGACCTCCGTAAAAAGATTGAACAGATCCGCTTCATGAACGTTGAAGCCATTCAGCAGCGCTTCTTCATGATTGTTGCCTTGTTCATAGGTCTTCCAGGGTTCCTGCGTTATTGCATACCCGTCAACAGTCATAGCGCTGTTAGAGTACGCTGTATTTACCAGTTTATCTGCTTCTACTCTTCTCAGGTCCTGTACACTCGTGGCCGAAAACTCATTCAGGATTTTTCTACCTGTTTCAAGAGCTTTCTCCATAGTCCTGAACGTATGATACGGCTTTCTGGCGGTGATCCCACTGCTTTCAGCTACTGCGCGCCGGAACAATCCTTCTGTCAAAGGCGAGACACAGAGAGCATTGACGCTTGAAGCGCCGGCCGATTCACCGGCGATTGTAATATTTTCCGGATCTCCCCCGAATGCGCTGATATTATCATGAACCCACTGCAGCGCTTTTATCTGATCCAGCAATCCATAGTTGCCTGTGGTACCGTTTGGTGATTCCTCCGCAAGATCTTCGCTTGCAAAATAGCCAAACATATTCAACCTGTAACCGAAATTGACGACGATGACGCCCTTTTTGGCTAATGTCTCACCATTATATTCAGAGTAGGAAGGCTGTCCAGTCGTCAAAGACCCACCGTGTATAAAAAATAAAACAGGCGCGTTACGAACCTCCCCTGACGGTTTCCAGATATTCAGATAAAGTGAATCTTCACTGATCGGTTCAAGAAAATGATCTTCGAGAGAAAGCGAAAATTTGTGAGACACAAAAATATCCGTTAATGAAGCAAATATCGGGTTCGTTCTCGCCTGCATGGACATCGGCGCAAAAGTATCACAGCGCCGGACTCCTTCCCAGTTATCGGGATCCTGCGGTTCTCTCCAGCGTAAATCGCCGACAGGAGGTTTAGCATAAGGAATTCCAGCATAGACCTCAACAGTCTTTTCCATGTTATAAACACCGGTCAGTTCTCCCTGTGCAACTCTGATTACACCGGTCGTTTCAGGGTCTTTAACTGTTACTGCAGGGATCGGACGAACTGGAGGAGCTGAAATTTTCAGAGAAAACGCAAGGCAGAGCAAAAGGCCTGCGTATCCTGCAAGCCTAAACAAAAAACTCTTATCGTCCAGAATAGTGTTCCGCAGAAATAAATAGAATGCGATGAAACATAAAGAACATACAAATCCGATAAGCGTATGTTTTCCAAGTTCAAGCAACGCCGCATCGATCAATACGGTAATCAGCAGAAGCACGATATAAAAAAACTTCAGCATAGTCCGGTCCTTTCTTACCATTCATCAGCTAGGTCTTCGATGTACCACGATCTGCGGTAACACCTGTCACAGATATTGAAATTCGAAGTGATCGGTAACAGCGAATTGCAGATCCTGCACCTTTTCAGATACATTCCTTTTTCCTTCATCAACTGAGCAATCTTTGCACAGATCCTTTCCTTCTCTTCCAAAGAATTATCAGGCTGATCGATCCTTCGGAGCAGCTGATGATAGATATCATATGCACGATACTGCAGTTCGCACCCTTCAAGATCGATGCACTCAAACCAGGGTTCCGGGATCTGCCGTCCTTCGAGAATAGAGTTTGCACAGGTCGCCCAATAATTGACAAGGGCGTCATTCTTCACGTCAACAGGACAGGTGATGAGACTGTACGTCAGTTTTTTGTCGATCTTTGCTTTCGGGCTTGTCAGTTTTCCGAGTAAGTATTCCGCTTCGTCAACGTTTTCTCGCTGGAAAAGAGGATTCTCCGGCAGGCCGCGCCAGGTTTCCAGAAGTTCTCTAAGCGTATACTGCGTTTCAAGTGCCTCCTCAGGAAAAGCGATGAACAGATGTTTAATGACAAAACTGTCCTTCTGCAAAGCGGATTTAACATAACCGGGTTCCTCCATCGAAAGGACAAAACCTTCGTCATAAATCCCGTAACGTCCCGCTCTTCCCGCAATCTGCTTCAGTTCGCTGTAGGTAAGACGTCGTCTCATCTTGCCGTCATATTTTGTAACTGTTGAGAAAATGACTCTTTTAATCGGCAGTGAAACGCCCATTCCTATCGCGTCAGTAGCTACAACTACTTTTGTTTCTCCCGCGGTAAATTTTCTGACTTCTTCCCTTCTTGCATGAGGCGGAAGAGCGCCGTAGATCACACTGGATTTCAGTCCGTTTCGTTCGAGATTCGCCGCGATAGCAAGAACGTTTTTCCTGGAAAACGCGATGATACAGTCCCCTTTTTCCACGGCATTGATCCCGCTGCAATGACCTCCATAGATGAGCGGAGCTAGCCTTTCATGTTCCACAATCGTGTAGTCCTGCCCAAGCTGATCCATCAGCTGCAGAACGATCTCCCTGGCTTCCGGCGCAAGACAGACATGCACTTCTTTCGCCTGAACCAGACATATCGCCTTTGTCCAGTTCGAACCGCGGTACGGATCGGCTATCAGCTGCGCTTCATCGATGACGGCGATATCGTAATGTTTATAAAAGTCGCAAAGCTCTATCGTTGAGGATACAAAAGTGGCGTTTTCCGTAAACTCCGCTTCTTCTCCGGTTATCAGATCACAGGGACATCCCAGTCCATTAAGCTTCTCAAACATCTCTAATGCAAGAAGCCGTAGCGGTCCGAGATAAGTGCCGCTCTCGAATCCCGTCATTCGCTGGATCGCGTCATAAGTTTTACCGCTGTTAGTGGGGCCGATATGCAGAACAAATTTGCGTCTGATATGCCTGCCTTTCTCAATATAGTTTTCTAATGAGAATGAACTCAAATAAGCTGAAAGAGCGCTTTTCTTTTCTTCTCTTCGCCGCCTCATTGCTTCCAGACGCTTCAATTCGGCTTTCAGTGCCGGATCGCTTACAGCTTTGTCCGCAATTTCCGTTCTCCAGTATTTTTTTACAGCTGTTGATTTCGGTGAAAGATTGCCGATCAGATCAGGTTCCGGGAAATACTTTTCTATCAGCCGTTCTGTAAGTCCATATTTTTTGATAAGCGTTTTTTCCGACACGAATTCGTGTTTTCTGACTTTTTTCTTTCTTTTCATACTCAAAACAAGTTTATAGGAAACGAATCAATTTGATCCGTTTCCTTTAATTCTGTAATTATACAAGTACATGCTCATTCCTGTCCGAAGGACTGCGCACTGTAAAGTTATACTGCTTAACATTAATAACACATTATTTCATACTGAGTGCGCTGTCGCATTTCTGCAGCTGATCGATGATTCCGATATGCTGCGGACAAACGCTCTCACACTGTCCGCATTTGATACAATCTGAAGGCATCCCTCCGGATGACGCCAGAGCGCGGTAACCCTCCTGTGCTTGGGAAGTCAGCCCGTTTCCCGTCATATCGTTCATCAGGGCGAAGATCTCCGGGATCTGGACGTTCATTGGACACCCCTTTGTGCAGTACCTGCATGCAGTACAAGGAATCGTTTTCCCGGTTCCGAGGATCCTCTGCGCTTTTCTGATAATCTCACGTTCTTCCGAATTCAACGGCTGGAAGTCTTTCATGTAAGAGAGATTGTCTTTCATCTGTTCAACATTGGACATGCCGGACAAGACCGTGAGAATGCCGTCAAGCGATGCCACAAAACGGATCGCCCAGGAAGCGAATGACCTGTCAGGTGCGTAACTCAGGAAAAGATCTCTTACTTCTTTCGGGGGATTCGCCAGCGTACCGCCTTTTACAGGTTCCATGACAGTAATCAGTTTCCCGTGTTTTCTGGCGACTTCATAGTTCGCTCTGGACTGTACAGATTCCCTTTCCCAATCAGCGTAATTGATCTGAAGCTGAACGAAATCGACCTCCGGGTGATCCGTAAGCAATTTGTCAAGAAGGTCAGGACCCGCATGGAAAGAGAAACCGACATGACGGATCAGTCCTTTCTGTTTCTGTTCGTCAACAAAGTCCCATAGATGGTATCTGTCGTACATCCTGTAATTGTTTTCCATAAGGGAATGGAGCAAATAATAATCGAAAAAACCTGCATTGGTACGCTTCAGGCTCGTTTCAAATTCCTGTTTTGCAATCTTTTCCGACGGCATCATGCCGAACAGTTTCGTCGCAAGAGTGAAACTGTCGCGCGGATAACGTTCGATCAGGGCTTTCCTGATCGTATCTTCGGATCCGGGATACATAAACGCAGTATCAAAATATGTAAAACCGGCTTCCATAAACAGATCAACCATTTCCGACGTCTGTTTTACGTCGGTCCTCAATCCTTTTTTTGGCAGTCTCATAAGACCGAAGCCCAGTTTTTTCGTTTCTTCCATCGGTATAGACATCTGTTATTCCTCCTCTGATCCAAAATCACCGATCCTTCTCAGGACCCTCATCACACCGTCCTCATCATTCGAGGACGTTTCATATCTGGCCGCTTCTTTTGCTTCCATGCTTGCGTTCGCTACAGCAAAACTGTATTGAACCGTACGAAGCATTGCAACATCATTCATAAGATCGCCGAATGCCATACATTCATCAGGATAAACCTCATATCGCTTCATCACCATCCGCAGTCCGCTTCCCTTATCTGTACCGCACCGCATTACGTCGATCCACTCCGGTCCGCTTATATATGCAACGACTTCTTCCGGGAGATTCCGCAGCGATGCATACAATTCTGAAGCATTCATCTCCGGACAATAGACCGCGACTTTAAAAAGTGTATCTGAAGCAGCAGCTTCCTCAAAAGAAGATACTTCACGAAGTCTGTGAAAAGCGACGCCAGGCGCTTTCATTTCCGGTGATAGCTTCCCGATCAGATACGCTGATTCAGCACCGGCCAAAATAAGATAAACACCGGGCAGCTGTTCCAGTACTGAGACCGTACGTTCCAATATATCCCTTTGAATACAATCAGTATGGAAGACGGTACCTGATCTGCCGATCATAGCGCCATTTTCCGCCATAAATACTGCTTTATCACCTATCTCGGGAAAATTATCGAGAAGCGTATAATATTGACGTCCGCTTGCTATAACTGTGATGATTTCCGGATGATCAGTGACCCATTTCTGAAAGTCAGGCGGCATCTCCCCTTTACTGTTCATCAGTGTCCCGTCCAGGTCCACAGCAATCATGCGAATCATTGGTTTCCAACTCCATTTTTATATATTTTACCATACAGCCATATCTTACGGATACCAAACGGTATCCATGACGCTCTAACAAGGCAGAGACGCAGTACCAGTACTGCGTCTCTGTTGTCATGAATTTCAGGTCAGTTTATTCTTCCGTGGAAGCAACATGTTTTTTCGGGCGTTCGATGCCATATAGTTCCGCGCGGTTTTTCCGGCTTCGGTACAGAAGAAAAGCACATACCGCCAGAATAAGTACCGCAAGTCCCCAGGCCCATCCGGGAACGTTATGGATATTGTAACAGCGCACATTGATCCACATCTGGCTGGTCAGTTCGCTGACTTCCTTATTGAAATAGACCATGATACAAGCTCGGTCCAGAACTTCTTCAGACGGATACTGAGCAGCTAACTGCCGTCTGAGAGATTCTTCGGGGGCTGTGATAACATAATCCTCTTCATCGTCTCCTTCCTCAGCGAAGAAATGTGCCAGTGAATACTCTATCGTATCTTCTTCATCTTCTTCTGCGCCGTAGTTCCAGTCAACATATTCCAGGATCCTTCCGTCATCGCAGTTGGAAATCACCGAAGTGTATCCGATGTAGTACATGTTACGGATCGCGTTGTCAGGCCTGGAAACAAAATTGATGAAAGCCTCTGCGGCATGCTGTTTGTCAGTATTTCCTTCCACACCGCAACGAAGCATGATCCACCCGTCGAAATAAACATCGGTCGATTCGACCGGGACAGCGAATTCCAGATAATAATCGTCTTCATCAGCCTGGTCCATGGTATAAACAGCGTCACCGGACCACTGGAAGTTTGCGACTACTTTCCCGGTAATCATATCTGCTTTTCCTGCATCCGTCTCAAAAGAGTAAAGATTGTCCTTAATGGACTGCAGATAATCCTGGACAGCTTCAATCATTTCCGGCGAAGTGTCGTTCATCTCATCCTGCAGTTTCTGAGGATAGTCCGGGTCATTGCGGAATTCCTCAGAAGTAAGAAGGTCTGATTTCAATGCGCCGACCGCAGCAAAATAAGTATCTCTGACATTATCTTTCACGGTAATCTGACGCTTGAAATTCGTATTGTCAAGAAGATGCCAGGTCGATGCCTCTTCCTCTGTCACTTCTTCCGGATTGTAGACGAATCCCGTCACACCCCACATGTATCCAGCAGCGAATTCCGACCATTTGTGGCCGTTGATCTCGTGGCTGTCAAAGATTTCACGGATATAGGGAGAAACTCCATTAACGTAGTAATTGTTCCCGTCCTCTTCGTCAAAGAATGATTCAGATAACGGGTACGCTCTGTCTTCCGCAATCAGTTTCATGATGAGATATTCCGACGGACAGACCAGATCGTATACATCTCCGAGGGTCAGCATGTTGTAAAGGTCTTCGTTGGTACCGAAAGTGGAATACTCCACCCGCACTTTCTTGCCGTATTCCTCGTAATACCACTGTTCAAAGTCAGTGATCATATCGTTCTCGCCGAAAATATCTCCGCTTTCGAGATCAATGACTTCATCTTCTCCCCAGTCTCCTTCGTCGATGTACTCTTCCCAGTTGCAGATCCTCAGAACGATCTCATCCTGCTTTGGAGCGGCAGAAACAGGAGCGGCATAAGCTAAAACAGATACAGCCAAAAGAAGGAGCGCAAGCGTTCTTTTCAGATAATTCATATACTCCTCCTTATTAAGCATCCCGCTCATCCCGCATCGCCTTCAGGTTCATACCGAGAACGACAAGCAGGACAAGAATGAAGATTACTGTGGACAAAGCCCACAGAGCGGTCTTGATTTCCGTGTGACTGCCTTTTGTTGCGTTGACCACGTAGGTGCTGATCGTATCAAATGTCGCGGGTTTTGTATAAGTCGCAATAAAATAATCGTCCAGACAGAGAGTAACCGCAAGCATAAAACCGGAAACGATTCCCGATGCGATCTGAGGGATAATCACTTTCCATAGCGCAACGGAAGGGGTTGCCCCGAGGTCCAAAGCCGCTTCATATAAGCTGGGATCCATCTGTTTCAGTTTTGGTACAACAGACAGATAGACAAACGGTGCGCATAGTATAGTTTCTCCTATGACCAGAGGTACAAAAGTCTCTTTACCGATTCCAAGTACCACGACCATCAGGATACATGCGGAAAATCCGGAAACGACGTCGGCATTGATCACCGGGATCTGGTTGACCGTAGTATAAAGCTTATTGACACTTTTCTTGGAATAAAATGAACCGATAGCTCCGAGAGTGCCAAGCACCGTGGCCAGCGCAGACGCACCTAACGCCAGTAAAAGCGTTCCGAAAATCATGTTGCGAAGATCTTCTGTTGTAAATAAGGTAACGTAATTCCGGAAAGTAAACGTCTGAAACGTTCCGATCTGCGAAGCGTTGGTGAAGCTGTAAAACGCCAGGATCAGAATAGGCGCATAGATAAACAACAGCATGAGAATGATGAATGCAATTCCTATCTTTTTCTTCACAGCAACGCACCTCCTCTCCCCGTTTCTTCAGCATCTGTCATACCTTCAGTAAGAATAGTGAACAGGCAGATGATGCCGAGCAGGATAAGCGCGATCATGGATCCTCCGTGCCAGTTGTAGGCTGCAAAGTAGCTTCCGATCAGGCTGCCCATAATATATGTGCTGTTGTAAAGCATATCCAGCACGACGTAGTTCGTCATGGACGGGAGGAAGACCATGGATATACCGCTGATTATCCCGGGAACTGATAGCGGAAGCGTCACCTTGAGAAATGCTGTCCATTCCGTCGCGCCGAGATCTCTGGCGGCTTCAGTCAGCGATGGATCCAGTTTAACAATCGTATTGTATATAGGAAGAATCATAAACGGCAGGAAATCGTATGTCATTCCGATCACAGAGTTGAAAAAAGGATAAAACGCTAGATTTCCTTCGATTACCGTCAGGATCTCTTTCAGGGCAGTGATCCTTAGGGAAAAGTTGATCCACATCGGCATGACGAAGATCATGATCATAACATCTTTCATTTTCAATCCGCTAGTTGCAAGAAAATATGCAGTGGGATATGCAAGAAGCAGACATACAACTGTAGTTACAAAAGCAATCGCTACGCTGTAACAAAGCGTGCCCATGGTGTTGGGATCCGTAAAGAATCCCGTCAGATTCTGCAGGGTAAACTGCCCGCTGCTGTTTGTAAATGCGTAAAAGAACAGAACCAGCAGCGGAGCAACCACAAACAGCAGCAAGAATACGGCATATGGTATTCCCAGCGCTTTTCTGGTAAATCTCATCGCCTTCCTCCTTACTTCTTCAGGGATTTTACAGTGAAAGTCATCTTATCGATCGGAAGAATCAATCCGACCCAGTCTTCCATGTTCCACAGATATTCATCATCGACGATGAAATCCTGTCCCATTTCCGTGTTGACGACATAACTGTAGTGGTCGCCTTTGTAGATCAGACTGGTGATGGAACCTTCTACGATACTCTCCTCCACGTTGTCCGTCATCGTGATATCGGTAGGCTGGATGGCGGCGACGATACGAAGCTTCTCCGGATCAAGGATCTCACCGTTGCTGTCGACAAGGCGTCCCTCTTCATCTCTTCTGCTTCCCTTGATGATCTTCGTCAGGCTTGTATCCAAGACAGTTCCGTTGAATTCCAGTCTGAAATCTTTATTCATATCAACATTGAAGTAGTTGGTATGATCCTCTGCTTTGATGACATGGATACCGTCCGGGTCGACACGCATACCGATCACTTCACCGACCTTCGCGGATTTTGTACTCTGGATCACCATTTCATAACGTCCGGATTCTACAGTGATTTCATAGTGCATTCCCTTAAAAATCACATCGCTCACCTTACCGCGGATCGTCCCTGCATTCGGTGCAGTCATGATGACATCTTCCGGCCGCACTACTGCGGTGATCTGAGTTCCCTGCGGGAACCGGTCTACCGTTTCAAATTCCCCTCCGGCAAAACGGGCTTTCGTTTCACCGGTCATAATGCCGTTGAAAATGTTGCTCTCACCGATAAAGTCAGCAACGAACGCGTTTTCCGGCTCATTGTAGATCCCTTCCGGTGTTCCGATCTGCTGTATCTCACCGGCAGACATGACAACAATCTTATCGGACATTGTCAGCGCTTCTTCCTGATCGTGTGTAACATAAATGAATGTAATGCCCAGTTCCCTGTGCATATTCTTCAGTTCCAGCTGCATTTCTTTGCGCATTTTCAAATCCAGTGCGCCAAGCGGTTCATCCAGAAGCAGGATCTCCGGCTCGTTGACAAGCGCACGAGCAATCGCGACCCTCTGCTGCTGACCGCCGGAAAGTGTAGAGACGCTTCTGCTCTCGAAACCTTCCAGGTCCACAAGTTCCAAGACCTTCTTCACCTTTTTGGTGATTAAGTCTTTAGGCGTTTTTTTCTGTTTCAGACCAAACGCGATATTCTCGTAGATATTCATGTGCGGAAACAGCGCATACCGCTGAAATACGGTATTGATCGGCCTCATATGCGGCGCCAGTTGGGAGATGTCTTTCCCGTTGAGAAGGATCTCCCCCGATGTAGGAGTATCAAATCCTGCAATCATACGCAGCGTCGTAGTTTTTCCGCAGCCGGAAGGCCCCAGAAAAGTAACGAATTCTCCTCTCTTGACTTCAAGATTGAAATCATTTACCGCAGTGAAGCCGTCTTCAAAACGCTTTGTGATGTGTTTCAGTTCAATGATGTTTTCGGTGTTTGCCATATTTTCTCCTCTCTCATTTCCCCTTAAAAACTTGGAGGTGTACTGACCCATAAGAATCTCGCCGGTCTTCCGGTCTGATTTTCAATATAATGCGGTTTATCAGCGGGATAATAAAAACTTTCACCCGCTTTTGCTTCATATTTCCTCTCTCCTCTGTGGATCATAATCCGTCCGGAGAACACGTAGCCGAACTCTTCGCCGTGATGGGGCGTGTCTTCATTAAGCTTGGTGTATGCGGGGATCGTCACAAGGATCGGCTCCATCTGTCTGCTCTGGGCAGAGGGCACGATCCACTGAACTGAAGTCCCATCTTCTCCTTCTTTTTCAAAATAATCCGATGCCCGATAAACAACCCGATCTGTCGTATCTTCCTTAAAAAATTCGGATGGGGTTGTTCCAAGACATTCAATCAGATCAAACAATGTCGTTACGGACGGAGAAACCTGACCTCTCTCCAGCTGAGAGATAAATCCCTTTGTAAGCTCAGAGCGGTCAGCAAGTTCCTGCTGAGTGAGTCCGTTCTGTTTACGAAGTTCTTTTATCCTGTTTCCGATAATCAGATTCGCTGTATCGCTACTCATATCGATATCCTTAATACTAAACTCATAGTTTAGAAATATAAACACAAAAGGCTGCATGACAATTATACATGCGGTAGCATTCCAGTCAAGCAATTCTATACTATATTTTTAGCATTTCTGTCACTTTCTTAGATATTTAAGAAAGGCCGGATCGATCGTCCGGCCTTTCTCTTGTATATTTCTAAATGCGAATTAAAGCTCTACTTTACCGCAGTCCAGTTAAAAACTATTTCTATCCTTTATTTCTCCAGAAAAGACGCGATATCCTCTGGAGTTGCCTGCCCGTCTATTGCGCCGTACCTTGAAGCGCAGATCCCTCCGGCAGCGTTCGCATAACGAAGCGCACTCCTAAGATCATCTGCTGTCAATTCTTCCAGATTCTTTCCGCATTGATCCAACCATGCCAAAAAAGCACCCATAAAGTTGTCGCCGGCACCGGTAGCGTCGATTGCTTTCACCTTGAATGAAGGAACGGTATCAGAAAAAACACCGTTATCAAACACGGAACCTTCCGAGCCCAGTGTAATCAGAACGAGTTTTACGCCGAAAGAGCGGAACCGTTCCGCTGCACCTTCCAGGCTGCCGCCGAATAGGACCGCCTCCTCTTCAGACACCTTAACAATATCTGCCAGAGGAAGAACTCTGTCCACTTCCCTCTTCGCTCTTTCTTCCGAATTCCAAAGCAAAGCCCGGTAATTGATATCAAACGATACGATTTTACCGTGTTTTCTAGCATATTCCGCAGCAAATCGAGTTGCTTCTGCCGAGACTTCGCTTACGAGAGAAACAGAACTGAAATGAAAGATCCTGCATTCATCCAGAAGTTCAGTACTCACTTCTTCGACCGAAAGCATTGCATCCGCACAGTGGTCACGGTAAAACACGAAATCCCGGTCCCCGTCTTCCTTCAAAACGACAAAAGCAAGTCCGGTCGGTTCGTTTCCCCTTTTTACACCCCGCATATCCACTATCTTCAAATCTTTAAGATAGGTGTAAAGAAAATCTCCCAAAGGATCCGTTGAGATCTTTGTGATCACAGCGGAGGAAGTGCCAAGTTTGGCTGCTGCGCATGCAACGTTCGCAGGAGCACCGCCCGGATTCTGGGCAAAAAGCGGAATGCCTCTGTCAGATAACCCCTGAGGTGTAAAATCGATTAGATATTCTCCAAGAACACAAAGACGTACCATTACCAGATTCCCTCCATATCCTTTATTGTCATTTCCTTCACTGTCATTTCCGTATCCGCTGTCAAAGACAGGCGGTCCGCACTTTCATCCGGAAAAACGCTGAATGTGAACGTGATAAGCCCGTCTTCCAGAAAGATCTCGACGGATGTGCGGTCTATAAGCGCTTTCAAATGGATCTCTTTCCTGTTATTCATAGGCGCCGGATAGCATTTTCCCCTAACCTTGATCTTTTCCGAAGAAGAGAAATACCATGCGTCCATTGCAGTTTGCGTATGTCGCCATTGAGGCGTGTTACCAGCAGTATAGTCAAGAAAATATAAGCCGTTATCAATATCCGCAACCAGTTGTGTATACTGCCGGTCATCTGACAGGAAACGGAACGTTACCCTTCCGTTTTCCGATGGCCGGATCACCGCGTCTACTTCCGCAACAGTTCCGCACACATCTTTGAGCACCTCCTCACCGGACTTAAAGACGTGATCAGTCAAAGAAAACCTGGTTTTCTCTATAAAGGCTATTTCCTTCACAGGTTTCTGAACCAATCTGTGCGTACCATCCGGCATCTTTCGCAGGGTAAGCTCACGCGCGACAGTCATACTGTTGCGCCACGGAAATGTCGGTCCTCTGGATCCATCCCTCATCCATGCAATCATGACCGTACGCCCGTCCGGCATATTACTGAATGTCTGGGTCGCCTGACATCCATCCGAGAAGTCGGCAATATAAGGACCTTCTTCCCGGATAAATCTTTTTCCGTCAAAAGAACAAACATAGTATTTAAAACCAGCCAGATTCAGAATCCATTTTGATTCTCCTGAATCTTCTACCGGAACCAGTGAGAAATCGGGAAACTCCTCATAAATCAAAGATTCACTCTCAAGTCTCCAGTGAAGCAGATCTTCGGATGAATATACTCTGTAGAATCCTCCTCCGAGGAACATGATCCACTTGCCGGTTTCTTCATGCCAAAAGACTTTAGGATCTCTGAAATCGTATGCGTCCGGCGTATCCGGCGCTTCAAGGACGGGATTTCCTTTATATTTCTCCCATGTCCTTCCGCAGTCTCTGCTGAAAGCAATGCACTGATGTTCGATAGGAAGTTGTCCCGGTCTGTCAATGTGGCCGGTATAGAACGCTACCAGACCTTCTCCCTCAGGGAAAAAGCCGGAGTCGTTCCGGGCATCTACTATGCAGCAGCCTGAAAACACCGTCCCGTTTCCGTCCGGAAACAGTGCAATAGGAAGATTATCCCAATGAATAAGATCCCTGCTGACGGCATGGCCCCAGTGCATGGGTCCCCACATGATGTCATCAGGATAATACTGATAGAAAAGATGATATTCACCTTTGTAATACACAAGGCCGTTCGGATCGTTCAGCCATCCTTTAGGCGCAGTAAAGTGATATTGCGGGCGGTATTTTTCTTTGTAGAGCATTTTTCTCCCCCCTATTCCAGATTGGCGTGTGTATCCCAAAGGGATGAAATGTTGAGTTCTTTTCTCTCAATAATCATTGCAGCGACTGCATCTCCGTAGATCATCAGGCACTGTTCGAACAGACTTGTCATCGGCTGATGCGAAATGTATTCATCCGGAAGATGAAGCTTTGTCGCAGCTGGAATCCGCACTTGAAGATCGGCCATACTCGCAATGGTACCCTTAGGATTAGAGCCTATATGCACGATCTTTCCACCGATCTCCTTCGCTCTCTTTGCAATCGCGACAGGAACAATGGATTCTCCGCTTCCCGAACCGACGACAAGCAGATCCTCGCTGTTCATAGCAGGCTCGTTGATATCGCCAACGATATGGGTCTCGATGCCAAGATGGCTGAGTCTCTTCGCCATCGCTTTCAGAGAAAGCATTACTCTTCCAACGCCGATGAAGAACACCCTTCTGGAAGAACAAAGCATTTCGATAAAACTTTCGGTCTGAACCGGATCAACTCTTGACAGTATCTCAGAACACTCATTGAGGATAAGTTCCACCGATTCATTATATTTATTCTGTATTTCCTTCATCTTATTATTCCTCCATATACATGCTGCAGGCTCTCAGGTAATTTTCCGTATAATCCCCGGAAGAAAAAAGGCTCCTGCTTCCGCCGACAAAACATGTTGCTCCCAGTTTTCTGAGATCTCTGATATCCTGCATGGTTACACGTCCGTCGATGATGATATCCCTTCCCGGTCTCTCTGCGTCAAGGATTCTTCTCGCCTCCTCGATTCGTTTTTCCATATCGATAGTGACCGCTTCGTCAGCGAAACCAGCGTAACCTGGCTTGATGCGCATCAGCAGCAAATAATCCGCCTGGTCGATCAATGCTTTCACAGATAAAAACGGGGTTGTCGGACTCAGCGCGATCCCCGCGGGTATACCTGCATCCCTTATTTGACGGAGTCTGCCCTCCGGGTCGTTCTCTTCTTCTGCCTGGAAACAGATTCTTGCGGGTCTCATACGCAGACACTGTTCGATAAACCATTTATTGTTCAATGACATGATATGGATGTCAAAAGGAAGTGCAGTGCGTTTCGAAAGCTGGAAAAATGTATCGATGCCGACAGGAAGACTGGGCGCAAAAGCTCCGTCCAGTACATCGACATGCAGGGACTGTACGCCGGCGTTCTCCCATCTGTGTATTTCCTGCTCAAGGTTGCAAAGATCACAGCAAATAACTGACGGCTGTATGGCAAATACCGGTATATTTTTCATATGTAACTCCGATGATCGTTTTTTTCAGTATAACGAATGGTATTGATTTAATAAAGTTCTCTGCGTAAAGAGAACAAATCCCGCTTTTTTCTCACAACGATGATATTTTGGTGATATGATGTGAAAAGAAAAAAACAATCTTGGAAAGGAGATCAGAAATGCCTGACGCTTTTGCCCATCAGCACTTTGGCGACCTTGTGTTCAGTGCTCTACCGGGCGATTTGAAGTATCGGATCACTCCATACCTCGACCTTTATAATATCGGTCTTCAGGGACCGGATTTTCTGTTTTTCTACAATCCGCTTAAGCACAATGAAGTTTTCGCTCAGGGAAGCGCATTGCACAAACAGACTGGCCGAGAATTCTGGACGCTCTCTGCTGATACGCTTAAGACTACCGCCATGGATCATGAAGCGTCTTTATCCTATCTTCTCGGAATGATGTGTCATTATTCAATGGATTCAGTCTGTCATACTTTCGTAAATCAGTACGAAAAAGACCACGGTGTCATTCATTCGGATATTGAAGGAGAATTCGACCGTTATCTGATGGCATCCCTGAATCTTGTTCCGCATGAAGTCGGCCAGGTAAAACGGTTCCGTCCGAAGCGGGAATATGCCGAAGTCATCGCCCCTTTCACGCAGAAACTGGATCCCGAAATCACCTATGACGCCCTGAAGGGATTTCATTTCTGGCGAAACGTTTTCCGCTGCCCGCACAGACTCAAGCGCGAGCTTCTTTACGCTGTCTTTAAGGCAACAGGGAAATATCACGATTACCGAGGTCAGATCGTTAACACTGAACCATATGACGGAACGGATTCCAGTGACCGAGAGCTATACCGTTTGCTCCACGATCACGTCCATTACTGTTCGGATCTCATCGAATCATTCGTTTACGGAACCGACACCGGCGACCTCGCGTCCTTCTTTTCAAAAGACGGGCTTGATATTCCTTTTGATGGTCTGGATCCGAACTGATCCGATTAATATATTCCGATAATAGGAGTCCTTTATGAGTATTAGAAAAACAACTTCTATCGCCGTAGCGGGCGGTCTTGTTGTCGCAGCAGGTCTGTCTACGGCACTTCAGTATCTTCCCCGGAGAGAAAAGCCTATTCAGGGGAAAAAGGCGATTATTTGTATAGGTGACAGTATTACATTTGGCGCAGGCGTTCCCCATACCAGAAAACGAGACGCATGGCCCTATCTTCTATCTGACTTGCTGGGCGATCCCTACCAGGCACTGAATTACGGTTTCTCCGGCGCTACAGCGCAGGACACAGGTGATCTGCCGTATCATCGTACCCGTTTTCTGAAAACAGCACTGAAGATTCCTGCAGAAGCGTTCTTACTGATGCTGGGGACCAATGATTCAAAACCAATAAACTGGAGACATGACGGTTATGAGCAGGCTGTCCGGACAATGATAATGGAAATCAAGAATGCTCAGCCTCATGCCAAATTGTTTCTTCTCCTTCCACCAGCAGCTTTTCCTGACAAGATCGGAGAAATCGCCTTCGGGATCCGCGACGTCGTCATCCGTGATGAGATTCTGCCTATACTTAAAAATATTGCTGAAGAGTTTTCACTGGAAACGATCGATCTATATGCGCTGACATCTGAACACCCTGAATACTTCACGGACGGTGTACACCCCAACAAGGCAGGCAATGAAGCTATCGCCTCTGAAATATCCGCTTCACTTCGGAAATCCCTTAAAAAAGAATTAACGTAATAAAAATGGCAATCAGGAAAGTCCTGACTGCCATTTTATATTTATTTTTGTTCTGTAAGCGGGAATTGATCCGCGATCAATACATTCCGCCCATACCGCCGGCGGGCTGTGCCGGTTCCGGTTCCGGGATATCGGCAACGAGTGCTTCTGTAGTCAGAACCATGGAGGCAACAGAGGCCGCATTCTGCAGCGCACTGCGGGAAACTTTAGCAGGATCCACAATGCCCATCTCCATCATATCGCCAAACTCACCGGTGCTGATATTCATACCGTAAGCAGTCTTTCCGTTTCTGCGGATCGCGTCGATCACAACAGAGCCTTCCAGGCCGGCATTCGCACAGATCTGACGGATCGGTGATTCGAGAGCTGTAAGAATAATGCGTGCACCTGTCTTCTCATCGCCGCTCAGCTCTTCAACCACTTTCTCAACTGCGGGGATTGCATTTAAGAATACAACGCCGCCGCCTGCCACGATGCCTTCTTCTACAGCAGCCTTGGTTGCGGAAAGCGCGTCTTCCAGACGCAGTTTCTTTTCCTTCATTTCAACTTCGGTCGCAGCTCCTACACGGATCACAGCAACGCCTCCTGCCAATTTTGCAAGACGTTCCTGGAGTTTCTCGCGGTCGAAATCGGAAGTAGTCTCTTCGATCTGCGTACGGATCTGAGCCACACGGGCTGCGATTTCAGCCTGATTGCCATGGCCGCCCATGATAATCGTGCTGTCTTTCTTTACCTGTACTTTATCCGCACGGCCAAGATCAGAAAGCTGAGTATCCTTCAACGTAAGGCCAAGTTCCTCACTGATGACTTTGCCGCCAGTAAGAATCGCGATATCACGCAGCATCTCCTTGCGGCGGTCACCATAGCCGGGAGCCTTTGCCGCACAGCAGACAAACGTTCCGCGCAGACGGTTGACGATGATATTGGCGAGAGCATCGCCTTCAACATCTTCAGCAACGATCATAAGTTTACGGCCGTTCTGCACCACCTGCTCAAGAAGAGGAAGGATCTCCTGGATGGAACTGATCTTCTTATCGGTGATCAGGATCACCGCATCATCGAGGACAGCTTCCATCTTATCCGTATCAGTTACAAGATAAGGGCTGATATATCCGTTGTTGAACTGCATGCCCTCAACGACTTCAGAATATGTTTCCGCAGTCTTGCTCTCTTCAATGGTAATGACACCGTCTGCAGAAACTTTTTCCATCGCGTCAGCAATCAGATCACCGATCTGTTCATCACCGGCAGAAATAGTCGCGACACGCGCGATATCCTTCGAACCTTTGACTGATTTCGCTGCATCATGAATGCTTTCCACTGCAGCATCAACAGCTTTCTGAATACCTTTTTTCAGAACCATGGGATTTGCGCCGGCAGATACGTTCTTCATTCCTTCGCGAACGATTTCCTGAGCCAGCAGCGCAGCTGTCGTCGTACCGTCGCCTGCTGCGTCATTCGTCTTTGTAGACGCTTCCTTGATAATCTGAGCACCCATGTTCTCAAAACGGTCTTCCAGTTCGATCTCCTTCGCGATCGTTACACCATCGTTGGTGATCAGCGGTGTGCCGTATTTCTTGTCGAGAACCACGTTGCGGCCTTTAGGACCAAGAGTGATCTTTACCGTATTTGCGAGCTTGTCGATACCATTAAGCAGGCTCTTACGTGCGTCTTCACCATATTTCAGATCTTTTGCCATAATCGCTTTACCTCTTTTTATTTAATTAATCATAAACTTTCGCAAGAATGTCGTTCTGCTTCACGATGACGCATTTGTCGTCGCCGAGCTTGACTTCTGTTCCGGCATATTTTCCGATGATAACCTTGTCGCCAACTTCTACCATCATCTTCACTTCATTGCCGTCGACGACTCCGCCAGGACCGACTGCGATCACTTCCGCAACCTGCGGCTTCTCCGCTGCAGACTCAGTCAGAACAATACCGCTCTTTGTGACAGTCTCAGCTTCAGTCATCTTCAAAACAACACGATCAAATAAAGGTTTGAGTTCCATTTTCTATGTGCTCCTTAGTAAATAATTACCAGATTTGGCACTCGTCATCTCTGAGTGCTAAATACATTTTACATTCTTTTTCCGTAAATGCAACCCCTTTTTTCTTTTTTCTTCTTTCTTTTTATAAACCTTTTCTTTCTCATGTTCATAGTCTGTTCACAAAATTGACAATAGGCATATCTGCCGTTATAATAGGCAGGCATTGCAAAAAAAGGAGTTCAAATGAAACGGATCTTTTCTATCTTTATCATTCTGTGTTCGATCCTGTGTCTTACTTCCTGTGACTCCAATATGGTGATCAAGGACGGCACATATCGTGCGGAGTTTGATACCTATGATGAATCCGGGTATAAGGATTTCGTTGAAATCACTTTTAAAAACGGTAATGTGACTGAGGTCACCATGGATGCCGTAAGTGAAACAGACGGCACACTGAAAAGCGAATCCGACGAATATCGTGAAAGCATGGAAAACATTGCCGGAACATATCCTGCGAAATACTATCAGGATCTCATCAATCAGTATATTGGTTACGGCGACAGTTCAGGGGTTCTGATCGTTGCCGGGGCGACCTCTACTTCCAACAACATCATCTGTCTTCTTACTGCTCTTGAGACAGCAATGAAAAACGGGAACTACACCAACGCGGTCATTGTTCCCCGCAACTGAGCAAATTATAATTGAACGGGAATGATTTTTTCATTCCCGTTCTTTTTTTATGTATAATATTTAGGAATATTACTCCGTGAGGATCTTCTATGTCGTTCAGCAGTTTTATTTTCCTGATTAGGTTCCTGCCCGTTGCACTGATCCTGTATTATCTGTTCCCGCAGAAAAGCAGAAACGTGCTTCTGGTCACTATTAGTCTGTTGTTTTATGCTTGGGGAGATCCTTCTTCCCTGCCGTTTCTTCTTATGTCCGCTTTCATCGGATATTCCGGAGGTCTTTTGTCGGCACGGCTCCCAAAAGGCAGAAAAGCAGCGCTTGCTGTCAGTCTGTTGCTGATTCTCGGCAGTCTTGCTTTTTATAAATATCTGGGCTTCTTTGCCGAAAACCTGAACCACTTGTTTCTGGAGCGGGCCGGGATCCCGCTTACCGTACCCGAGCTTTCCGCTCCGGCAGGAATCAGTTTCTTTTCCTTCACGATCGCAGGATACCTCATCGACATATTCAAGGGAGAATCCGAGCCTTGTTACGATCCCTTAGACTTTCTTCTTTTCGTTTGCTTTTTTCCCAAACTTCTGATGGGTCCCATCGTAAGATATCGTGATATGGAGGAACCAATCCGCAACCGTGTCGTCCGTTTCGACCAGATCGAACCGGGTGCCTATCGTTTCGTCTGCGGTCTGGCAAAAAAAGTACTTCTTGCCGACACGATTGCAGAACTATGGCATGAAGTAACGGTATTGGGGTTCGGCAACATCTCCACGCCTCTTGCATGGCTCGGTGTACTTGCTTATTCCTTCCAACTGTACTTTGATTTTTCCGGATATACAGATATGGCGCTCGGTTTGGGTCTCCTGTTCGGATTCAAGCTTCCCGAGAACTTCCGCTATCCTTACAGCAGTACCAGTGCCACAGAATTCTGGCGCAGATGGCATATTACAATGGGAGGATGGTTCAAGCAATACGTCTATTTCCCTCTCGGCGGCTCCCGATGCAGCCGTTCAAGGATGATCTTCAACACTTTCGCCGTCTGGACGCTGACAGGATTATGGCACGGTGCTGCCTGGAATTTTATCCTCTGGGGATTATTCTATTTTCTCCTTCTTACCTTTGAGAAAAACATATACGGTGAATTCCTTAAGCGTTCTTCTATACTCGGTCATCTTTACACTGTTTTTGTGACGCTGATCGGCTGGGCCATTTTCGCTGTGAGCGATATGTCCCAGCTTAAGCTACTGCTGATTCGGATGTTCTCCGCTAGCGGCGGATACAGTGCTACGTATTACCTGCGGAACTACGGTATTCTTCTGTTGATCTGTTCCGTACTTTCCACAGAATGGTTCGGGGTCCGTATCGCGAAACTGAGCGAGCGCACATGGTTCCGATGTGCCGCAACGGCTGTACTGCTTCTTCTTTCCTTTGCTTATCTGACGGATGCAACCTACCAGCCATTTCTGTATGCGCAATTCTAAAGAGGTAATAGGATCATGATAAAACGTATTCCCGCTTTTACCCTCCTCTTTCTGCTTCTGTTCAGCATGTTCCTTTTTTCCGTGTTCATGCCCAAACAGTCTTACAGTGAAAATGAGAATAAATATCTGGCAACATTGCCCGAGTTTTCTCTCAAATCTTTCTGGAGCGGTTCATTTGAATCCAAATACGCGACGTTCCTTTCCGACCAGTTCCCTTGGAGGAATACCTGGATCGGCGTAAAATCCCTCGCTGAAAGCTTACTTCTCAAGACGGAAAACAACGGCGTCGTATATGGAAAAGACGGCTATTTACTGCCGAAATTCCAGTCTTACGATGAAGGAATCTACTGGGACAATCTCAAATCGATCCAGTCATTTAATGAAACAGCAGAAGCTCCTGTACATATTCTTGTCGTTCCTTCTGCATATACAGTACTTACCGAATATGTTCCAAAGGAACTGCCTCTCGTGGACGAACGAAGCACTCTTGCCGAGGGGCTTCCTCTTCTCTCCGGATGTGACATCGTTGATGTATGGGATGTTCTTCAGGCATCCCAGAATGACTATGTGTATTACCGCACCGATCATCACTGGACGACATACGGCGCTTATCTTGCATACACTACATATTGCGGTCATGCCGGTCTGACGCCCAGGAACTACGATTTCAAAGATGCTTCCACAGTAACCGGATTTCTTGGTACCAGCTACAGCAAATGCAAAAAAAGCGGGATCACAGCAGATACTATCTCCTATTTTCCCGTTGACGCTGTACTGAAATTCGATGGTTCCACTTATGATTCCCTTTACGATTTTACAAAGATCTCCACGCGCGATAAATATGCGATGTTCCTATACGGCAATCATGCACAGAGTTCTGTAGAAAGCGGAAGCCGTGAAAAAAAGTCCCTTCTAATCATTAAGGATTCCTACGCAGACAGTATGATACCGTTTCTGTCGAACCATTACGCCACGATCGACTGCATCGATCCGAGATACTATCTGGGCAGCATTCAGGAGCTCTGTAACAAAGATTACGACGATATTCTGATACTTCTGGGTTTTGAGAACCTGTCCTGCGAAAAGACCTGGGTCAAACTGAGTTTCTGAGTATACTCAAACTGAAAGCCGGAGCAGATCAAAATCGCTCCGGCTTTTCTGTATCCAATAATTATTTCATTATGATCAGTTTTTTCCTAAGAACTTCGAGAGACGTTGTCAATGGGCCACTGTAAGGCTCTCCGTCAATACACCAGCTGGGATCTTCACTGAACTCACAAAACGCCTCTGTGAATTCAAAGAAATCCGTGTGTGCGCCGTTCAGAATATTGTTGCTCAGGTCGCTGATCGTCTCCCCGAATTCAATGATATCCTGAGGTGCTTTGATAAGGAGCGCTTCGAACCTCCCGTCATCAAGCTTGACCTGATCTTCTGACAAACTCAGTATATTCCCTCCCAATGACAATGTGCTCAAACATCCGCCGTAGATATAATCGCCCTCATGAACTTTGCCATTCGCGCGGAAAACACAATGCACCGGTCTCAGTTTTGTAATATCCTTTGCGCCTTCAAGAATATACGCAAGGTATCCGAGGATATTTTTCGAATCCTGAGGCGCGGAGTTAACGACACTGGCAAAATACCCGAACGCAGAGTGAAATGAGAAATAACGTTCATTCAGACGGCAAATGTCGACCCTGGTCTCTTTTCCTTCGACTGCCTGTAGCGCAGATACCTCTGGGTCAGCGGAGATTCCGTGCGTCGTTGCGAAATCGTTTGTGCTGCCGCATGGAATGAACGCCAACGGTATATCGGCACAAGACTGCATCAAACCATTGATCGTCTCATTAAGAGTGCCGTCTCCGCCCATACAGGCGATCCGTTCAAAATCACAGGCATATTGTCTCGCATAATCGATGGCTTCTCCTCTTTTACCGGTAACAAAAGTCGTCACGAGCCAGTCGTGCTCCAGAAACACTCTGCAAACTCTTGCAAGCGCCTTTTCTGACGCCCTGCGCCCCGCAGCGGGATTAACGATCAGCATCATTTTTCTTAATGCCATAAGATATATCTCCGTCCAATTAATAAAGTAAGCCAAGAAGCTTAAAACAAAGCCAAGCTGTAGGAACAGCAAAAAGAAGGCTGTCTGCCCGGTCCATAAGGCCGCCGTGTCCAGGGATCAGTTTACTGTAGTCCTTCAATCCCGCCGCGCGTTTGACCAGTGACGCGGCAAGATCGCCAAACTGTCCCATGGAAGAAGCGATCAGCGCGGTAACGAGAGCATTGATAAGAGATATCTCATAAGAATCTTTCAGCAGATACCATGCGGCTGCGCCGCCAAGAAGTGAAAACACTGCGCCACATACCGCTCCTTCAATCGTTTTATTCGGACTGACCTTCGGACTCAGTTTATGCTTGCCGAACAGTTTTCCACCAAATAATGCGAAAGCGTCGCAAAGCCATGTACCGAAGCAGGCAGTAGCAGATGTGATCATCCAATTATCCTGCATAACGACCCAGATCACAAACGCAAAAAGCACCAAAGGATAATTAAGGATAAACAGCGTACCCACTGCAGTCTTTGCCTGATTTTTCAAAACGCAGTGACACATAATATAAAGCAATGCAGCACCGTATACACAGACATAGGTCCATCCCTGTGTCTGCAGAAGACACAGTAGGGAGTGTATCGCGATATACACGGCAAGCGGGAGAAAATCAATACGAATACGCAATTTTCGCATCGCATTGGTCATTTCAAAAGAAGCTCCGATCGCCCACAAGCACAGGAGCAAAACCTTAGTCACCGGAGAGAGAAACACGCAGGTTCCAAGGATCGCAAACATTACAACAGCAGAAATCACCCGGGTGAGCATTTTACTCTCCTTTCTCTTTGAAAACGTCTTTATTGTCCACAACGTAAACAGCTCCGGACGCAGCAGTCAATGCCGCAATGATCCAACAGCAGATATTTGAAACCGTCTGCAGCCATGTGAAAGCAGGATCCATCGCTCTCAAAAACAATATCGCTGCGATAGAAACCATCTGGAACGCCGTTTTTGCCTTGCCGTAAATATTTGCGGCAACGACTCTGCCTTCCGTAACAGCCGCCATTCTGACACCGCTTACGACAAATTCCCGCGCAAGTACAAGGATCACAGCGATCGGATGAGCATATCCCATCGCGACGAAATAGACAAGAATTGTGCAAACAAGTGCTTTATCTGCAAGCGGATCAAGAAATTTTCCAAGATTCGTCACCAGATTTCTGCTTCTGGCGATCCGTCCGTCTACAAAATCAGTGATAGAAGCAGCAACAAAAATGATAAACGCCCCCCATCGTGCAAGTCCGGAAGTACCGGCAAAACATAACATCAGAACCGGAAGCGAGAGCATCCGTGCCACAGTCAATTTATTAGGCAGGTTCATTTGATTCCCTCCTGAACTATAAAAAGATTTTAATATTGAAACCGGAAACTTGCGGTTCTTTCTGATTATGAAATATACTACACCAAGAAAGGAGATGGCGATGAATCTTTACGATTTTGACGGTACGATACACCGCGGTGATTCCAGTTTTGCGTTCTACCGTTTCTGTCTTCTGCACCGCCCCTACATTGCAATTCTATGGCCGGTCCAGTTATTTGCCGCAGTCGCCTGTCTGCTGCATCTTATCGATCTGACCCGTATGAAGGAACTGTTCTATCTGTATTTTCGTCTGATCGACGCTGAAAAAATGGCGTTGGCGTTTTGGAAAAAGGACCTGCCCCAGAATATCTATCCCTGGTTTTATGAAGTTCGGGGCGAAAACGATGTTCTCGTCTCCGCTTCTCCGGAGTTTTTCCTTCGTCCTGCCTGCGACGAACTCGGAATCAGCCATCTGATTGCCTCAAAAGTCGATCCTAAAACGGGAAAAACGAAGGGAAAGAACTGTACCGGAAAGGAAAAACTGGTCCGCTTCCGTTCGGAGTTCCCTCAGGTTATACCTGACCGCAGCTACTATGACAAACCGAAAGATCTGTACGTGAGTAACCTTGCCAAACGGCGGTTCCTGATCGTCCGCGGTATCCCGGTCGAACAAAAACCATTATAAACGAATCATAATAAAAAAACACCTCCCTCTGTTTTAGGGGAGGTGTTTCACTTTTCAGGATTTCAGTCAGAATAATTCTCTAAATAGTCGTCAATGATGACGCCCAATTCATTTTTCACGATATCAAGACGTTCGCAAAGATCCCTGAGAAGTTCAGCATTCGTCGCATTGTGCGGATCCATAATTCTGTTCTGAAGTTCTTTTTCTTCAGACTCCAACTGTTCAATCTGTTCCTCAAGCTGTCCTTTTCTCTGCCTGTATTCCGCTTTTTGCCGGCGGAGCTCTTTTGCGTTTACAGCATCCTGCTTTCTCTTAGGCTGTTCTTCCGTTTCCTGCAGTGCGTTTCTCTCCGCCTGGGCAACGTTTCTGAAAGAAGCATAATCTGGATATACTGTCGCCTTTCCGTTCTCCATCGACAGGACTTTGCACTGAAGCTGTTCGATGAACCATCTGTCGTGGGAAACCAGAAGCAATGTACCGGCATATTCCTGAAGCGCCTCGAAAAGGATCTGTTTTGTAAAGATATCCAAATGGTTTGTAGGCTCATCAAGGAGGAGAAAGTTGGGATGTTCCAAAGAAAGCCGTGCCATATTCAATCTGGCGAGTTCTCCGCCGGAGAGGCCGTGCGTCTCCGTAAATACCTCTTCGTTTCGAAAACCTACAAGAGCAAGCAGTTTCCGAATCTGAAGCTGGTCCATGTGTGGATAACGGTCCCATATGTACATCAGCGGTGATGTATTCTCGATATGGAAAACATTCTGTTCTTCAACCCCGATTTTAACGCCACCCCCGATAACAGCTCTTCCACTCATTGGCCGCTGTTCTCCAAGAATCGTTTTTAACAGCGTTGTCTTGCCGCAGCCGTTATTTCCTATGACCGCTACTCTGTCTCCTCTTTCAATAAGAAGATCAATTCCGGAGCAAAGTACTTTTCCGCTGACCCCGATGCTCAGATTTTCCAGTTTCAGTACGTCTTTATATGGTTCGTTCGATGGAATGATCTCAAATTTCAGATCGGTATGCCTGCTTTCTTCCGGAGCTGTAAGGTCAAGCCTCTCCAGCATCTTCAACCTGCTTTTGGCCATATTCCGGGTCGATGCGCGCGCCATATTTCTTTCTGCGTAATCCTGCAGTTTTTCTGCTTTTTCGACTGTCTGTTCGTAATGTTTTCTTTCGACGGCCTCCTCTTGTTCTTTTCTGACAAGATACTCAGAAAATCCACAGTTGTAGGTCTTTGTTTTCCCGTTCTGCAGCTGAATAGTCTTACCGCAGACCGCATCCAGAAAATGTCGGTCGTGAGACACGACCAGCACCGCTCCTCTATAGGTACGGAGATACCCCTCAAGCCAATCAAGGGTATTCAGATCGAGATGGTTCGTTGGTTCATCCAACAGGAGCAGATCGGGATTCTGAAGAAGCAGTTTTGCAAGTGACAGTCTTGTTTTCTCTCCCCCGGAAAGAACGGCGACATGTTTATCCCACGTATCCTCCGGAAAACCCATACCATAAAGGATCTTACGGATTCTATAGTTCAGATGATATCCATCGATCGCCTCATAACGGTCACTTACGTGCCGATACTCTTCAAGAAGTTCAGGCCGGTCTCCCATCATACGTTCCAGTTCTTTCATCCGGGCAAGATATTCATCCGCTCTGTTCGCAGACTCCATCTCCTGTTTCACGCTGTGTGAAGCAGTCAGACCGCTATCCTGTCTAAGGTATCCGCTGATAGCCCCTGTACTCAGATTCACAGAACCGCTGTCCGGATATAGACTTCCTGTAAGAACACCAAAAAGCGTGGTCTTGCCGCAGCCATTATAGCCGACAAGGCCTACCCGATCCTGTTCTTCAATCTGAAAAGACACGTCCCTCAGTACCACATTGGAACCGTAGGAAAATGCGAGGTTTTCAACCGAAAGTACCATAGGTTTGCATTAAGCGCCGATAGCCCGATCGATCCAGGCGATCGTTTCGCGATAAAAATCCTTTCTGTTCTTTTCGTTGTGCGGTTCATGCCGGATACCGGCCAAAAGTCTGCATTCCGCTTTTGCGCACCCGGCTGCCTTCATTCTTTCGTAAACCGTCTTGACGCCTTTCCCGTAATCTCCGACGGGATCCATATCACCGGACACCAGCAGATATGGCAATTCTTTGCGCAGTTTACCTGCCCATCCATCTTCGGAAACTTCCGACAGGACAGACATCAGATCGCGGTATGCAGACAGCGTGAACAGATACATGCAGAAGGGATCATGGAGATACTCTTCCAGTTTCTCGGGATCCGATGTGACCCACTCGTATCCTGTTTTTGCATCCTCATACTTCTCCGTATACTTTCCGAAAGCGATTTTTGTCATCAGATTGCTGCGGTGATGTTCTCCCTTGAAACGTGAGATCACATCGATCAATTTCAATCCGACACCGGACGCAGGATTCGGTCCGCCGGTTCCGGAGAAAACATAAGCCGCGATGCCGTCTTTATAATCCGCCGCATACTTTCTCGCGAGGAAGGATCCCATAGAGTGACCGTACATTACGACGGGAAGCCCAGGAAATCGTTTCTGAATATACTCTGTGACTTTTCTCAGATCCTTTACCATGTAACGGAATCCGTCTTTATCGGCGATAAATCCAAGTTCATCACTGTCAGCAGCAGTTTCACCATGCCCCAAATGATCATTGCCGCAGACGACATAACCTGCTTCCGCCATGGCCACCGCCATCTCATCGTAACGTTTTACATATTCGCACATGCCGTGTGACAGCTGAACAACTGCTTTCGGCTCAACTGTATCGTCTTTCCATAAGACGAAATGTAGTTTCTTATTCCTGTAAGTAGAATCAAGCACACTTTCTTCTCTGATGACAGCCATCTTAATCTCCTCCAATTATTCGGGTTTATTACTGCTCCGATTATAACGAATCCATGTTTTTTTCTCAATGTCATAGCATGATGACCGACCACTTACAAAATATGATAATATATATATTTGATAGGAGTTCAATCTATGCTCAATGCAGTTTCCGATGCCTTTCTCGACACTGTAAAGGTTTTCCCCTTTCTTCTGGCATCTTATCTTTTTATCGAATATATCGAACATCGTGCCGGAGAAAAACTTACTTCCGCGCTATATTCGCTCGGATGGAAAGGTCCGTTTCTCGGCGCTTTGACCGGTGTTTTTCCGATTTGCGGTCTTGCAGTATCTGCCGCAGATCTTTTTGCCAATCGTCTGATCTCTCCCGGGACGCTGACCGCTGCGCTGATTGCCTGCTCTGACGAAGCCATTCTGGTTCTATTCAGCACACCGGGCGTCCGTACGTCATCATTTCTGCTCTGTTCCGTAAAATTTATTTTAGGATTTGTTTTCGGACTTCTCGCCGACGTTCTTTTCCGTCATGAAAACGACGCCGCGCATGCGCATGAAGAACACGACCATCTGCATGAGCACTGCGATGAAAACGAGTGCGAAGAGCAAGGTATTCTAATGACCGCTCTGAAGCATACGCTTACCAGCTCGCTTTTCATTCTGGCCACCGCGATAATCCTTGAAATACTTTTTGATACCATCGGAACCGAGACTGTTTCTTGCTTTTTCCACAGCAGTTCTTCGTTTCACCCGCTTATTGCCGTATTGCTTGGTCTTATTCCGAACTGCGCCCCTTCCATCATTCTTTCTGAATTCTACATTGAGGGACTTATCGGATTCGGCGCTATGACGGCCGGGCTCGTAATCAATGCCGGCGTTGGTCTCGCTGTCCTCTGGAAACAGAATCATCGTGTACGCGAATCGCTTCTTCTTACACTTTATCTTTCCGGCGTCGCAATAATCGCCGGGTATGTGCTGCCGCTGTTTCTTTCATGATCTGCTGCAGCAGAATACGATCTCATTGGGAGGGAGGCTCGTTATGAGCAAGTATTCCGTAGGACTAGATTTCGGCACCACTTCTGTCAGTATTGCCGTATTGAACGGAACTACGAAAAAAACGATTTTCGTCGACTCAAAAACACACCGCGGTGCCATCCATTCGGATAATCCTCTTGTAAAAGAACAGGATCCCGATGTGTTGTTTGACCTCGCGAGAAAAATGCTGGATAGTGTTCTCGCCAACTTCTTTCCCATCGGATCGATTGGTATAACCGGACAGATGCACGGCATACTGTATCTCGACAGCGAACGCAGACCTGTTTCCCCGCTTTATACCTGGCAGGATTCAAGAGCCGCACAACTTCATGAGAACGGTCTGAGTTATGCACAGGAAGTAGCGGAGAAAACCGGTTATCCGGCATTTCCCGGTTATGGATTGATCACCCATTACTTTCTGAAAGAGAATGGGCTTGTACCGGATAACGCGGAAAAACTCTGCACTGTTATGGACTATGCTGCAATGCGCCTATCCGATTCTGATCGTATCGTGATCCATCCCACGAATGCTGCCAGTCTTGGTCTGTACGATATTAATAAAGGCAAGTTTGATCCGGATGCGCTTGTTGCAGCCGGCATTGATCCTAAATTTCTGCCCGAGGTCGCTGCAGATCCGATCATTCTTGGGGCGTACCGTGATGTTCCCTTATATCAAGGCATCGGCGACAATCAGGCAAGCGTCCTGTATTCTCTCGTTGATTATCCGGACGGCGTGCTCGTCAACGTCGGTACGGGCAGTCAAGTTTCCAGAATTACTGATTCGCCCGATGCAGCGCCGTCTCTGGAAGTGCGTCCCTTCATCGACGGAAAATATCTAATTGTCGGATCAGCACTGTGCGGTGGAAGGGCATACGCCTTGCTGGAAAAGTTTTTCCGCGATTATGTCAGAGATGCAACCGGAAAAGAAGAAGAACAATACGATACATTAAACTCTCTGGCGAGGGAAGCGCTTGACAGCGGAATGGATATTCCGAAAGTGGATACCTCTTTTTCCGGGACACGTCAGGATCCATCCAAAACAGGAGCGATATACGGTCTTACTGAGTTCAATTTTACTCCTGCGGCTTTCGTTCTAGGCCTGCTTCAGGGAATCGTCGATGAACTGCATGAACTATACGGTCTTTTTCCTGTCCCCTGCTCCACTGTCGTTGCTTCCGGAAACGGTGTACGGCGGAACCGTGTTCTTCAGACGCTTATCGACCGTACTTTCGGTCTTCCCTTTATCCTTTTGAATTCACAGGAGGAGGCCGCTGCGGGAGCAGCTCTGTTTGCGCTTCTGGCACGCCAAGAACCTGATAACGATTAATTAAAACACAATTCTTTTTTAGGAGGATACCATGTTTTGCAGCAATTGCGGTCAAAAGCTGTCAGATGAAGCCAAGTTCTGCCCGAACTGCGGTACTCCTGTCCGCGCTTTGACCACCCCTGTTACTTCAGTACCGGAAACGGATCTCCAGCCAGATATCCAAGCATCTGAACCCGTTTTGCCGGTCGAACCCGTTCCGTCAGCAGATTCAGTTTCCGTGGAAGAACCCGTACTGTACGCTGATACTCTTCCGGTTGCCGAACCCGTTTTCAATGTCGCGCCGGTCGCGAATACCGCTCCGGAAGAATTTCCTGTTTCTGCGCAGGACGAGAATCCGATCGAGCTGCCATTGGATCTTCCCGTTGAATTACCGGAAGAATTCCTCGACGAACCGGTTCAGACGCCGGAATATGCTGTCCCTGTCGCCCAGGTCCCGTTTGAATATCAACAGAATGTAAATGAGCCTGCGTATATCCAGCAGTCTGCTGCTGTCACGCCGCCTACCTACGCCCAGCCCATCCAATCTGCTGCAATTCAGCCCGGCGTGATTCAGGCCGGAATGAACCCTCCAGTCGTTAAGGAAACAAAAAAGAAAAAGTCTGCCCTTCCTCTTATCATTGCACTTCTTGCAATCGCCGCGCTTGTCGGCGGTTACTTCTACTATCAGAGCACACCAGCCGTCAGGTTTAAGAAAACGATGGAAAGAGCCCAGGAGGCCTATCAATCTGAGGACTATCAATCAGCCTCGGCTTTGTTCGAGGAAGCGCTTCTCCTGCAGCCTGACGATTATAATGCTCAGCTTTACCTCTATGATTGTCTGGATATTCAGGCAGAAAAGAGATATGACGCCGGTGATTACGAAGGAGCGATTCGCCTGTATGAAGAAGCTTCTGTAAAGTGTCCTGATTTTGCTTCAGAGACAAAAGACTATATAAGCGCTATCTATGCGGACTGGGCCTACGACCGTATCAATGATGACGATCTTGACACCGCTCAGACGATTATTGATAAAGGGACAGCTGCCGGATACGATCTCAGCGAACCGCAAAACGATCTGAATCATTATCATGAATATATGAATCTCATGGACGAAATGAATAAGTTCATGCAGCAGATCACGCTTCTTCTTGACAATGATGATTTCCTTGGTGCCGTCCAGAGTCTGAACGACAATGCGCCTCCCCTTATCGACCGATATAAATCATACGGCGGAACACTTCCGGCAATTTTCGATGTAAACGGAAAATCCTACAGTACTATCGGCCTTTATGAAGTCGATGGCATACCAGCCGCTTATTACGGACAATATGATGGAGAATCCCGAGAAGGCACAGGCGACTTGGTCATGTATCTCCCCACCAGTTCAAGCAGGTGGGTAGCGTACCGTGCCTCCTGCCAGTGGCAGAACGATATTCCAAACGGATCCGCTGTCGAATATATCTGTCCAGTTTACTTTGATGAAATTCAAAACGACCGTCACATCTATTCCACTGTTGTAAACGGCCTGTACGACGGCCCCGTTCAGTGGGAGTATCCGGATCTTGGCGTGTTCAACGGATCCTTTACACTTGGTCATGCAGACGTTATCGATACGATCGATCCGAACGGAAAAGAAAGCAACGTTATTGCATATAATGAAGACAAATCAACCTGGATCTACCGCGATGATTCCGATCTTCTCGAAGCCGAAGGAATTTACGGATACGGAGACTGATAGTTTCTATTCAAAAAAGCGAAGCACAATGCTTCGCTTTTTCTTTTTCTATCTTTCTCGTATTGACTCTTTTCGATTTATAGAACTATCCGAAAAAAGATCCCGGCCGGAAGGTCGGGATCCTTTTGTTGATCTGATAAAACCGTATTATTTGAGTTCGACGGTCGCGCCAGCGTCCTGGAGCTTTTTCGCGATCTCGTCCGCTTCTTCCTTGGAGATGCCGGCCTTGATGCTCTTCGGAGCAGCGTCGACGACTTCCTTGGACTCTTTCAGACCAAGTCCGAGAATGTCCTTGACAGCCTTGATAACGGTCATCTTCTGCTCGCCGATCTCCTTCAGGATGACTTCGTACTCGCTCTTCTCTTCTGCTGCGGGTGCTGCATCCTCGGCTACGACTGCGACTGCAGTAGCAGCAGCGGAAACGCCAAACTCTTCCTCGATTGCCTTAACGAGCTGGGACAGCTCCATAACGGTCATGCCTTTGATCTCTTCGATCATTTTTGCGATATCAGCCATTGTGATAATCCTTTCCTTAATCTTTAAAAAATGTAGTTCGTAATCTGTTGAAATTGATTAAGCAGACTCTTTCTGCTCGCGCACCGCGTCAAGACCGCGGGCAAGGGATCCGATGATGCTGTTAAGCGATCCGGCGACCTGTGCGATAAGGCCTTCACGTCCGGGCAGCTTCGCCAGAGATTTGATCATAGCAAGATCAACTTTCTGACCATCGATAAAGCCGGATTTGATGTTGAACTTGTCTGTATACTGAGATGCATACTTGTTCAGCACACGGCAGGGAGCGATCTCATCCTTGCTGATTGCGACAGCAATAGTGCCGTTCAAATCTTCGACCAACTCATGCATACCGATTTTATCACAGGCGTGACGCATGATGTTGTTCTTGATGACTTTGTACTCCACGCCAGCCTCGCGCAATTCCTTACGCAGCGCAGTGTCATCAGCAACGTTGATTCCGCGATAGTCGACCAGGAGAACTGCATTGCTCTGTTCGAGTTTGCTAACAAGCGCCTCGACAGCAGCCGCTTTCTCCGCAACGATCTTCGCATTTGCCATTGAGTTTTTTACCTCCTGTTTTCATTTTTTGTGAAAACAAAAACCCTCCCCAACACTGAGCCGAGGAGGGCAAACCTGAAACTGAATCAAAAGCAGTATAATACTGTTTTGCTTTCATCCTCGGCAGGTGGACCGAAGTCCTTTACGTTTTCACACCTGCTGTCTTTGGACAGCTTAAATATTATAGGACAATCAAATATTAGATGTCAACATTGATTACTGGGCAATGTTGATATTCATGTACTTGTTCGTCAGGACCTTGACACCGGGGCCCATGGTCGAAGCAACGACACAGGAGCGGATGTACTGGCCTTTCGCGGCCGCCGGTTTCGCACGGACGATCGCGTCGATCAGAGCTTCAAAGTTCTCTGTCAGTTTCTCACTACCAAAAGAGACTTTCCCGATCGGGCAGTGAATGATGTTGCTCTTGTCGAGACGATACTCGATTTTACCGGCTTTTGCATCCTTAACCGCCTTGGCGACATCGGGAGTAACCGTCCCGACCTTCGGGTTCGGCATCAGACCGCGGGGTCCAAGGATACGGCCGAGACGTCCGACGATGGGCATCATGTCAGGAGAAGCGATAACCGCGTCAAATTCCATGAAACCTTCCTTCTGGATACGCTCTGCCAGTTCTTCTGCGCCAACGATCTCAGCACCTGCGGCTTCCGCTGCACGTGCAGCGTCGCCCTTGGCGAATACGGCGACACGAACGGTCTTACCGGTACCGTTGGGGAGAACGACGGAACCGCGGACCTGCTGGTCAGCGTGTCTGCCATCAACACCCAGACGGATGTGCATCTCAACGGTCTCGTCGAACTTGGCTTTCGCGATTTCGCATACCAGTCCGAGGGCTTCCGTTGTGTCATACAGTTTTGTACGATCGACGAGCTTCGCGCTCTCGACATAATTCTTACTGCGTTTCATCTTATTTCTCGCCTCCTTCAACAACAACGCCCATGCTGCGCGCTGTACCGGCGATCATGCTCATCGCCGCTTCAATGCTTGCTGCATTCAGATCGGGCATCTTGGTTTCCGCGATCTTGCGAAGGCTTTCCTGAGAAAGCGTCGCAACCTTCTTCTTGTTGGGTTCGCCGGAGGCGGTTTCCAGTCCGCATTCCTTCTTAATCAGGACTGCTGCGGGCGGGGTTTTCGTGATAAAGGTAAACGTGCGGTCCGCATAGACAGTGATAACAACAGGGATAATCGTTCCCATGTTGGCTCTGGTTCTGTCATTGAACTGCTTCGTGAACTCCACGATGTTCACGCCGTGCTGACCAAGCGCAGGACCTACAGGAGGAGCAGGAGTTGCCTGTCCGCCGGGGATCTGGAGCTTGATATAGCCAGTGATTTTCTTAGCCATAGATAAAAAACCTCCAATAGTGGTTGAATCGAACGCATGCAAAAATTTGCGTTCTCCCACGAGAGCATAGCTGCCCTCTCTATAAGTCTCTCAGGACTTATATACTGTTTTAAAGCGGGGAAGCTTCCGTAAGGTCCATCTCCGCGGAAGTTTCTCTTCCGAACATAGATATTTTGACCTTAACGCGCTGGTTTTCCCCATCGATGGATTCGACAGTTCCGACAAATCCCTCAAATTCTCCGGAAGTAATCCGGACCGTATCGCCTACACCGTAATTCAGGCGGATCTCGGAATTTTCCACACCGAGCGCGTCCACCTCATCCTGAGTGAGGGGAGTGGGTTTCGTCGTGGTTCCTACGAATCCTGTGACGCCGTTCGCATTACGAACGATATACCAGGACTCATCGGTCATTACCATCTTTACCAGCACATAACCGGGGAAAAGCTTACGGTCGTATTCGCGTCTTTTGTTGTCACGGATCTCCACGACATGCTCCGTAGGGATCTTGACTTCCAGAATGTAATCCTGCAGACGGCGGTTTTCAACCAGTTTTTCCAGGTTCGCTGCAACCTTATTCTCATAACCGGAATAAGTGTGCACTACATACCATTTTGCGGAATCAGCCATTTGCAAAAGCCTTTCTCGTATCAGAACTGACTTAGCAGCAGGTTTCGCAGGAAAGCGAGCACATAATCGACGCCCCAGGTCAGAACGGAGAACACAAGCACCATCACCAGAATGACGACAACATTGTTCCAAACCTGTTTCTTGCTGGGCCAAACGATCTTCTTGAACTCACCCTTCGCGTCCTTGAAGTACTTCAGGATCCTTGCGAAGAATCCGGGATTTTTCGTCTTTTCAGCCATGCTTCAAGCTCCTTACTTGGTCTCGCGATGGAGCGTATGCTTCCGGCAGGACGGACAGTACTTGTTGAACTCGATACGATCCGGGTTGTTCTTCTTGTTCTTCATTGTGTCGTAATTGCGACGTTTGCACTCTGTGCATGCCAGCGTAATCTTGACTCTCATTATATCGGCACCTCCATTAGTTTTCCGCTGAGCGGATCAGCCTCCCTCCAAGCGGCTGCAGCCTGAAAAAAGGCACACAAAAAAAGAACCCGCTTAAAGAGGTACGATTATTTTAGCAAACCGACACCTCAGTGTCAACAGAAAATCCGTACTTTCTTTAGCTTTTTCCACATTTGTACTTTATGTTTCTCTGTGATACTATACAAGGAAAGCGGCAGGGATACAACCGCCGCATCATAAAAGATCCATACGAGGTGATATATATATGAAAAAAATAGGTATTTTGTTCGGAGGCGTTTCTAGTGAGCACGCAATCTCCTGCCTTTCTGCTGCTTCGATTATTCCTAATATTCCGAAGAATAAATATGATTTGTTTCTCGTAGGAATCACCTCGGACGGCCGCTGGCTGCATTATGAAGGAGATATGGACAGTCTTGCCAATGACACCTGGGACAAAGATCCTACATGCGTTCCCTGCGTCTTATCTCCCGACAGAACCACACACGGTTTCCTTTTACTTCCTGAAAACGGTCCTTCTGAAGCAGTTCGCGTCGATGCCGTTTTCCCTGTCCTTCACGGCAAAAACGGTGAAGACGGAACCGTACAGGGCCTGCTGATGCTTGCCGGTATTCCATTTGTCGGCTGTGATATGTTGGCATCCGCAGTCTGTATGGATAAAACGGTTGCGAACATGCTTATGGACAACGGCGGAATCATGCGCGCTGAATGGCGCTTCCTTGTCAAAGCCGACCGTGATAAAGTGGATGCTTTTGCGGACGAATGTGAGAAAGCGTTCGGGTACCCGATGTTCCTGAAGCCCGCAAATGCCGGATCTTCTATCGGTGTTTCCAAGTGCCGCAACCGTGACGAGTTCTTCGCTGGCGTGGAAGAGGCATTCCGTCACGACGCGAAAGTGATCGCTGAACGTGAGATCGTCGGACAGGAAGTAGAATGCGCAGTGTTAGGCAACGATCATCCTGTCGCCTCCGTCGTCGGCGAGATCGCATCCGGTGCCGACTTTTACGACTATGATGATAAATATATCAACGATGTCAGCGAACTGTATATTCCCGCACGTATCTCTAAAGAAAAGTCATCAGAAATACGCGAACTGGCTGTAAAAGCGTATAAACTTCTGGGATGCACAGGCCTTTCCCGTGTTGACTTCCTTCTGGAACGTTCCACAGGAATCCCCTATCTAAATGAACTTAATACCCTCCCGGGTTTCACTTCCATCAGCATGTATCCGAAACTCTTTGACGCGTGCGGTGTCGTTTATCCTGATTTGCTTTCCCAGCTGATCGAACTATCTTTTGAAAGAACAGAGGAGATCTGACCGTGGACAACCGGCCAATCGGCGTTCTTGATTCAGGATTAGGCGGTCTTACCGCTGTAAGGGAACTCAACAGGCTTCTTCCCCGTGAAAGGATCCTGTTTTTCGGAGACACCGCCAACATTCCATATGGTATGAAAGAACGGGAGACGATCATCCGTCTTGCAAAAAATGACATCCGTTTTCTTCTGAAAAGAAACGTAAAACTCGTCATAGCTGCCTGCGGTACAGTCTCTTCAAACCTTCCGGAAGAAGAAATTGAGGAACTTCCAGTTCCGTTCTTCGGAATCATCCGTCCATCTGCTGAAGCTGCAGCCCATGCTACCAAGAACCACAGGATCGGTATTCTCGGCACTTCGGCCACCGTGAAAAGCGGAGCTTTCGCCAAAGAAGTCCTGAAAGCAGATCCATCCTCACACATAATACAACAGGATTGTCCTCTCTTTGTTGAACTGGTCGAAAATGGACACACCTCTTCTGATGACCGCTATGTTCATGAAATCACTCAACAATATCTTAATCCTCTGATTCTTGAACAATGTGATACCATCATACTCGGATGTACGCATTTTCCTCTGCTTAAGGATGCAATCTCCCGTTGTCTTGCACCTGAAACGGTCCTGATTGATTCCGGTAAGGAGATTGCCCGTTCCGTATATCGCTATCTTTCTGAAAATGAACAGCTTAACGGTTCCGGATATTACGGCGTGTCCTATTCCGTCAGCGGCGACGCAGATCATTTCAGCAGACTCGCCGGCAATTTTCTCGGACAGGACCTCAGCGGGAAAGTAGAAAAGATCAGCACACAATAAAAAAGACTCAGAAAAAATGAACGAAAAATACTTAATTACAATCGATACCATCCAGCAGACTGAGAGTGGCCATGACAGTTTTTCTCTGTCCACCTTCGGTGATTACTGCTATTCCGAAGAGAAGGCCGTAATCCGCTATCAGGACAGTGAAGCCACCGGGTTCGATGGATGCATGACGACTCTCGACATCAGCAAAGACGCCATTACCATGAATCGTACCGGTCCTACACATTCCAATCTGGTTCTTGAGCCTGGGAAAAAGCATATCTGTCATTACATGACGCCTTACGGCGATCTTCCCTTGGGTGTCTATGCAGAAGAAATCAGCCATGATCTGACACAGTCCGGCGGCACCGTAGATCTGCGCTATTCTCTCGACCTCAATGCGAATTTTTTCGCGCTCAACCACCTTAAGATCACCGTCAGAGAACAGAAAAAGAAGAATAACGATGTTTGACCCGATCTCCGACGGCAAAAAAACCGCAAAAGAATTACTATTGGAAGCCTTTATCCGGATCGCCGCTCAGAGCAATTATTCTGAGCACACGGTTCCGGATTTTTCCGTTACTGCGCCAAATGTCTCTTCCTTTGGTGACCTTTCCACAAATGCGCCGATCGTCTTTGCACAGATTCTCGGTCTCAGTCCGGAATTATCCGCTTCCCTGCTCGCGAAATCTTTTAGCGAAAAAGAAGACGACATATTCTGTAATATTCTGTCTTCTACCCCGGGTTTTCTTGGTTTCCATTTCAGTTCATCCAAACTGTTATCTTATGCTGATCTTCTCATGCATGATGACGGTGAATACGTTGGTTCAGCCAACCCGACCGTATTTCTTTGGGGAAGAAATGACAACTGTTCACCGGAATATACACCTGAAGAATTCCGAACACTATCTGTTTTCAATAGTCTGCGGAATATTCTGAAAGCTTCCGGCGCCGATCCGATTGTCAACCCTCTTTCAGACGATCCGAATGACAGTGATGTAAGAACGATCGCCGTTTTCAGCGAAAAAGAGTGGGATCAGAATCCTAAACTGAAAACCTTCGGAGAAAATATAGAAAAGGTCGTAGTCCAGACATGGAAAACAACGCTATCCACAGTTAAACCCGATCCGTCTATTGGGTTTCTTCTTTGTCTTACCCGTCCTGGACGTCCCTCTTTTATGCCTGATGAGCTTCCTTTCAAACAGACAAAAGAAAATCCTTCCTATTATCTGAAATATATATACTCATGGATAGGCAATATGCTTTACGGACTCTCACGCAGGTACAGTATGCCTGAGTGTTTCCCCGCAGGGTATGAACCTGATGATTCGGAGCGTGAACTGATTTTATCTTGTCTCCGTTTCCCTTCCTGCATAAATACGGCCTTGACCAGCCTGGATCCCTCTGTTCCTGCTCGATATCTGATGGATCTTGCACTGCAATACGAACGTTTCTACCGTTCTTTCCGTCTGGAGGTAAGGGATGATACGGAACAAACTCTTTTCCGTATGCGCCTTTCTTTCCTTGTTAGATCTACACTGGCACGCGGAATGGATCTTTTCGATATGGAGCACCGGGATGAATTGTGAACCCGGAATAAAGAAAACAGGCTGCATTTGCAGCCTGTTTTCTTTATACCGCCGTTCTCACTGGATCGGACCGAAATCATGAGTCTCAATATAATCAAGAAGATCAGGGATTCCTTCCCCTGTATAACTGCTGATAACAAACACGGGATCCGCGCCGGCATAATGCAGCGCGTCGGTGAGCAATTCTATCCTTTTTTCTGTGTGAGGAAGATCCGCCTTCGTAATAACGCCGATGGTAGAACGGTTGAACATCGTTGTGATCCTTGGTGAAAACGAAAACAGATCATTATCTATTGCATGAAAAAACAGGAAAGCTTCCGCGTCCGCACCTGTCATCATAAGCGCTCGAAGAAACATCCTGTGTTCGATATATTCCCCGGGAGTGTCGATCGCAGCGCGGTTCACCACCTCCACAGTCTGCGTCTTTCTGTATACCAGTTCCTGACCGAAGATACGCTGACAAAACGTAGATTTTCCGCATCCAGGTTTTCCGATGAGCATGATCCGTTTCATCAGGTCTTCGTTACCTCAGTCGGTGTGAATCCGAGTATCCTGTGCAACGTGTCATTCACATTGTTCAGTGCGTCTTCGACCCCTGCGACGTCGCCGCAAATGATCAGCGACCCGCTGAAGCGGTCGACAAAAACAATATCAACCGGAGCAGTCTTCGTTGCGATATCAGCCCCGATGATAGCAGCTTCACTCGGTGTTATAGTCATAATACCAAGAGCACCGCGCTTTTCGGAGATAACGCCCATCTTCCGGTAGATATCCTCTACCGGATTCGCAATCAGATGCGCCATCGTCACCTGTTTCCCTGGAACATACTCCTGTACGATCCGCTGTTTTTCCAATTCTTCCGCCATTTCAAACCAGCCTGAGATCTTTTTTTTATATTACCACCGGCCTCATGTTTCCCGCAACATATGTCTTGTATCTGTTCCTGTGTCCTGCATATACGTTTGTGCTATAATGACGGCAGTATATATCCCGATAAGGAGTCCGTTATGCGCGTTTGTGAAATCTGTGGAAAAGAATATGCGGATCATCTGCTCTCCTGTCCGCACTGCGGTGCCGTTCCGGATCCTGCGGCTCTGAAAGACGCGACTGCGATGTTCGACGCCATTCTGGCTGACGATCCCATGCCCCTATTTGATCCGGAATTCGCTCCACTACCGGATGAAACATCGGACTTCAGTTCCGAAAGCAATGAAGATCCGGAGGCCACCAAAGTATCTGTACCTGATCAGGAACCCTCTGAAGAGATCCCGGTGCAGTCAGATGCACCGCTTTCATTCACTGAGATCAAAGAAGAACCGGAAGAGCCTCTTTCTTCCGGAGATACGAGAGAGTTCTCTCCTCTGGGCGACACGGCAGAATTTCCTGCGGTACATGAAAAACTGCCTGCCGAGGAAGATCACAACGATCCTGAGCGTACCAGAAAAGTCCTCGAAATGTACGGCGGTTCAAATGAAGAAACGCCTTCCGTTCCTTTAGGTGCCGGAATCATTGACTGGTTCGATGAACTCCGTCACAGCGCAATTTCTTTTTTCCGCAGATCTTCGAAAAAAAACGAGGATAGTTCTTTACCTGCAAATGATGACTCAGACGGAACGGACAGGAATATTACTTCCGATGAGGAAATCAGCCTGGAATCGGTTGACAAGTTGTACGGCTTTACAACAGAAGTTGAGGAAGATTCTGAGGAAATCCCGGAGGATTTCCCGGAAAACGCAGAATTTCTGACCTCGCTTTTACCGGAGGAAGAAGGAACGATCTTCGATGATCTGTCGGATACTTATCCTCCTGTTGCCGAAACACCTGATATGGTCGACCATTCAGATGACGTTTTGTCTTCTTCAGATTTTTCCGAATCGAGGACAAAGCTTTTACTGCCCGAAGAATCAGATGCTGAAGCAACTCGGCAGGATGATCCTGTTCCCGCTGAAATATCTCCATCTGAGAATATACTTCAGCAGGATGAAACCATTCTGATGGAAGAGGAACCGTCAACAGACGAAGAATCACTTTATGAACCGGTGATCGATTCAGAAGAAGTCTCTGTTTCAGATGAAAAACCGGTATTCGAAGAGAAAACCTCTTCGGAACTGCTTTCTGATAAGGAAGAATCCGATTTACCGGTTATGGTACAACTGCAGGAGCTCAATTCTGAGGCAGAAAATGAATCCGTACTGAAAGCAAATGATGAAACAGCCGAAGAGGCGGTTCCTCTCAATGGAATCGAGGCGGAAACTGCCGGTCCGGAATCCTGCACTGATTCGGGAAATCCTGAATCGGATAAAAATGATACCGGTCTTCTCCCTCCCGATGATGGGGATGAAAAGATGTCTCCCGAGGAAATCACTGCCTGGCTCCATGAAATATCCGACGCAGATGTGACTCCTGTTTCTGACGAAACTGTCAAGGATACAGCAATACAGGCAGAAATGAAACCGGAACCAGAAGATATCGTTTCCGAAATCGAGTCTGAAGGAGAAATATCAGAGGCTGTTGCTTCTGAGACCGGAATCATCCCCGATACCGGCAAAACATCGGATGTCACTTCCCTCTTCAATGCGGATGAGAATGATACGGCCCAGGAAGAGCTGCTCAAAGCCCGCGGTCTCAAACGCGGCGGAGTCATTTTCCTTGCACTTTTAGCCATTGCCGGAGTTCTTTTCGGCATTTTCAAGTATTATCTACCGAAACTCCGTGCCGAAGAACAGGAAGCTGCCGACCGGGAATCTGCTTATCAGGATCTGGTATGCGGTACATGGATGAGCGACGTATTCATCTATGCAGACGAAACACATCCTTCCAGAGAAGTTCTGACGCTGGAAAGAGATTATTCCTACAAATGTGATATCTGGACGTCTTCCAGCGACCGTGAAGCCTTCGATCCGGAGATCTGGTCCGTGACTGATACCATCGAAGGGACCTATTTCCTTGAACTGGACGCCGGCTCCATCCGAGTCACCTATACCGGTACAGATGGCGAAGAGCATGTCTACCGTCGCTTTGTACGTGATGCCGGTGGAGACAAACTGGTGCTGCGCGAGTATTATAACGAAAACCTGACTGAATACTTTGATGTGGAGTTTGAACGCTACAATGAAAAAATACGGTAACGCAGAACAACTGAACCAACTGGTACATGAAGCAAAACGCATCGTCTTCTTCGGAGGTGCGGGCGTCAGCGTACCCTCCGGAATCCCTGATTTCCGGAGCGACAATGGTCTGTACAACAAGAAATATGACTATCCTGCAGAAGTTATGCTGTCTCATGATTTCTTCTTTGCCAGAACGGAAGCATTTTACGATTTTTACCGTTCTGCAATGCTCTATCCTGATGCGAAGCCCAATGCCGCTCATCTCAAACTTGCAGAAATGGAAGCAGCCGGAAAGCTGACTGCAGTGATCACCCAGAATATTGACGGTCTTCATCAGGCAGCAGGCAGCAAACGCGTCCTTGAACTTCATGGCAGTGTTCTTCGGAACTACTGCATCCACTGCGACGAGTTTTATCCTCTGGATAAGATCCTTAACAGCACCGGAATCCCGACCTGCGACAAGTGCGGCGGTATTATCAAGCCTGACGTCGTACTTTACGGCGAAGGTCTTGATCAGAGAGTTATCTCCGAATCTGTTCATGCCATCGAGCGCTGTGACCTGCTGATCGTCGGCGGCACTTCCCTATCCGTTTGGCCTGCTGCAGGTTTGATTCAGTACATGAGGCGGGACGCCAAACTCGCAATCGTAAACCTTTCCGCTACTGAAGCGGACCGTACCGCGAACCTTGTGGTACAGGAAGGAATCGACAAAGTCTTTTCTCAGATCACGCTCGACTGACTGAATACTGAGCAGATAACCGGTGCAACCCGTTATCGAATCCTCTCACGTAAAAAAGGCACGGTGCTGACCGTGCCTTTTTCCTGTTATTTTTTTAGAGATAAGCTTCAAGTTTTCTGCGAAGTTCCGCTTTGGTCTTTTCGTCACAAAAAGCAGCTTCCACAGCATAAAGATTCATCTTAACCAGTTCTTTATCTGTGAATCCAAGACTCTCTTTCAGATGATCGTACTCGTCTTCCACCGTTACTCCGGAGATCACAGGGTTATCAGTGCTTACGGTCACATGAAGACCCATATCAAAGAGTTTTCTGATGGGATGTTTCTCATAAGAGGGCTGAGTAAGACACTGGATATTACTGGTCGGACAGATCTCAAGAGTCACCCCGAGATCGATCGCCTCACGGACCAGATCAATGTCGTCTATAATATGATGACCATGGCCGATCCGTCTGGAACCGAATACTTCAATCGCGGTACGGATCTCGACCGGTTCCTGGCTGTCCCCTGCATGGCATGTAATTGGACAATGTCCGGCGTTCGCGATCTCGAAGAGATCAGAAAAATCCGTCAGATGGCACATGCCTTCCGCACCGGCAAGGTCCATTGCGGAAATGATTCCCGCATCATGGCAGGACACGGCGAGATGAGCTGTTTCAAGATTCGCTTCATGGTTCATGTCAGCGGTTCCGAAACTCATACAGCATATAATCAAACCTATTACGATCTCCCCTCCGTGGATCTCCAGCGCCCGGTCAATCCCGGCTCTTACCGCCTTGATTGCCTCTTCCTGGGACATGCCCTTTCTGGTGTGAAGCTGTGGCGCAAAACGGATATCCGCATAGATATGCCCTTCATCCGCAAGTCTGCATACAAGTTCATACGCCGTACGCTCGAGAGCTTCTGCATCCTGCAGGATCGTGGTAGGCAGTTCAAATCTTTCCAGAAATGTATTGACGCTGACACAATCCGGGCCGTAGACGACAAAAGGTGTCAACTCCTCCACAGTAGTAGCATTACCGGGAAGCGGAATATTTCTTTCCTTTGCCATATCAAAAAGCGTGGCGGGAAGGATCGCACCATCCAGATGGCAGTGCAGCTGTGTTTTCGGAAATGGATAACGTTGCATGGTATTCCTCCTTAAAAGAGAGAAAGCGCTGCCGCCAGGAAGCGCTTTCATTATTTCATTATTCCGTCACAGACTCAGCGGATTCTTCCGCAGTCGGAGTTGTTTCAGGTACAAGGTTGAAATCGGAGAACTTGATGTTCTCATAACCTGAGCCGAGTTTCAGTTCGGCTTTCGCATATCTTTCTTCGAACATTTCATCAATCGTAAGACTGGTCAGTTTGAGCTTCAGTGCGTCAAAATCAGGTTGCACGCGCTTGATGATGTGATAACCGTAATCCGACTCCACGATGCCGCTCACTTCACCGACCTGAAGGGCTTTGGTAGCCTCATAGAATTCGTCCACCATTTCACCTTCAATAAAAGTATAACCCTGCGGCTCGGACTGAGAACCCGGATCCTCGGAGTACTCGAGCATCAGCTCGTCGAAATCAGCGCCGTTCTGGATCTGCTCCAGAAGGTCATTCGCTTTTGCGAGAATCGCTTCGTTCTCAGCGACATCTTCGCTGTACTGAAGTAGGATGTGCTTTGCGGAAAGGATCCCTTTCTCCTCACCAAGGCGTTCCACATCAGCGTCTGCAGGTGCATATTTTCCATTGGTGTCGACATATACGGTCTCTGAGAACTTCTGAATCACCTTGTCGGAGATCATCATGCGGCGGTAGAGATCCATATTGAGATGGCTGGACTTGAGAGCCTCTTCGAAAGCTTCTTCGGTTTCAAAGCTTCCTTTGATCGCTTCAATCTCCTGATCGATCTCTGCTACCTCTTCTTCGGTAAGATCACAGCCTTCCTCTATTGCCCAGTTATAAGCGACATAATGCTGTTTCAGCACGTCATTGACGTAATTGAGGATATAATTGAAAGTCTCATCTTCTGCGAAATACTCATATCCGTAATACGCGGCATAGCTGTCAACCATATATCCAACATAGTAGGAATACTCGTCAGCGGGGACTTTGACGCCGTCAACGGTAATGACCGTTTTATCTGCAACGATCGGACTCTTGGGATTGCTCAGCACTTTCACGCCGATAATTGCAAGAACGACGATGAGCAGAGACGCAATACCGATACGGATCCACATCTTTGCAGTGCTGCTGACGTACCTGCTCTTCTTTTTGGCGCTCTTTTTTTCTTCTTTCAGCGCTTTAACAGGCTCCTTCTGTGATTTGTCCGTCTTCTTTTCTGTAACGGTTTCCTTATCCTCTACCGAAACTTCTTCAGCCTTTTCCGTTTTTTCCAGGGCATCCTCAACCGCTTCTTCCTGTAAAGCTTCAACAGTTTCCTCGGTCTCGGCTTTCAGCTCTTCGGCGATTTCCTCTGCTTCTTTCTTCAGTTCTTCGATAGAATCCTCTGCGGTCTCCTTGATCTCAAGGACCTTCTCTTCCGCAGCCTTTTCAGCCCCGTCGAACGTATCACCGATGGCTTCTGCAGCGGTCTTCATCGTTTCTTCCGTTTTCTCTCCAAGCGCTTCAGCAGTGTTCTTCAGCTCTTCGAGTTTTTCCTTCATTTCTGCCATATTAATAAAACCCTCTCTGTGGATTATTGCTTTTCTTTCTTGGCGTCGAGCGCTTCCGCATAGTATTCATCCCACGGAACATTCTCGATCGATGTGCCGGGATAATAGTGCGAAAGGACCTCGTCATAAGTCCATCCGGACTTTGAAACATAGTATTTTGCCCCGGCGATGCTCATTCCAAGCTCGCGGCCAGTCCCATATATTGTAAATCGGAACGTCCGATTATTCAATGCTACCGTTACATTTGCTGAAGGAAGCGCCAGAATCTCGGAGAAGAATTCATATCCGTCCATCTCCAGTTTCCCGTCGATCATAACCTTTGTAACCGTACCTACAGATGTTGTATTAAGAATCTCTAGCCAGTTCTCAATATCCTCGGACAACGTGATCCCGCAAAGTGCTTCCACTCTTGAACGAAACAGATCGGCGGTGAAATCGGTCACCTCGTAATATCCGGAATTCTTGTCCAAACTGTCATATTCGCTTTCCACTGAAACAAGATACGGGAAAGAACCTTCCACCATCTCTGATGCGTTGTTCGTTGATCCGGAAGAACAGTGGAACACCGGCGTCCAGCTGGGCTGTCCGCCATATGTCAGCGTTTCTTCAAGAACACCTCGAACAACTCCCCTCACCAGATCCGTAGCAGCGCGTCCGGTCACTTCAGGAGCTTTTTCTCCGATTGAATACTTATATTTCAACTCGGTTGCAGCAGCGACTGCAAGCGCTTTCAGTGTTTCCTCGTTCTTGATATCCGGAGCCTGATTCGTGACGATCCTCGCGATGATCTCGGTTGGTGAATCGATGATTTCTTCCCCATTCATGGTAACGCGGATCGTATGATCGACCTGCTTTTCCGCCTCCTGCAATGCCTGACCGACTTTCCCGCCCTGGCGGTACCAGTCCAGCCACTTATCGGATTCGGCGGTGATGTTGACGCTGCATTCCAGTCCTTTTGTCTCATACCATGCGTTGGGATACAAAGCCGAACCGTTCATGGAAAGGGTCGTGGCGCGCACCGCCTCGTTTCCGGTTACTCTCTTTGCAACGACAACAAGGTTGCATCCTTCCCACATCTCATCAAACGGACAGACAAGCGTCAGGAACCTGTCGCCATACGACAAAGTCAGATCGGTCGAATAGATCGACCGCATCTTTGTGCTGATGACGAACTGCTGAAACGCGACCTCTTTGCGGAATCTGGTGTTATAGATATATCCGTCTATTCCCTCAGCCGCATCTAGATAAAACACACTGAACACTTCAAACGTGTCCATGTTATTCCCGGTTGAAAACTGAAAAAACCGGTGTTTTGAAGCATAGTCCTGCTGAACATATTTCGGCAGAGCCTCAAACAGGATCCCTTCCCCATCTTTTGAAGCCGTGATAACAAGATTATCCGTCTCCTCGGGCTCGGATGTTTCGTGCAGGACTCTTGCACAGCCGTAAATGTTCTTTTTCAGGAGAAAATCATGGTTTTCATAATAGTTCCATTCTCTCTCCCTGACAACGACGGTATCAATATCTCCTTCCGTACCGGTAAGCCATCCCACCGTATCGCCGTTCTTTTCTTTAAGCGCTTCAAGCGCGGCAGCTGGATCGTCCGAAACCTGATACTGATATTCTTCCCTCAGTTCGGTGTAAACATCCCTGTCTGAAGCGGCATTCACGATATTTGCACTAAAAATACTGCCCCCGATCAGGGTCCCCAAAGCAAGGATCGCCGCCATCATTTTTCTGGCGAAGATTCCGGCTTTCGTGCGCGGCCGTGCTTTTCTTTTGAGATCCGCGATCTGAAATCTCGTGTATTCTGCTCCGTCTTCCACAGGAAGTCCGTTCATGAATCTACGCAGCATGTCAAACGCGTTGACACAGCTCAGTGAACGAATGTTATCCCTGGAGCGTTTATCCCCGAAATGGAATTCCTTCACAACAGATCGCTTTTTGTCACATACCGCAATATAAACTTCGCCGACTTCCTTATCCAGATAATTACCGACTCCCGGTCCGGCGATTCCGGTGATACCGACACCGAAATCCGCTTTTCCCTTCGCTCTGATACCGCGCGCCATCTCAACCGCTACGACAGAACTTACCGCGGAATAGGTATCCAGCAGTGCCTGATCGACGTCTAGGAAAGAATGCTTTGACCAGTCCGCATAGGTCGCCGCACCGTACTCGAAACACGCGGAAGAGCCTGCAACAGCGGTGATTTGCTGAGCCATCATACCACCGGTACAGCTTTCTGCGACGGAAACCGTTTTCCCGTTCTCAATCAACTGTCCGACTACTGACTCAGCTACCGTGATCCGTTCTTTTGCATAGATTTTATCGCCCAGAAGAGCTGTAAAGGCATTCACCTTGTTATCCAGCAGTTCCTGTGCTTCTTCTTCGTTGGTGCCCAGAGAACTGATGTGGATCTCGATCGAACCTCCTCCGGCATATAAAGCGCTGTGCGGATTATCTCCGTAAAGAAGTTCCTGTGCCTTTTCCTCCAGAGCAGACTCTGAGATCCCAGTTACCATAAGACTTGCGGAACGAAGTACTCCGTCGTTCATTTCTGCCAGTCTCGGCGCTGCTTCGTTCAAAAACAGCGGTTGCATCTCATGAGGCGGTCCAGGGAGAAGAACGACAGCGTTCTTTCCTCTGTTGAGGATCAGACCCGGAGCTGTTCCGTTCACGTTATGCAAAACGATACAACCTTCCGGGACAAGAGCTTGTTTTTTATTATTTTCTGTCATCTCCATGCCGCGACTCTCGAAGAAGTCTTCAATCTCAGCTAGCACGGATTCGTCCGTTACAAGGTTCAGTTTGAAAGCAGAAGCAACAGCTTCTTTGGTCAGGTCGTCCTTAGTCGGACCAAGTCCACCACAAAATACGATGACATTGCTGCGTGTCGCGGCAAGTCTTAAAGCATTGACGATCTCCTTTTCTCCGTCCCGGACAACCTGCTGATACTGGACAGGAAACCCAAGTTTCTCCATTTCTTTGGACAGGAAAGAAGCGTTGGTATTGACGACACGCCCTGAAAGGACCTCGTCTCCGACAGCAATGATTTCTGCAATCAGTTTATTTGATGCCATGTTTATTCCTCATCGTCATACCGGAACATTTTGAATTGGGCATTTCGGAAAGCCTCCTGTTCCAGTTCACTCAGGCCGGGCATCCCGGCCTCCGCTTCCAGAACGAACTTCAGTTCGGGACGCGTTCTCGGATGTTTTGGTGTAAATATCGTACAGCAATCTTCAAAAGGTTCTATGGAGATATCAAAAGTATCGATCCTTCTGGCAGTCTCCGTGATTTCGATCTTATCGTTCCCGATAAGCGGGCGAAAAACCGGTCTGTCTGCAACATCATCGGTGCATCGGATCGCCATCAGTGTCTGGCTGGCGACCTGTCCAAGGCTTTCTCCGGTGACGACAGCTCCGCATTCCTCTTTTTCCGCAAGCATAAGCGTGATCCGAAGCATAGACCGCCTCATCAGAATGGTAAACAGGTCCGAAGGCGCTTTGTCTCTGATCATCAGCTGACAATCCGTGAACGGAACCTCATATAATGGGAAACGGTTGCTCCAACGCGCAACTTTCCCAGCGAGACGTTCCACTTTATATCGCGCACCTTCTCCGGTATATGGCGGAGACATGAAATGCACTCCGACGATCTCGCAGCCTCTTCTGGCCATCATCCATGCAGCAACAGGACTATCGATTCCTCCTGAAAGCATACATGCAACGCGGCCTCCGGTTCCGACAGGAACGCCGCCTGCTCCACGTACCTGAGCCGCATGAACGGCTGCAGCTGTATCGCGTACTTCGCAGACTACTTCCACCTCAGGACGCTCGACGTCCACTTTCAGATGCGGATGATGATCAAGAAGATAAGCGCCGACCTCAGCAGAAAGCTCCATTGATGTCATCGGAAACTTCTTATCCGAACGTTTCGACCGCACCTTGAATGTTCTTGCCTCCGATAGCTGCGGGCCAAGATAATCCTCTGAAGCCCGGCAGATAGCCTCTAGCGTCTTCTCACAGAGGACCGCTTTTCCGACTGCTGAAAGCCCAAAAATACGCCGTACTTCGTCGTACGCTGCTTCTACGTCACATTCTTCGTCCAGCGGTTCCACATAAACGGTAGACTGAGCTGCATATACTTTAAAACTGCCGAATCTGGCGGTCCTTTTCCGGATCGTCTTCAGCAGAACATTCTCGAAGGTATTCTTATTCAACCCCTTTAGGGCAAGTTCACCGTATTTCCCGAGGATGATCTCCAAATTCAGGACTTCCTTTCCAATGTACTTGCGGCTTCCCGTACCGCCTGAACAGTCTGTCTTATCTCATCGCGGCTCGTAAAACCGTCGAAACTGAACCGAACCGCACCGTCGACCCTGTCATCGTCCAGCCCCATCGCTTCCAGTGTGTGGCTTCTCTCTCCATGCCCGCACGCAGATCCCGACGAGACCATGATTCCTTTTCCTTCCAGAAAATGAAGAACCGTCTCACTGCGCAATCCGCACATGGAAATGTTGAGGATATACGGTGTACTGTTTACCGGAGAATTGAGAACGATTCCCGGCAGATCTCTGATCCCCTCCCACAGCTCTTCCTTAAGAGCATTGATTTCCTCGATTCCGGACGGTTCTGTGCGCATCATTTCAACCGCTTTCGCAAAACCGGCGATATACGGAACGTTTTCCGTTCCGGAACGGATCCCTTTTTCCTGACCGCCTCCGAACTGAGCAGTGTTCAGGTTGAATCCCTTCCGGATGTAGAGCGCTCCGATTCCCTTTGGTCCGTGGACTTTATGCGCTGAAACCGAAAACGTATCGATGTTGCCTTTCAGCGCAGTAGGATGTTTCAGAAAACTCTGAACTCCATCGCAATGAAAAGCGGTTCTTTTGTTGATCGTTTTGACTTTAGCTGCCAGCAAAGGAGTATCGATCAGTGTGCCCACCTCGTTGTTTACCCGCATACAGGTCGCAAGAACCGTATTCCGGTCCACTTCAGCGAGAAACTTCGCCATGTCGATCGTGCCGTCTTTTTCCGGCATGACAACGACTACTTCAAATCCTTCCGTCTTCAGGCTGTTCACCGTATTCTGTACGGAGGGATGCTCGAAACCGGAAACCACGATCCTGTTTCCCCAGTTCTTTCGCGCACGCGCTGCGCCGAAAATAGCAAGATTATTGCTTTCTGTCCCGCAGGAAGTAAAATACACTTCCGAAGAGTCGCATCCCATCGCTTTCGCGATCTGTCCGCGCGCTCTGTCCATGATTCGACGGGATTCGATTCCCATCGAGTAGAGAGAACTCGGGTTTCCGAAGTGTTCTTCAAGCTGAGCGGCAATCTCGCGCACCACTTCGGGGTGAACCGATGTCGTCGCAGCGTTATCCAGATAGATCACCCGTCGTTCTCCTCCTTTAACCGCATATTTTTAGTAGTACTATTATAGCTACCGAGCCGGTGAAAAGCAATTTGAGACATTCATTCTTCACACAGAGTTCACCGATCCTTCAAATGTTACCCATACGAAAAAAAGCAGGATCTCTCCTGCTTTTTATTTCTCGTAAGCGCCTGCGTTCAGAGGGTCGCACGGAAATTCCTGACGACAGACATGAATTCCTTTACCCGGGAAACGTCAGTGAGATTCTCAAACTTTCCGTCCTTCTTGAACGTAGTGGCGACGACTGCTCCGTCCGCAATATTCAGCAGCATCTCGATCGTCTCCGCGCGGCAACCGGTATTGGCGAATACCGGGGTGTCTCCAGCAGCACTCTTTGCTCTTCTCAGCGTCTCTGGATTTGTCGCCGTCCCTGCTGTCGCCCCTGATACACAGAGAGCATCCGGTCTGCAATTGAAAACCGTGGTTTTCGCGATAGACTCGATTTCTCTGTCGGCCAGATATGCAGCCGCTTCAGGAACGATATTGAACAGAAGTTTGACATTTTCAGCGCCGATCTCGTACTGATGACGTACGACTTTGCCGCAGTCCGTGTTCCACAGGCCGAAATCGCTTGCGTAAACACCCGTAAAGATCTCCCGTACGAATTTGGCGTCAGTCGCAACAGCGAGGTCCAGCGACGCAATAGGGTCCCACAGGCAGTTCACGCCGTAGGGTACGCTGATCTCGTCATGCAATTCGCCGATGATCCGCGCCATACAGGCGACGGTCTCCGTTCTGACAGTAGTGAGATACGGCAGACTGAATTCGTTCGAGAACATAACGGCGTCGACGCCGCCCTCCTGCAGCGCAAGCAGTTCGTGACGCGCTGTTTCAAGGACATGCTTCATTCCCTTTCCCCGGTCATAATACGGATCACCGGGCATCGGCTGAAGATGGCACATCGCGATAATGGGTTTTTCGGTTCCAATAACGTCTTTCATCCAACTCATGATTCTATCCTCACATTTCTGTTTTATTTCTGTCTCAGACTTGCGATCCGCGCTTCGTCCGGCGTCACATAGGCAGTTTTCTGTTCCGTGTAAGTGACCATACCCGTCTTTCCACCGGGGATCTTCCGCACTCTGCGCGCTTCTGTATAATCCACCGGCACCAGCTGCCCATGTTGCTGACTGGAATGATACGCAGCGATCTCGCATGCTTCAGTCATACTCTTGTCGTCAGGCTTTTCCCCCATCGTTTTCAGAATCACATGGGATCCGGCAGCGCCTTTTATATGGAACCACAGATCCCTGCCGTTCGCAACAGACAGCGACAGTTTTTCGTTCGCGGAATTATTCTTGCCCACGAGGACTTCATACCCTTCCGTTGTACGGTATCTGAAATAAGGATCTGTACGACGTTTTCCCTTCTGCTTGAAACGGAATCCCCGCAGATAACCTGCTTCCTTGAGGTCTCTGCGGATCTCCATGAAGTCTTCCTCCGTTCGGGCCTGTGTAATATCGTACGAAACCTGGCGCAGGTATTCCTGTTCCAGATCACCTTCCTCAATGAGTCTTGTCAGCACTTCCGCTGCCGTTTTCAGTTTTCTGTATTCCTTATAGTATTTCTGCGCGTTCGCATTGGGAGACCTGGTCACATCAAGAGGTATCGTGACTGCTTTCCCCGTATAATAATTCAGAACCGTAGTACGCGGATCTCCTTTTCTGAAAGCATGAAGATTTGCAGTAAGCAGTTCTCCGTAAAGCCTCTTTTCATCCGCTTTTGCTGTATCAGCCAGTTCCTCCCTGCGGGATTCCTGTTTTCTGATGCTCCTGTCAAGCAATTGCTTAACCTGTTTGCTCAGATCCTGAGACCGGTTCTTGAGACGAAGTTCCCTGTCTCTCGCGGAAAAATAGCGGTCCAGGAGTTCTTCGGCAGAAGTAAAATGTTCCTTTTTCAGTCCATTATACTGAATCAAATCAAGATAACTGAATTCGACAAGCCGATCTCCGTCCAACACGATCGTCCAGTTCCGATACCCGGGATCCTCACACGCTCTTTTCAGGCGCAGAAGATTCCCTTCCAGTATCCCGGCCTGTATGTCGTTCATTCCGGAAGCCTGGATCTCCTCAAGTGATATTCCTGCTTCCCTGCAAAGCATCGGAGATAAACCGGAAACTTTCTGAAGCACCGCTTCCGGGACCGCCTTCGGAGAAGTCCGAATTTCTCGCACAAGTTCCGCCAAAGGGTCCAGCAGGAAGTTCTTTTTATCAGGTGCCGGCGGAAACGTGAACTCAAGGCCCGGTAGCAACTGTCTCTTGTCCGACTGCGTCTCATCGATCCGTTTCAGAGCATCAAGAATGATACCATCCTGTCCGACAAGCACGAGGTTGCTGTATCTTCCCATCATTTCCACCGACAAAGTCAGCATGACCCTGTCTCCCATCTCGTTGATCGAATCGAAACGGATCAGGATCACCCTGTCTCCGGGAACAGTTCCAACAGATTCAAAACGTGCATTCAGCAGATGTTTCCTCAGAAGCATACAGAATGCTGGCGGCGTCGCCGGATACTCAAATTCCTCAGAAGTAAAGTGAACACGTGCACTGCCTGAACGTGCGGAAAGCAGTAGCTGACGTCTCCCTGAAAAACTGCGTACAATAAAGACCGCCTCGTCGCGGGAAGGCATGGAGATCTTCTCCACCCTGCAGCCAGAGAGGGATTCATTCAGTTCCTGTGCCAGAATCGAAATCGTTGCTGCATCCAGTGCCAATTGATTACCTCACATCCAAACAAAGGGATCGCGGTTGCGGACCGACACCCGGCATTCCGCCCGGTCTCCGACAAGTTTCTGTACTGCTGCGCAGAATGCGGGCATGCCCGGATTTTCCGTTCCGAAATGACCGGCTACGACAAGATTGACGCCAATTGCTTTTGCCTCAATCCCCTCATGATGCGCAGCTTCACCGGTAAGAAGCGTATCGCATCCGGCTTCTTTTGCAGCTGCAGCCCAGTCTCCTCCAGAGCCTCCGAGTACCATGACACGATGAACCGGGATACCGGCATCTGCTACCCTAAGCCCCTCAACTCCGAGCCTCTCCTTCACAAATGACGCGAACTGCTTCATCGTCATCGGTCCGTCCGGCAGAACACCGGCTCTTCCCATCTTCTCAACGGGAGCGATTTTTTCAAGATCCAGCCATCTCGCGAGGACATCATTAATGCCGCCGTCAGCAGAATCATAATTCGTATGCGCAGAGATCACGGAGATCCCTTTGCGAAGCGCAAGGGCTACTGCACTTCCGTCCGAGACACGTTTCAAAGGATGGAAAATCAGCGGGTGGTGCGTCACGATGATCCCGCATCCTGTCTCATGTGCTTCTTCTATCGCGTCAGCGGTAGCGTCTAGCGCAAAGAGGATCCTGTCCGTCGGAAGCCCAGCGTCTACGAGAAGACCTACGTTGTCCCACTCTTCCGCCAGTTCAGCCGGCGCAACTGAATTCACTATCTTTTCCATTTCGGTCGGTGTGATCATTTTATCTCCTCCAGAAAGCTGACAGCTTCTTCCCGGTTTTCATTTTCGGGATCCTTTACGGCATCCACGATACGTTCCATCTGATTTTTTATCACACTCAAGTATCCTTTTCCCTCTTCGGTACCCGTATCGATGAAACCAAGCCATTTTTCACGAAGGCTTAATGTTCTTTTTTCTCCGTTATATCGTACATGAATCACAGCATAGAAGTGTCCGTGATCCAATACGGCTTTCTCTTCTATCGTTTCAAATCCTTCTGCTGCCAGAAATTCACGAAGTTTTTCCTTCTTAGACGCCGGAACAAGGATCAACCGTTTGCCTGGATCGTAAAGCCATTCTGCTTTCTTTATCACGGTAGCGGTCACATCTGCGCCTAGACCGGCGATGACTACATCGTCAACACGTTCGCCGGGTACTCCGACAAGGCCATCCGTCAGCAAGCAGCAACTCTGTGAGCTGAGTCCAAGCCTGTCGAAAAGCTTCCTGGCTTTCTCCAGGGGCATCGGTCGAATATCCGTTGCATATACAAATGGCGTCTTTTTGCCGCTCAGCAGCAAAAAGGCGCTCATTTTTCCATGATCGCAGCCGACATCAGCCACAACAGCTCCCTCACGGACCATATCCGCGGCAGTCCTCAGCCGTTTGCTGAGCGATACAGCGCTCATTTTGCTGTCTCTGCAAAATAGGCGTTCAGCTGCTCTACCATCTCCTCGGGATCAAGTCCATGCACCATGCACGCCTCTTCAATGCTCTCGCTTTGGGATGCCGGGCATCCTACACAGAACATTCCCATTGCAAAAAAAACTTCGGCAGCCATAGGATCCTTCGCGATGATATCGCCGATCACTGTTTTTAAATCTACCTGATACATAATGCACCTCATTCGTTTGTTATCGTCACGTATTTTATCATAATCAATTCAAAAAAAGAAGTGCTGCTCGAAGCAGCACCTCTCAAAATGTTTTCTAAGGAAACCTTAGCGAGCGTTGCGTCTTGCGAAGCACTCACTGCAATAGACCGGCTTCTCCCCATTGGGTCTGAAGGGAACTTTGCAGGGTTTTCCGCACTCGTCGCAGACCGCATCAAACATTTCTTTTGTTGCACGGGTGGCCTGCTTACGCGCAGAACGGCACTTCGGGCAGCGTTTGGGTTCATTCTCAAAACCGTGGGAAGCATAGAATTCCTGCTCACCTGCGGTGAAAACGAACTCTTCGTGGCACTCCTGGCACACAAGGGTTTTGTCTTCGAACATGTTCTAACTCCTCTGATCGGGTTGTTTACTCTTGCCCCTGGACGGTACGGCCGTCACCTTTGTCAATACAACGCTCTTTCTTAAGCTACCAGGGCATATGAAAAACGGAAGAACCGTTTTATCACTTTTTCAGTTTTCTTCTCGCTCGCTGCAGCGCATTACCGACTGATTTCGGTGTTATCCCAAGGATTTCACCGATCTCGTCGTATCCGTATCCTCTTAACCAAAGCCTGAGAGCTCTTCTCTCTTTCTCAGAGAGCAACGTTTCGATGCGCTCCCGCAAATCACGGTATTCCTCGTTCCGTATCGCAATATCCTCCAAGGAATCATTTGAAAAAGGTTCCTTGAAATGATCACTGTCGGAAAAAGATACCGATTCATTTAGGATCCGGTTCTTTTGCCTGGACGCGGCTTTTACCGCATCGGCGAACCTGTTGTTGATGCATGCAATCGCGTAAGTCGAAAACCTTGAGCCAACCTTTTCATCGTAGCTTCCTACCGCTGAAAGCAGTGCTACGTATGCCTCCTGACGGAGGTCGTCCCTGTCCATGCCCGGTACGGACATGCCGGCGATCTTGCTTTCGATATATGGTCGAAAAGACTCGATCACCATAACCAGAGGCATTTTTTTCGCTTCGTTACCTGAAAGATTATTCATGATGATTTTTTATGAACATTGCAATTATATCATTCCGGCTCTTTTTGTCAACAGACACCGGTTATCTGCCGCACCTCTGACGCGCTCTCTCAAGCACATCACGATAGCCTGGAAGACTTTCCTCACAATAACCTGCTACAAGTTCAAGAAAAGCCGGATCCGTCTCCTGTTCCGCGCGAAGGATCCCGGTATCCCGCATCTCGTATAATGAAACGTTTCCCTGCCACAGGTCAAAGGACATGCGTCTTATGAGGAAGTCTCTGGAAACCACGTAGATCGAGGCGTTGATCTCGTAGCATGCGGGAGTCTGCTGCATTGCAGTATATTCGGAACGGATCGCTCGGTGGGCGTGCCCGTCCTCCCCGATCACCGCCATATTGTAATACGGGCTTCTTCTGCTTCGAACGGCCGACATGACCACATCCGTCTGAGGGTCATCGAGATATTTTCCCACCGCACCGCAGATGTCCTTCGCGCATCGGAAAGGAGCTGTCACATCAAGATCGATCAGAAAATCATACGGCCTGCCGCGTTTTTCCTCCATCTTCAGGACTGAATCCCTGAAAACATCTTCTTTTGGCACCGCGCCGCTGCTCAACCGTTTCTCACGTCTGATGACCTCGACCTGAGGAAATGACCTCTTGACCGACAGGATCAGATCGTCGTCATCAGTATTTAGGCAAAGATCCGTACGGATCTCCGGCATAGTTTCTGTGAACAGTTCCGCGCTTGATAGCGTCAGAACAGGCATACCGATTCCGAGAACTTCCCGTTGATAAAGCGGGCGTTCCCCTTTCTGTTCCGAGCGTACACAGACCGTCAGCAGCGCGTCATACATTTTTCTCACCTCAGTGATATTCTATCGGAAAGATAATGAATGATGGGAATTGAACGACGGATTATGACAATTAATGAACATATTATGGTAATATTGTATCATATCGAGGTGATTATTATGCGAGAAAGTAAAGACAGGCGGATCGTGAAAACACGAAAAAGCATACGTGATACATTACTGAAGGAGATGAAGACGGAGTCCTATCAGGAACTATCCGTGAGCAGACTGTGCCGGGAGGCTGATATCGGCCGTGGTACATTTTATCTTCACTATAATGATATTTATGAAGTCGTACAGGAGATCGAGGACCAATTGCTTTCCGATTTCCGTGATATGGCGTTCCGGCATTTCGACGAAGGCACGCCGCTTTCCGCTTTTCTGGCAGATATTCTGATTTACATTACGAAACATCCCGACGAATATGAAGTCTTTCTCATGCCGTCTGATTCCAGATTTTCCATACGTTTTCTGGATGCTGCTCTGGAACTGTTCTACTATCACGCAGTAAAATACCAGCCGTCAGAAGATCCCGTACGTCAGCGCTACAGGATACTGCGCAATCTTTTCGGTATTTCCGGCGCAATACGAAGCTGGTTCGCTGCAGGCTGCAGGGAAACTCCGGAAAGACTTGCCTCCTGCCTTACCGACAGCTGATCTTTAGTTCCAATTAATACAATCACAAAATATAAAATAAAAGAAAAGACCCGGTAACGATCGTTACCGGGTCTTTGGCGCAGAAGGAGGGATTTGAACCCTCGCGACGGTTTCCCGCCCTACACCCTTAGCAGGGGCGCCTCTTCGGCCAACTTGAGTACTTCTGCAGGTCAAAGTTTCATATTTACTTGCAGCGATAATTATAACGAAGGTGTTCTGAAAAGTCAACGGTTGTCCCGTAAAGGCATACCAATACCCATATTCTTCTCCTTAACAAATCTTCTTTCCTTTTCTTTCCAATATCTCTTTTCATGAACAGCAGCAGAGCATATGTGCTGTAAAGTATTATGCCTTCACTGCTTGTCAATTGAATATGCGACTCTCATAAAGATCGCTTCCATTTTGTCCTCTTCAATCAATTATTATTGTTTAACGATAAATATTTGTTGACGTGTTTATTATTCTGCTGTATGATTCTTCTAGCACAACAAAGGAGGGCGTATCCATGAACGCTTTATGGGATCCTAAACAAAAAGCCGCGGCACTTTTCCGTTTACTGTTAATTTCCTTTCTCTTATGGACATCTATACACCAGTTTGTCTATTCAAGGCCGGGTCTTGGAAGCGCTGTTGCCGGTGTTGTTTTCACAGTTTCAATCCTTTTGATGACGCACAACAGCCATCATTCTTTTCGCGGACGTTTCGTATTTCTGTACGCGATCTCCTTTCTTTTTCTGCTTGGCACAGTCATCAATTCCGAACCGCTTGTTCAGCAGTCCTCTCTCTTTTTATCCTTTTGTTTCCTTCTCTACACGGTATATGCTGAACGCTGCGGTATCTTCATTTTCTCACACAATGATCTGATGGTTCCCGACCTGATCCGCTGTTTCCTGTATGGGCTGGACCCGGACGAACTGGATTCTCTCATGCCTTCTATGAAAGGCCACAAGGGGATCCGTCCTCTTGTTCCGGTGATGCTGAAGGGCTTCCTTGGACTTGCCATCGGAGCTCCCGTTCTCTTTCTTGTCACGGCGCTTCTCTCATATGACGACACTTTTACCGATCTTTTGGATAAGATCCTGACTCTTGAGATCATCGATCTGGATTTCTACAACATTTACAGAGAAGGCGCCTGTATCCTTTGCGCTCTCTTTATCGCCCTGTACGTTCTCTTATTGGTCTCTTCCTTCAACAGACAATATGCCGGGACAGGATATCACCATGAAGCCTGGCAGGCAGCAGCCGCAAAACTATCGTTCGTTCCGGCGGCTACGGTCTTTTGCGCTGTTATGCCTCTTATTGCGCTTTACGCTATTTTTTTCGCTTCTCAGTGGCAGTATTATACCTCCGCATTTACGGGAGTCCTCCCAGAAGGTCTGACCTATGCCCAATATGCAAGGGACGGATTCTTTCAGCTATGTACTGTCGCATTCGTCAACCTCGCAGTGTTACTTGGCTGTTCCTGGTTCATGGTCAAAAAAAACGGGAAAGACACGTCCCGAAAAATTCTCACCGTCCTTCTCACGGTATGCACGCTCATTCTGATCGCAACAGCAATGTCGAAAATGGTACTGTACGTCCGAGAATACGGTCTCACGCCGCTTCGGATCTACGCTTCCTGGGCGATGATTGTCCTGACATGCGTATTCCTGCTTTTTCTTGCAAAACAATTCATACCGAAGCTTCCGCTCTACAGCATCTGTCTGATCCTTTGTTCGGTACTGCTTCTCGCGCTGATCCTTTCGGATCCCAACCGTCTCGCCGCCGTATACAATGCCGACGGATTCATTTCCGGGAAACTACGGACCGCAGATGTTCAGTTGCTGTCGGAGCTCGGAAATGCCGGCGTTCCGTCTCTTGTCCGACTGCGCAACTACTACTATGGGCTTTCCGATAACGCACAGACATTGCTGAGAACGGAACGCAGCTTTGATCCGGAATTTCTGGAGATATGCCTGAGGGAATCCTCAGAATCTCTTGCGCAGGATTCCGGCCTAAAAGCCTGGTTAACGGGAAATCTATCCTCGCTGCTGGCACACAAGGCATTACACTGAACTATGAGCATTTTCCTTTCTGCAGAAGAACCGGGACACGTCGTATGACGTGTCCCGGTTTTTCCATATCATTCCCTGATCAGTCTTCCCATTTCCAGGTCGCGATCTCCGGCAGATCCTCGCCGTATTTGAAAATGTACTGTTTATGCTCGACAAGTTTGGAACGCATCTTCTGATAGAGGTGTCCTCCCCTGTCTCCCAGCTGAGGCAGATGCCTGAGTGCTTCAATAACAAGGTGGAACCGGTCGATGTCATTCTGTACGCGGACGTCGAAAGAGGTCGTAATGGTGCCCTCTTCCTTATATCCGCGGACATGCATGAGACGGTTGTTCGCCCGGCGGTAAGTCAGTTCATGCACCAGGCTGGGATAGCCGTGGAAGTTGAAGATGACAGGTTTGTCCCTTGTAAAGAGCAGATCGTAATCCTGATCGGACAGTCCGTGCGGATGCTCGTTCTTTGGCTGGAGTTTGAACAGGTCCACAACGTTGATGAACCGGATCTTGAGTTCCGGCAGTTCCTTACGGAGAATGGAAACCGCTGCGAGCGCTTCAAGCGTCGGCGTCTCTCCCGCGCAGGCAAATACGATATCAGGCTCAGAACCCTGGTCGTTGGAAGCCCAGTCCCAGATACCGATGCCCTGCGTGCAATGCTTGATCGCTTCTTCCATGGAAAGCCACTGCGGGCGCGGATGCTTGGAAGCTACGATAACGTTCACATAGTTCTTGCTTCGCAGGCAGTGATCCATCGTAGACAGCAGGCAGTTGGCATCCGGAGGCAGATACAGACGGACGACATCCGCTTTCTTATTAGCGATGTGATCCATGAAGCCGGGATCCTGATGGGTGAACCCGTTATGGTCCTGCTGCCAGACCGTGGAGCACATGATGAGGTTCAGCGACGCGATCTCTTCCCTCCAGGGCAGTTCGTTGCAGACCTTAAGCCATTTTGCGTGCTGAGCAGCCATGGAGTCGATGATGCGGGAAAACGCCTCATATGACGCAAAGAAACCATGACGTCCCGTCAGAAGATAGCCTTCCAGCCATCCCTCACACATATGCTCGGAAAGCATGGAGTCCATGATCCTACCGTCGACTGCCAGATATTCATCGGTATCGTATGTCTGTTCATTCCACGCGCGATTCTCCGCCTCAAAAACATGGTTAAGCCTATTGGACATGGTCTCATCCGGCCCGAAGATGCGGAAATTCTTACTGTCTTTGTTCAGACGGAAGATATCACGTACAAACTTACCGGTCTCAATCATATCCTGCGCTTCTTTCGCACCATGGGAACCGATATCGAACGCATAGTCACGGAAATCCGGCATACGCAGATCCCGCAGGAGCTTGCCGCCGTTGGCATGAGGATTCATACCAAGTCTACGGTTTCCGGTAGGCGTAAGAGCTTTCAGTTCGGGGATCAGTTTCCCGTCGTCGGTGAACAATTCTTCAGGACGATAACTTCTCAGCCATGCTTCAAGCTCACCGAGATGCTCGGGTTTACTCATGGTGATAGGTACCTGGTGTGCACGGAAACTGTTTTCCACCGGCAGGCCGTCTACGACCTTCGGGCCGGTCCAGCCTTTGGGCGTACGGAGCACGATCATCGGCCACATGGGTCGCGTCGCATCTCCTGTCTTCCTTGCTTTCTTCTGGATCCGCTTGATTTCTTCGATCACTTTATCCAGTGTTTCAGCCATCAGACGATGCATCGTCATGGGATCGTCGCCTTCGACGAAATAAGGCTTCCAACCGTTGCCTTCAAAGAAGGAAACGATCTCCTTGTGAGACATGCGCGCAAAGATCGTGGGGTTCGCGATCTTATATCCGTTCAGATGAAGGATCGGCAGAACGGCGCCGTCGGTAATGGGATTGAGGAACTTGTTGGACTGCCAGGACGTCGCAAGCGGACCGGTCTCCGCCTCGCCGTCTCCGACAACTACCGTAGCGATAAGATCTGGGTTGTCAAACACAGCGCCGAATCCGTGTGCGATGGAATAACCTAACTCACCGCCCTCGTTGATCGAGCCGGGTGTTTCGGGTGCGCAATGGCTGGGCTTTCCGCCCGGGAAGGAGAACTGCTTGAACATCTTCTGAAGTCCGTCGAGATCTTCGCTGATGTTGGGATAGATCTCGCTGTAAGATCCTTCCATATAGGTGTTGGAGATGAAGAAGTTTCCGCCGTGTCCCGGTCCGGACAGAAGGATCATGTCCAGGTCGTACCGTTTGATGACACGGTTCAGATGTGTGTAGACGAAGTTCTGGCCGGGAACGGTTCCCCAGTGGCCTACGATCTTCTTTTTGACCATCTCTTTGGTCAGCGGTTCTTTGAGCAATGGGTTGTCCAACAGATACAACTGACATGCAGACAGATAGTTCGCGGCACGGAAATAGGCGTCCATCTTCTCAAGAAGACGATCTGTAATGGGTCCTTTTTCCTCCACCGCGTTCGGATTGACTCTGGGCATAAAGATACCTCCTAATGATATATTTTGTCCCTTTTTCTTATAATATCAAAACCGGCGACCTTTCACACGAAAAATCACCGGCTTGATTCATTTTCAGAATCATCCATTCAGGCTTTCCGCCAGTTTTCTTAGATAGCGTGCATTCTCCTCATATTTGCACTCCGAGACCATATGCGATAGTTGTGTTTCATATTCCGCCGCCTTCGCTTCACCGCCGTCCAAAGAAGCATACTCCACACATCTCAGATAGATCTCATACCCGTTGCATATTTCCCAATACTTGTCAAAATCCTCCGAATACAAGTCAAATGAAGTAAGTTCGTCCCGGAGATTTCCGTACTGCCTCGCGTAGTAATATCTGTTACAGGAGTCTACCATCGCCGCTATGTCGTCCCTGTAGTCTACTGAGTCTTCAGCGATCACAGCGACTTCCGCCAAGGCGATCATCACAAAGAAAACGCCGAGAGCCACAGCGATGAGCGTCTTGACTGTCAGAAGGAAGGCCGTAGGCTTTTGGTTCTTTTTCTTACCAGCCATTTCGTTCCCTCACTTTCGTCTCCAGCGCTTCCATCTCGCTTGAATACCAGTAATCCCGACTCATAAACTCGTCGAATTCTTCTTCCGTGAAGTTGAGCAGTCCTTTTAGACAGGCACGGATCTCATCGCGGTACGATTCGAGTCTAGCCTCATTCTCCTTTGAGATCTTGTCTGTATAATAGGGATCGTCCGTGTAACAATGGTTTGCGTAACTCAGAAGATAATACAGTTCAAAAGTATCTTTCTTTCGTTCTTCCTGCGTCATGCTGAAAAAGGAAAGCTTGCAGTTGAGGTATCTGTCGTATGCTGTACGCAACTGTGCGGCATATCGCCAGTTCCGGACTTCGTCCGAACTGTTGTCCAGAAGATCGTCGTATTCGTTCAGCACTCGATACAGTTCGCCAAGCCGCTCTTCCTCATATAGCTGGGCGCACTGCTGCATTACATCTTCTCCGCGCTTGGGTTGTCTGATCCCTCTCACCAGTTCACTGCCGGCGGCAAAAATCACCATAGCGAGAAAACTCAGAATATAAAGTGAACCGATCACCACAAGGACACGTGTGATCACACGGTTGTAAATAAACGGAGACCATCTTTTCCCTGCCGCTACCCGCTCCTTTTCGAAAGCTATCTCCGCATCGGTCCTGTTTTTCATCCACACCCTCCCTACTGCGTTTTCTGTACCGCAGTAGGGACAGCTCAGTTCTGCCAGACGGTAGTGACCACCGCAACTTTTACACTGCATCAGAATATCCTCCCAAGGGCGATCAGTCCGAGATCGGTATAATCCGTATCGAAGTCCGTATATCTTTCGATTCCCTCTTTGATCTCTTCGTCTGTCAGCATGCAATTGTCCTTCAGGACTGTTTTTACAAGGCTTTCCAGATATTCGGCACCGGCCTGCTCATTGTATACATAGTCGTTGGATCTCAGTTCTTCAAGCAACGACAGAGCCCGGAAAAGATAGTTCAGATCATACTTAAGGATCTCCGCTTCTTTCTCACCGATATCACTCTGCATACCGACCCATTCCAGATCCTCCTGCAGGTACTCACTGCCAATCCTGAAATAGTAATAGATCTCTGCGAGATCATTGTATTTATCATACGTTGCAGACCACAGATCGTCGTGTTCTCTGAGATATTGTTCCATGCCGGCGAAATCTTTTGAACCATAGAATCTTTCAAGCGTCTCTACAGCCTGTTTCTGAAATGTTCGACGGTTCCTGGCTCGCACCACAGCAAAAGCCGACCCCAGGACAATCATAATAAGCAATGTTATCCCGACCCACACGCCGATCCTGGTAACCTTACCCGTCAGGCGTTTCGTTTTTTCATGCGGAACGACGGTATCCAATTCTCTTTTCCTTTGTCTCAGATCCGCCAGATAATCCATCTGTTCCCGGACCGAAACGGGTACGTTTTCCGCTCCGCAATACGGACAGACCTTTTCTTCCGAAGAAAAAGCCGCGCCGCAGTTTTCACATCTAATCGTTTTTACCATGTTTTCTCCTGCAAGGAATGATTCTTTTCAAAACAGAGACCGTTATTGCCTTTTTTCTGATCTGGCGCATAATAGATGGGAATGAACCCGAGGAGGATGAAATAATGACCAACAGCAAGACTCTGATCCTTACACGGACAGCTCTTATGGCCTCTATGATCGCCGTTTGTTCCTGGATCACCGTTCCGTTTGTCGTTCCTTTTACGCTGCAGACTTTCGCTGTGATCACAGCGCTGGAAACACTTGGCGGAAAGCAAGGCACGAGAGCCATCGCGCTGTATCTTCTTCTCGGTGCCGCTGGGCTCCCGGTCTTTTCAGGCTTCCAGGGAGGAATCGGAAAACTGATGGATTCCACAGGCGGGTATCTGCTCGGCTTTCTTTTGTTAGGCTTGATCTACCAAGCCGCCGTTTCTTTTTTCGGTGACAGTTTTACCGTAAGGGTCATCGCTCTGCTGACAGGGCAGCTCGTACTCTACTGTGTCGGAACGCTGTGGTTCGCCGCGGTATACTCACGCGCTAACGGACCGGTCACCCTCTGGACCGTACTCTGCTGGTGTGTATTCCCCTTCATCGGGCCGGATCTCGTTAAACTATGCGCAGCGCTGCTCGTCTCTTCAGCTTTGCGCAAAGCACTTCCCACTCTGCAAACGGACTAACGGGGACTTACAGCTTTTCCGGATCGTTTCCCGGTACGCATACGTAACAGTCTGCATCCCTTTTGATATCCGACAAAATGCCCGTTCACTCTTCGGATCCTATTTTTCTTATATTACAACGAAACAGACGCATAAAAAAGAAGATGCCGGTCATTGCATAATGCAAGCCGGCATTTTCCTTTTATGTCCTACAGGTAAGCTTCGTCTTTGTGATCCGCAGACCTGCTGATGCTCACGTCGAGATTCCCGTTGCGCTCACGGATCGCGTCAAGAAGTTCCTTTGTCTTTGTTTTTTCCAGCAGGACCACATCGTAACTCAGCCTGTATAGTGTTCCCATGGATACGCTCTTGACACTGTTCAGTTCGTAAGTCTTCGTGTATTTTTCAAGAACTTCATCAATGATGCCTTCGAAATCCAGGATCTCCGGTACATTTACCGTCAGCGTGCGTATACCGGCATTTGCCTTGAACAGATGCGGCAGAAACACAGTGAGCATTCCTACGATCAAAACAAGCAGACACGCGATGGTCAGATAACCCATTCCGGTAGCGAGTCCCACAGCCATCGCGAGAAACAGACTGCTGATCTCCCTGGCCGTCCCGGGAGCTGAACGGAAACGCACAAGGCTGAAAGCACCAGCTACGGCGACTCCGGCGCCCAGGTTCCCGTTGACCAGCATGATGATGACCTGAACGATAACCGGGATCAATCCGATAGTAAGCAGGAAACTGCTGCTGGTACGGTTCCTGAACGAATGGATCCATGCTGCAGCAGCCCCAAGCAGGACCGATACGGCTGTGCAGACGAGAAACGTTCCGATCCCGATCTCCGATGAAGTGATTACGCTGCTCAATATATTAACCATGATAGTATTTCCTCTCTTTCCAAATGATCCTTTCTATATTTTCATCAACCTTCCCGGCACTGGAAATAAATGCCTGCCCGTACTTCGATACGGATGAAGGAGCGATATTATGATCCTCGATGATCCTGACAAGCCAGAGAGGTACCGTATTTCCGGATATCTTCACTTCCATCAGGATACAATCCTCGTCCAGCAAACGGAATCCGTAAGCATCTCCGTTTTCTTCCAACCCCCAGTTGCGCCAGATCACGTCCGTATCGAATGTGATCCGGAGGGACGGATCATCCGCCGCCAAATACGATGCCCGGTTGTACGCGATCTGCATGGCTGGCACTTTAGCACCGTAATAATCCCTGAGGTATTCCAATTCCCTGGCGATCTGACTGTTCTCCGGCGCAGGACCGTTTCCCTGCATCCATCGGAACAGCGGACCGTAAGTCCCCGTGATCCTTCTCTTGTAAACTTTTCCGCCGACTTTTTTCTTCACTTCAGCGAACGCAGCTGTCTCGCCGTTCACTGATCCGGTATAGGTCCTTAGCCTGATCTTGTCCTTGTAGTAAGGATGTTCAAGCGAATGAAGGATCAGACGGTCGTCGGGCGTGTCGAAATAAATGCTGTTGATCGTGGACCTGGGATACAGATCATCGACAAATCTATCACCTACCGCTTCAAGAAACCGACGCATCGCATCTCTGTCCAATATATATTTCTTCTCCATTCTTGCGAAAGTTCCCACAAAACTTTTCATTTCCCGGCACCTCCTTCCTTTTTTCTGATCACATCATAGCTGACGAACCTTAAGCCAACTTTAAATAAAATGTTCCAAACACGATTCGGGTGACTTGTATTCTGTTTCTGGTCTCATGATACAATAGTATCGGCTTACGAACAGCAGTTGCAACCCCGGGTTGACGAATTGCAATGCCTGATTGGTGGTCTGCGCCTATATCCGAAAGTACTATGTATGCAGAACAAGTGAACGGCATACGTTCCGGCATCAATCAAGGAGGAAACAACAAATGATCCTGGCAGATAAAATCATCGAAAACAGAAAGAAAAACGGCTGGTCTCAGGAAGAACTTGCAGCCAGGCTGAACGTGTCCAGACAGTCCGTATCCAAATGGGAAAGCGCTCAGGCAACGCCTGATATGAAGAAACTCCTGCAGCTTTCCGAGGTGTTCGGCGTCAGTACCGATTACCTGCTGAGAGACGACATGGAGACTGATTTCCCTGCCGATTCAGCCCCTGTAGACAGTTTTTCCGAGGATACCGTATTCAGTGTATCAATGGAAGAAGCGAACGCGTTTCTCACATTCAACAGATCCGCGGCTTCCATGGTCTCCACCGGCGTCATGATGTCGATCCTTTCCCCTGTCCTTCTGATCCTGCTTTCCGGACTGGTCAATGCCAGTAAAGCCACGATAAGTGAAGGAGTGGCTACTTTTATCGGCACTACAGTTCTCCTTATCATGATCGCTTTCGCTGTCGCGCTTTTCCTTTCCGCCGGACTTCGCGGCAAACGGTTCGATTACCTCGAGAACTCCGCCATCGATACGCAATACGGCGTTTCCGGGTTCGTGAAAGAACTGCGCTCGGATTATGCGGAAAAACACAGCCGACGTCTTATCATCGGCATCATGCTCTGTATCATCTCTTCCATTCCGCTCGTCATGACGCAACTCATCAGCGCAACGGACGGTGATCACTTTATTTCCATCATCGGTATCTGCGGACTGCTTGTCTTCGTGGCGGCAGGCGTGAAACTGATCGTCCTTACCTGTATGACGGAAGGCGGTTTCGAGAAACTTCTTGAGGAAGGCGACTATACCCGTCTCAATAAAAAGATCGATAAATACGACGGCATTTATTGGGCTATCGTTACTGCCGGTTATCTTGGCTGGAGTTTCTTTACAATGAAGTGGGAAATGACCTGGATCGTATGGCCGGTGGCAGGCGTTCTGTTCGCCGCTTACCGGGAGATCATCAAGGCGGTTATCAAAGCCAAAAACTGAATCCATTTCATTTCATCAAGGAGAGAGGCTCAACCGCTTCTCTCCTTTTTCATTCTTTTCTTAGACCTGTGTCCTGTAATCGTGTAAAATGATTATATTACAGTGTATTTTGACGGCCTGCGCAGTACTGCCGGCCTATCCGGAAAAAAGAGTAAAGATATGAATCATTTACCGATTGAATTCCCTTTCGGCGACCCCGCTCATCCTTACCTGATCGCAAGCGATCTGGACGGTACGCTTATTCTTCATCCAAACGGTGAATTCGGCGACAATGACACTCTGCCGCCCGATTTTTTCCCCGTGCTGGATCTGATGCTGGAGAAGGGTATCCTCTTCTGCGCCGCTACCGGCCGCAGTTTCGCAGCTCTTCCTGAACACTTCGGTGATTACGCGTATAAGATATGCTGCACTGCGGAAAACGGAGCCTATCTGTATTCCGAGGGAAAACTGCTTGAGATCTTCGATATTCCCCGCCCGCTCGCGAAGGAGATCGTCTTGTCCATTATGCCAAGAGAAGACTGCGCCATACGTGTCAATACGCCTGAACAGCGTTACTATCTCGTAAAACGGGAAGAGGACGCTGCGCTTCTGCGAACCTGGGAATACGCCGACGCGATCACCGCGTATACTTTCGATGAGATCCCCGGCAAGATCACCCAGATCACCGCCGTCAGCTTCGGTGAGATCGGCCCCGTTGCCGATGTGCTCATTCCCATGTGGAAAGACCGTGTCGGCGTTATCGTGGCGGGAAAACACTGGCTGGATTTCACATGTGCCGGAAAAGGAAAAGGGCTGCTGGCTCTGTGTCGCCATCTTGGCGTACCGCGAGAGAACACCATAGCCCTTGGAGACAATTTCAACGACGAGGAGATGCTGGAAGCGGCTGCTGCGGGGATCCTGATGGACACCGCTCATCCTGACCTTCTTGAACGTTTTCCGCTTCATACCGGCGACGCCGTCTCAACGATCCTGGAACTCGCCGAAAACCTGTAACTTCATTCAGACAAAAAAAGATCCCGGCAACTTATTGCCGGGATCTTTTTATTCTTCCTTATCCTCTTGGATCATAAACGGAGCCCATGAACAGAGGCAATCCGTCTCTTCCCGTGATGACGAACGCGAAAGGACGTTCTGCGTTGAATTCATACTCCGGATAGGACTGCGGCATCGCCGCTCCTGCTTTCACGGAGACAACAGTGAAAGCCGCGGCCTCGCAACCCTTCTCGTCGATCTTCACTCTCGCTGCATGCTGTACAGAAGAAACATAGACATCTTCCAGGTCCGTCAGAGGCGTGAAATCTGCCGCTTCCATGTCGAAAACATCACGTATACCCATTTCTTTCAGTGTTCCGGACAGTTCCGATTCCGAACTGATGTCGAATTTCGGAAGTCTGACCGTGACACGGTACGTATCAGCTTCCGCTTCACCAAGGACGAGTTCCGTTATGCTGCCGTCGGCATAAAGCTCGGAAGGCGCGATTCCCTCGTCCGGAAGGATGACCCACATAACCGCTCCTCCGTCGAAGGGCAGCCTGACAGCAGCGTAACCATTGCCGAAATAAACACCGCTTTCCATCGTTCTTCTCATGAAAGGCACGCTGATATCTTCGTTGATCATATGGAAAGTTCTCTTCTCGGTGGCAGCTTCCTGAAACTCGTCCGACCAGGCGCCTTTGAAATACACCGTTGTAGCCAATACCAGGATATCGTCCGGCGAGAACGGCTGCAGACTCTCGATCTGCTTTTCCAGAAGTCCTGACGTCTGATCGTTCAGCCATTTTTTGAAATCATCGAAGAACGACCTGTCCGTCATGCTGCCGCTGAACGAGGTAGCGTAATAATACTCCGCCAAAGCAGCGACCGTTTCTCTGTTGAATGATACATGTTCATTCATCCACAGGGAGGATCCAAGTATGGTCGTAAGCAGCCCGTCGTCCGAATAGTTGACTTCCCACAATGCAGAAGCGATGTTTCTCAGTTCATTCAGGTCCTTCGCTCCGAGAAGCGAAAGGAGCTGTTCCCTGCTCTGTCCGTCAGTGCATTCCGCAAGCATCGCCAGAGCCATGTAAATATTTTCCGGTGAGCAAGCGATGTTTTCGCGTTCTTTACCCCCCATGATCCCTGCTGCCATAGCCGTAAAATAGGCGTACAGTTTCGCTTCATAGGTACCAAGTTTTTCCGTGCTTTTCCCAACGCCGTCCATCCAGGCGCTGAATGCCGCGTCATAGGCCTTACTGTCAAGCTGGCCGTTATGCATATAATCCTCCATGTCCGGCATCGGCGCATACTGAGGATATTCAGCAGTCATCACAGCATGCGCATAGACAGCAGGCGTATGTGTCACGTATCCGTTTCCGGGATTATCCGGCTCCGGAACGGGTTCTTCTGCTGCTCCTCCGCATGCGCACAGGCTGAAAGCAAACGAAAGAAGCAATATAAAAGCGATCCATTTTTTCAGCATCGTTCAGTCCTCCTGATACGTTTCTGTCCTATAAGTGTGCTTCGGTCCGGATTTTGTTGCAGAAACGTTCTTTTTATCAGTATACCATCCGGACTGTAATCCGGCAGAATGCGCAGACAGTAAAACTCCGGCCTCCATTCGGAGACCGGAGTCATTTTTGTTTTATCCAACCGGAGTATTCAGATCACTTCAGGATCTTGTAGATCTTGTTGTATTTGTAAAGGACTTCGACAAACAGCGCCCTGCTGCAGTCGCCGTCCGGATCGAAGTGCGTATCATCAACACCGGTGATGATGCCCTTCTGTACCGCCCAAAGGACCGCCTTAATGGTCTTCGAGCCGCTGATATCCGCGAACGGGTTGTCTCCGCTCACCTTCGGGCTGCCTGCCAGCTTGTACAGGATCATGATGATGTTCATTCTGGACAGGTTCACGTCCGGTGAGAAGTGCGTCTTGTCGGTGCCCTTGACGAGACCTTTGTTGTAGGCCCACAGCACTGCCTTGACGGACTTCGAGCCGGTGACATCCTTGAACGGGTTCTTGCCGCTCACTTTCGGGCTGCCGTGCATCTTATACAGGATCATCACGAAGTTCATTCTCGTTGTGGATCCGTCCGGTTCAAAGTATCTGAATCCGTCTTCCTTGAGAGAGCCCTTCACGATCTCATTGTTGTATGCCCACGCGATGTACTCAAAGGACAGACTGTCATCCGCGACGTCTTTGAACGGGTTGAACATGTCGTCTACAGACCCGTCGCAGATCGGAGCGGCGTTATTATCTGTGGCAACGACGAGGAAACTGTAAGTCTCCCCCATCAGATGGCTGTTTCCATCCACAAAGACAGGATTTAATACAAAGCCCAGATAATTCTCACTGCCTCCGGTAACATCATAGACGTTATACGCCACAGCGCCTTCGACAGCATCCCAGGTAAGCTTGATATTACCGTCGGCGAGATCTTCCGCTTTTGGTTCGAGTACAGCGGGCTCTTCCTCCTTACCATGGATCCATACATCATCCAGATAGATTTGGTACTTGTCATAAGACTTATGACGGAACGCAATATATTCTGTTTTTCCGGCATACGCGCTGAGGTCGATCACATATTCCTCGAAAGTAGTTCCTGGCGTGTAAGCCTCTTCACCGATCTGAGTCATATGATGTTCAAGAGCCTTGGTACCGGCGCCATTTTTGACAGCAGCAGACATCCTGATCTTTGCAGAATCTTCGGCTTTCACAGCCTCTTTCAGAACGGCGGTTGCCTTCACCCAGCCCGCCTGCTCCGGATCAGATGCGTTAAGTTCCTCACCAATGTATACATAAAGACTATCAGGGAAAGTTGAAGAAAGATTGGCAAGCCAGAACGAGAGTTCCGCTTTTTCAGGTACAGTGATGGCGTCCAGGATCAGCCAGTTGTCCGTATCTAAAGCGCTGCCATTGTAGGAAGCAGACCCAAGCATCCGGTCTCCGGAAGGAGCAAATCCAGTGGCTCCTGTATAAATAAACCATGTTTCTCCGTCACCGTCAGCATCATAACCGATCCAGTCCTCAAATTGATCGTCAGTCTCGAAGTCGTAGAAAATGCCATTTTTTCATCTGGCTGACACTTGCCTTCATCTGCGCTTCGCTCGAGGGAATCACGAAAGAATAGCTGCCGTCAGTACTTGCGTTTACCGAAACATAGTCACCGGCTATATCCGGTGCATCCACAAGATCGACAGCGTCGTTAGGACTGTTGAGATAAACGTGAAATTCACTAGAGTGTCCTTTTTTAAAAATGAAATCGTCCGCGGCTTTAACCGGCAGATCCATTGCCGGAAGCATACCGAGAAATACCGTCAGTGCCAGCAGAACGGCTGCATACCGTTTCATCTTCATGTTTTTTCCCTCCATTTCAATTAATATTTTGAGGATCACGGACGAAATACCCTTCTCGTAAGCCATATAAGTCGGCAACGCGTTATGCCTTTTCGCACGTAATCCGCAAATATATGTATTTTATTATGCCGAATTTTCAGTATCATTACAACACTTTAACTTGTTAAATCATAAACGCAATAAAGCAGGATTTAAGCGAATAACACTATATTTTATATTTCATATTAGAAGTTCGCAGACGCATTCCATTGAATTCTTTGCTAATAATCTTTTCATCTGTTTCAACCCATTAAATACCGGTTAGAAAAACTCCGGCCTCCATTCGGAGACCGGAGTCATTTTTTGTTTTAGCCAACCGGACTATTCAGATCATTTCAGGATCTTGTAAATCTGGTTGTACTTGTACAGGACTTCTACAAACAGCGCCCTGCTGCAGTCGCCATCCGGTTCGAAGTGCGTATCATCCACACCGGTGATGATGCCCTTCTGTACCGCCCAAAGGACCGCCTTGATGGTCTTCGAGCCGCTGATATCCGCGAACGGATTGTCTCCGCTCACCTTCGGGCTGCCTGCCAGTTTGTACAGGATCATGATGATGTTCATCCTGGACAGGTTCACGTCCGGTGAGAAGTGCGTCTTGTCGGTGCCCTTGACGAGGCCTTTGTTGTAGGCCCACAGCACTGCCTTGACGGACTTCGAGCCGGTGACATCCTTGAAGGGGTTCTTGCCGCTCACCTTCGGGCTGCCATGCATCTTATACAGGATCATGACGAAGTTCATTCTCGTTGTGGATCCGTCCGGTTCAAAGTATCTGAATCCGTCTTCCTTGAGAGAGCCCTTCACGATCTCATTGTTGTATGCCCACGCGAT